>Ga0209348_1000589_pt1 | contig 18687 bp, 20 predicted proteins | sample ETNvirenome_2_30_FD_184065 | JGI IMG/M metagenome (GOLD analysis project Ga0209348, IMG submission 184065) | Marine viral communities from the Pacific Ocean - ETNP_2_30 (SPAdes) (version 2) | ecosystem: Environmental > Aquatic > Marine > Oceanic | place: Pacific Ocean | collected 2013-06-22
TGTTGCAGGTAAGTTTGTATTTATTGGGGTTACGGCTGCAGGTGTTATGCCACAAATAGCTACTCCTATAGGTTTGTTAGAGCCGCATAAAATACAAGCTGCTTTAGCAGAGTCAATATTAATACAAGATAGTCCGTACATACCAGATTATGCTTTAGCTGTTGAATTACTAAGTTTAATAATTTTTGTTAGTATAGTTTGGTTTGCGTTGCATTTGCTAGGTATTACTTGGGGTATATCTGTAGCTACATTTTTGATGATAATTACTGGTGTTATGGGCTACATGTTTATACAAAAAGGGTTACTTATAGATGTATCTTGGACGTTAATATCAGAGTTTATAACAGGATCAATAGCTTTTTATTTAAGATTTAGACAACAATACAAACTACGACAACAAATAAAAAAACAGTTTGAGCATTACTTAGACCCAAGACAAGTTAAAAAATTACAAGACAATCCAGAATCTTTAGTATTAGGTGGCGAAAGACGATATTGCACATTTCTTTTTACTGATGTTCGTGGATTTACTGCTTTATCTGAAAAATTGGAACCTGAAGAGGTTACAAAGATAATGAATAAAGTTCTCACTATACAAGCAGATACCGTTAAATATTATGACGGTATGGTAGATAAATACATAGGTGACGCTATGATGGCCATATTCAACGCTCCAGTTAATGTGCCAGATCATGAAACCGCAGCTGTTCTTTGTGCAAAAGATATACAAGACAAAGTAAAAATGGCTAATTTAGGAGTAGAAATTGGTGTAGGTATTAATACTGGATATGCTGTTGTAGGCAATATGGGTAGCGATACTAGATTTGATTATTCCGCAATAGGGGATGCTGTAAACCTAGCTGCAAGACTAGAAAGCTCAACTAAGGAAGTTGGAGAAGATATTGTTATAGGTTATGATACTATCAGTTCAAGTACATTTAGTGATGAAATAATACTAAAAGAACTTGAAAGTATTTTTGTAAAAGGTAAAGAAAAACCAATTAAAATATATACATTACAAGATGATGGATAAAAAAATAACAGTAAATGATGTGGCAGAAAGACTTACCAAGTTAGAAACCATATCTCATGAGCGTTGGAAAACAGCATTTAATGAGTTTTCTGATATAAAACAAGAAATCACATACATAAATTCAACTATAAAAGCAGCAACCTTTGGGGTCTTTGGTTTTATAGGAGCGATAGGTATTGCAGTGTTAACGAGGTTTATAATATGAAAGCTATGCTTAAAAATATAGTGGGTGCAGTTGCTCCTACACTTGGATCTGCTATGGGCGGGCCTTTAGGTAATATGGCTATGGGTAAAATTGCACAAGTGCTTGGAGTATCTAACGATCAAAAATCTATACAACAAGCTATGCAAAATGCAACACCAGAACAAATGTTAGAGCTTAAAAAAGCAGAACAAGATTTTGAAGTACAAATGAAAGAGCTTGATGTAGACGTTTTTAAATTAGAAGTTGCAGATAAACAAAATGCTAGAGGCATGTTTAGCAAAGACTGGACTGCAAGAATTATTGGATTATTTACTATAGGCGGTTTTTTGGGATATATATTTTTAGTTACTTTACAACCGCCAGAACAAAACAGCGAAGCATTAATTAATTTAGTGCTTGGTTATCTTGGAGGATTAGCGAGTGCAATTATTTCGTTTTATTTCGGAGCATCTCATTCCCCAGAAAAAGGAGAGTAAAATGAATATATCACAAGAGGGAGTGACGCTTATAAAACATTATGAGGGCTGCCCAAAAGATCAAAATGGAAATGCAGTTTCATACAGATGTCCTGCAAACAAACCTACAATAGGATACGGAAGCCTAAAGCTTATAGATGGTAGTCCTGTAAAGGATAATATGTCAATCACTATGCAAGAAGCTGAAGATTTATTAACACATGAGTTGAAAGAATACCAAGAATATATAAATGATATGGTCAAAGTGCCATTAAAACAAAATGAATTTGATGCTTTAGTATCTTGGGTTTTTAATTTAGGGCCAACTAATTTTAAGTCATCAACTTTATTAAAAGTTCTTAATGCTGGTGATTATGAAAATGTACCAGAACAAATAAAGCGTTGGAACAAAGTAAATGGTGTAGTTAATGAAGGTTTGGTAAAAAGAAGAAAAAGCGAATCTTTGTTGTTTGAAAGTAAAGATTGGACTGAGGTGTAAATGCCATTACAAAAAACAATATTCAGACCTGGTATTAACAGAGAAGGCACAGCTTATGATAATGAAGGCGGTTGGTTTGATTGTAATTTAGTGCGATTTAGAAAAGGCAGACCAGAAAAGTTTGGTGGTTGGGAAAAATTAACATCTTCAACATATTTAGGAACAGCGAGAGCACTGCATAGTTTTATATCTTTAGGTGGTACAAAGTATTTAGGTATAGGCACGCATTTAAAATATTATATTGAAAGTGGAGGTACTTTTAATGATGTTACACCAATAAGATTAACAACATCAGCGGGTGATGTCACGTTTTCAGCAACTAATGGTGATGCAACAATTACTGTAGCAGATACTTCACATGGGGCTGTAAAAAATGATTTTGTCACTTTTAGTGGTGCATCAAGTCTTGGCGGTAACATAACGGCTGCCGTATTAAATCAAGAGTATGAAATAGCAACCATAGTTAATGCAAATACCTACACAATAGAAGCTAAAGACACATCTGGTACAACCGTAACCGCAAACTCCTCTGATAGTGGTAATGGTGGATCTTCAGTTGTAGGTGCTTATCAAATAAACGTAGGATTAGATGTATATGTGCCTGGTACAGGTTGGGGCATAAACGGTTGGGGTGAAGGAACTTTTGGTAGCACTTCATCTTTAAGTAGCACTAATCAATTAAGATTATGGACACATGATAATTACGGCGAAGATTTAATTATAAATGCAAGAAATGCTGGTATATTCAAATGGACTGAAAATAATGGTGTTGGTACAAGAGCAGTTGAGTTATCAGGTATTACAGGTGCTAATTTAGTTCCTACTGTTGGTTTACAAGTAATTACCTCAGAAGTTGATAGACATTTAATAGTATTAGGAGCTGATCCAATCTCAGGCACTTCACGAACTGGTGTTATAGATCCTATGTTAATAGCTTTTAGCGATCAAGAAAACGAATTAGAGTTTGAGCCTTTATCAACCAATACCGCAGGATCATTAAGATTGTCATCAGGTTCTTCTATAATTGGTGGTGTTAAAGCTAGACAAGAGATACTTATTTGGACAGATACAGCACTATATAGTATGCAATTTGTTGGTCCACCCTTTACTTTTGCAGTAAATTTAATTAATGAAGGCACAGGACTTATAGGACCAAAGGCAGCCGTAACTACCCCATCTGCGGTATATTTTATGAGTTATAACAATTTTTATCTCTACAACGGTTCTGTTAAAACCTTACCTTGTTCTGTTCATAATTATGTTTTTGGTGATATAAATCTTACGCAATCATTTAAAATAGCTGCTTTTACTATAAAAGATAAAAATGAGGTTGGTTGGTTTTATTGTTCTGCTAGTTCCTCTGAGATTGATAGATACGTGATTTACAATTATGCAGAAGATTTATGGTTTTATGGTCAACTTGTTAGAACAGCTTGGCTTGACTCTGGTATAGAAAATTATCCTAGAGCAGTAAATGGTGGCTATTTATTTCAACAAGAAAAGGGATTTAATGATGACGGTTCTCCTATGACTGGCGTGTTTATTGAAAGTAGTGACTTTGATTTAGATGATGGAGAAAAGTTTGCTTTTGCAAGAAGAATAATACCTGATTTTAAATTTATAGAGGATGCAAATAACGGATCAGTAAACGTAGTGGTTAAAACAAGAAACTTTCCTGGTGATTCATTAGCTACTAATTCTACTAATGAAATATCTAGCACTACACAACAATCACATATACGAGCCAGGGCAAGACAAATGGCTTTACGTATTGAAAGTAATGATGATGCTACGAATAACGGTAATTTATCAATAGGATGGCGTTTAGGAGCGACAAGAATAGATATAAAAACTGACGGCAAAAGATGAGTAAATTGTTACAAACTCAGCTTCCTTTGGCACAAAGCGAAGTTACACCAGATACTTTTAACCGTTTAATTAGATTACTTGAAATAAATTTAGGTGCTGTTGACCTAGACAATACGCGTCAAGTAAGCGAAAATGAGCTGAATACTATAAATTTTAATGCTGGTAGTATTATTTGGAATACAACATTAGAAGTATTACAAGTATATACTGGTAATAAATGGGTAGATATTGGTACAAGACTTGTAGATGATGGTCTAGAAGCAACAAGTGCAGTAGGCAAGGTAACTGTTAAGAATAATGGTGCCACGTCTATAAAACTTGCTAATTTTGGTAAATAATAGATACTAAAAGTATCTGCAAACAACTTAGTAAAAGCTATGGAAGATAATATACAAAAATTAGCAAGTATGGGTAGATTTGAAGATGATCAAATAGCCCACGTTGCAACAGGGGAAATGATAGTACCACCAGTAATTTCTCCAGTAACACGAATGATGATAGAAGAGGACATGCTCAATCAAGGTATGGATCCTAATCAATATATAGTGGGTGGCAATCCCTCAATAAACCCCAGAACAGGCTTACAAGAATTTTTTATAAAAAAACTATTTAAAAAAGTTAAAAAAATAGCAAAAAAAGTTCTACCTGTAGTTGCACCATTTATACCAGGGGGTCCCATATTAAAAGGCGTATTAACAGCTGCAGCAGGCAAAGCTTCGGGTATGGATACAAAAGATGCTTTGCTAGGTGGTTTGACTGCTGGATTAGGTGCGAAGTTTCTAGGTGGTAAAGGAACAGCAGGTAAAGGATTACAAGGATTAAAAGGCACATCAGGTAAATTCTTTGGTAAAGAAGGAACATTTAGAAATATTTTAAAACAAGGTAGGGAATTTATACTGCCAGGTGAAGATAAAAAAGGTTTATTTAAAAACATATTTGGTGGTGGACTTGGTGGTGGACAGCAAGAAGTGATGTATCAAGATCCTGAAACTGGTCAAATATATTCACAATCTGAAGTAGATCAAATGATTGAAGCAGGAACTCAACCAGACTCACTAAATCAAGTACAAACTGGACCTTTTGGAGGAACACTTGGTCCTAGATTAAGACAAACTTTTTTAGGCTCTGGTGATCAACCAGGAGTTATTGGTAATATATTAAGTGGTGGACAACAAACAGGCACACAAACAGGAGGTGGCCTAGGCCTAGGCGGAGCTGGTGGTATTGCTTTGCTCGCTGCTCTTTACGGAAAAGCAACTAAAGAGGCTGCAGAAAAGACTGAAGGTGGTTTACGTGATGTACGGTTATCTACTAGACCAGATCTTATGCCACAACAAGTATTTCAAGGTTTTGATGTTGGTGTAAGACCAGGCATGTCTTATGGTGGTGGTATGGGATTTAGTGAATTAGACATGCGTATGGGTGGACCATCTGAAGGTCCAGGTACCGAAACAAGTGATGATATACCAGCTATGTTGAGTGATGGTGAATTTGTTATGACGGCTGCTGCAAACAAAGGGTTAGGTGGATTCAAAATAGAAAAGAATAAAGATAGTCTTACTATTTTCCCAACAGGTAAACCAGACAGAGAACAAGGATTTAAAAACAACGATAAGTTAATGAAATTTTTTGAAGATTATCAGGAAATGATGAGTTAATTATGGCATTTTTAAAAAGAATATTTAGAAACAGAGATTTAGCAGAAAATTTATCAAGAAATCCTGTAGCTCGTATTGAGCCTATCGCACCACCAATTAGACCACCAAGACCACCGTTTCCGATACCGCAAGCTCCTGTTTTACCAATTAAACCCTTGCCGATCGAGGAGCCACAACTACCATTTGAAAGACCGCCACTTAGATCACCAAGAGATGATTTTTTTTCCGTACAAAGGTTAGATAATATACCTGAGATTGAAACAATAATACCACCTGTTATACCACCACAACTGCCAAGAATAAAAAGTGGTCCAGATCCAGAACCAATAAAAATACCAAATTTAATTGGTTTTGATAAACCACCATCAATACCACCACAAGACTTTGGCTTTGGTCCAGGCGTTAGACCTTCAGAACTACGAGATAAGTTAGGCAATATTGTTGTTGGTTCAGCAGGGGTAACCCCACCTGAGTTTTCAGAATACAGAAAAAGTCCAATACAAGAATCATTTGCAGATTTTTTAGCACGTACAGGAACAGGCACAACCACGCCCACAACTTCACCAGTTGTCCCCCCTGTTATAACTCCAGACCCAATTATTGAACCTGTAGTTACACCAGACCCAGTTATTAAACCTGCCCCTACCACGCCAGCTGCAGTGGCGAGTGATGTGGGGGCAGTCCCCGTAACAACCATACCGCAAGATGTCAGAGGCCAAGTTGATCCTGTTTTAGCACAACAAGATACACAAGAAATATTAACCGATCCCCTGTTGAGAGCTTTGTATTTTGGAACTGCAGATCAACCTGGCTTCATTAATCAACTACAGCAAGCTACGGCTAATCTTATTGGTAGTGATGTACCGCTACAACAAACAGCAGGTCTTAGTGAACTTGAACAAATAGCTCAAGATAGAGCTTTAGCTGATCTTGGTGTGGCTGAGCCTTTTGTTGGTGAGTCGGCAGATTTAATCAGAGGAACAACAAGACAGTTTGATCCTAGTATGACACAACAGTTTTTTAATCCTTTCGAAGATCAAGTAGTGCAACAAACTATACAAGATGTTTTAGAAGCTGGTGAAAAAAGAGATATACAACAAAGAGCAAGAGATATACAAACAGGCGGTTTATCAGCCTTTGGCTCTAGAGCAAGGCTTGCTGCCGCTGACCGTCAAGAAGCTCTAGGTAGAGGCTTAGCTGAAGCTTTAGGTGGTATAAGACAAGCGGGCTTTGGTCAAGCACAAAGAGATGCACTCACTACCTTTGCACAACAAAGACAAGCAGAGCAACAAGCAGCAAGAGATATAGGACAAGTAGGTTCTACTTTAGCTGATTTACGTGCTAGAGAAAGAGCAGGACTTGCAGGCTTTGGACAAACTGGAAGAGGTATAGAGGAAACTGGTTTATCTAGATTATTCCAGCAACAACTAGATCAACAAGGCAGACCGTTACAAGCATTACAACTTACTGGTCAACTACTACCTCAATTCCAAGCTGGCAGAACACAAATAGATTCACAGTATAGACTACCAGCTGATCCAACTGCTTTGGGATTAGGTGCTGCTTTTAGTGCTTACACATCTCTAAAACCACCAGGTACAACATAATGTCAATAGGTAACAGACCAATACAAAGAGAAGAAGTTATTGTATTTGACAATAATCCTGATCCCTCAAAAGCTAATGTAGTGATTAGAACTTACAGTCCCATATCTGATGCTTTTACTGATGAAAAAGTTAATATGGCTTTAGCACCTGGTAACCCAGAATTAGCTGCAAAAATACAAAAAAGAAATAAAGCTTTGGGTGGTTTAAACATAGCAGCTTTTGCTTTACCTTTTGGTGGTGTTGGTGCAACAGCATCCAAGCTTGTACCAAAAGCAGTTGCAGGTTTAAAAAGTTTGTTTTTTACACCAAGTGGTGCACTTACTACAACAGCTAAAACAACTGGAGGTATTGGTGCTGTAACAGCTGGTTCACAAGCTTTGCCCTACCAAGAACCATTACAAGGCGAGCAATTGCAAGAAGAAATAAAGGCATTACAGCCTGACATTAAAGAAGATAAGCCTGCAGAAGATGTAGAAGAAAAAGAGGTAAAAGAAAAAAAGGGTGAAAAGGAAGCAGAGATTCCTGATATCGGCACTAAAAAAATTATAGATGGACAAATTTATATATATACTAAAAATGGTTATGAGTTATTTACACCTGAGCCTAGTGGATTTAAAGTTTCTGATTTATTTGGAAGTGAAGAGTTTGACAGACTACTCAGAACAACAGGAAAAGCTTTAACTGAAACTGGTGATATTGGAAGAGGTTTAGCTCAAGGTGCAGCTAAAGCAGCAGAAGAAAGAGCAGTAAAAGAAACAGCTATAGAACTAGAAAAAATAAAAGCAGGTGCTAAAAATATCGTAAAACCAGAGTTAAAGAAAAAATATGATGACGCGTATATAGAAAATTCTACTAAAATGTCTGAAAATGCTGGTTCTTTGGATTTTTTAAATCAAATTGAGGCTATGTTAGCACAAAATGATGTAACAGGGATCAAAGCTTATGCCAAACAAATTGGTTACAAATTTAGATCAATTTTTAATGCAGATGCAACAATGGATCCAAAAACTGCGGTTGAAGATTTACTAAGAGAAATATCAATTGGTAATGCAGAAGAAGTTTTAGGACAATCAAGCGGTAGATTATCTGATAAAGATATTGAGTTGGCAAGACAATTAGTTTCTGAGATAGAAAATCTTGGTGGTATTGTTGGGTCTACTGATAAAGTTTTAAGTATTTTAGCAAGAAGACGAGCCGATCTAGAAAGAGCTCAAGCTAAAGCAGCAACGGACCTCATGACAGCACAAATTTTTTACAATCAATATGGTTTACAACCACCTCCAACATTTTTATTCGATTTGTTAGCACAAAGTCAAATGGGGGGTACAAACCAAGGTTTTGATGAAGAAGGCAATTTATAATGCCTAAATACAAAATCAACATTACCCCTGAAGTATCACAAATAGTTGAAGCAAATAACATAGATGATGCTAGAAAAATAGTAAAAGCAGAAATAGCAAAAGGTGTTATTAGCCCTGTTTATGATGAGCTGTTATTTGATTACGACACAGGCGTTGACGATTTAAGAATTCGTAGACTTTTAGGTAGAGCTGAAAGGTTAGATGAAAAAGAGGCAATACTACAAAATTTTGTTGGCAGTTCTGGATTTATAAAAACTACAGATGGACAATTAGCATTAACGCCAAAAGGTTTAAGACAGAGAGGACATCCCGTACAAACCAGAACTTTAGCAGACGGTAGCACCATAGAGTTAAATACAATTATTGATAGCACAAGCCCATTTGAAAGAGGTGATTTAGCAGACCTTATGGGTGTAGTAGGGCCTATAGTTGGAAGCGTTGCTGGTGTTTTACCGCAAGGTAGAATATTCAAAACTATTAAAGCTTTATCAGGTAACAGCCAAGTAGCAGGTATGGTTTTAGGATCTGCAGTAGGGGGTGGTGCAGGTAAACTAACGGAGGAGGCAGTAGATGCAATACAAGGTTTTCAATTACAAGATACAACTGAACTAGCAAAACTTTTTGGAACAGAAGCAGGTTTAAGTGCATTAGGTGAAGGTGTTAGTCAATTAGGTGCGGGTTTATGGAGAGTTTATTTTGGTGCTAAAGCTCCATCCTCTGATTTACGAGTTAGTTTACAAGGAGCCAAAGGCAGAGATACAGTAGACATACAAAGATTAGATGTCAGTCTAGGTAGAAACGCTACAGAAAAAGAAATACAAGAAGCAATAGCAAATGGTAAAGTTAAAACTATAGATGAAAAATATAGACAATCATTAGCAGGTATGGATGTTCAATTAGGAGGTAGAACCCAACAAATAGCCGAAGCAGTAATTGGTGTTACAAGATCAAAAAGTAACATACCGCATTTAACAAAAACATTTGATAATATGACCACTGCACTTAGAAAAAGAGGTGCTTCTTTAAATGCTTACGTTGATGATGTTACTAAAGAGGGCATAAGCGATAGTATAAATAAAACAAAAAATAAATTAGCATCAGATACAAATGAGGCAGTAAAAGCAACACAAGAGGCGGTAAAAGATTTAGCAGACAGTTATATTGGTGTTGAAAAATATTTAGATGCACCAGGCATCAGACAATACGGTGATTTTGTATTAGAAAAATTAGGAGAAGCAAAAGGTAAGGTAAACAAAGAAGTTGGAGATGCATATAATGGTGTCGATAAAATATTTTCTGATATTGCTAATTACGATTCATTAGGCCAACCAATAAACGCTACTGCTAAAGCTATAGATAATGTAATTAAGCATTATCAAAGAAAAGGATTAAATGTTATTAGTCAATTTAAAGCTAGGCATGGTCTTGATAAGCCTGGGATGACTCTTCAAGATCCTATTTCTGATATAAATGTGCGAAATGTTTTAGAGGCTGAAGCAGATTTTAAAAAGCTTAATGATCCTTTACCAAGATTTGAAGCTTTTGGAGAAGCTGGCAAACCGTTTGGTAAACTAACAAGAGTTTTGGAAACAAAAAGACGTATAAACAAATTTATTGCAATTTCTAGAGAGGCTACAAAAGAGAGAGATTTATTTTATGAAATAACCAGATTGTTAGATGATGCCGATTTACATAAATTAAAAGGCGAAAACTTTTTAGAACAAAATCCTCAGAACGCAGATAGTATATTTACTGTTTTAGGTTTGAAAGGAGGAGAAATTATAAAACTTGAACAAGAAAGGGGTTTAGATATTCTTAAAGAGTCTTTAAGTTTTGAAGATATTGGTAAAATAAATCAAGGAGTAAAAGCTTTAAGAGACGCAGATAAGTTAAATCGTGATTTAAACGAACCTTTTGATAATGCAATTATAAAACAAATTACAAATGCAGCTAGAGGCAGTGGTGCTTTTGATCCAGATCAAATTTTTGATAAGTTAATTTTTAAAGGTTCAACAAGACAATTAGAAGATTTTTATAAAGCATTACAAGATTATGATAATATTTTAATTCAAAAAAATCAGTCTGCATTTGCAGATAATTTCAATAGAGCCAAATCACAAACTTTACAAAGATTATTTAAAAATGCTTTTGATAGAAGCACAGATCCAGTGACAGACACAATTGACTATACCGCTTTCGCTAAATACATACAAAAATTTGAGGGTGAACATCCTGGAAAAATTGATGTATTATTTAGAAACGTTGATGGGCAGTCTTCAGGAGACACAGTAAAAAGTACTATAAATCAATTAGTAAAAATATCGCCAAAGTTAAAACCAAAAGATATGGAGGATCTAGCAGATACTTTTGTAGGTCAGAATGTTGGCTTATCAACTACACCAAAAGGTGAAGCTTTTGCTTTAAGTTTGCGTCAACAAGCACAAGCCTCAGCAGAGGAATTAGATTTTTTAGCAAACCGTAATTTAGCTGATCTACCTTCAAGAACACCAGATGAAATTGTTGAAACAATTTTTAGACCAAAAAATAGTCAGAATATTACAAGGTTAAAAGAGATTATGGAACCTGAAGATTTTGCAAAAGTACAGGAGGCTAGTCTAGGTAAATTGTTAGAAGATGCAATAGATTTCAATTTACAAGATAATGCTCCAATAACTGATATATTTAAAGTTGGTGCTTTAAAAACATCATTAGAAAAATATAGTACCCCAACTTTAGAAGCTATGTTTGGTAAAGAATTTACTCAAGACATTACATATTTTGCTAATTCAATAGATATATTAACAAAAGGTGAAATAGGTAGAGGTAATTTTCCTGGTGCTTTGATATCTGCTGGTATTGCCGCTGGTATAGTGTTTGCACCTTTGGCAGCTTTACCTACTTTACTTGGCTTAGGTATAGTTAGAACAGTTCTAGGAACACCAGGAGCAGTAAAATTTTTAGCAAAAACTGATAAAGGATCAATAAAAAGATTATTGGAGATTACAAATAATGCAGCGAGACAGTTTGGTGTTAGAATGGCTGCTAACGCTATTATTGACGTACAAGAAACTACAGAAGAATTAATTGATGAGAATATTTCAGATTTGGGTTTACAAGATATTATAGAGCAAACAGAAGAAACATCTAGCCCTGTAGTTTCTCCACAAGTAAATATTAGATTACCCCAAGTTTCTCCCGTACAATTTACAGATCCACTAGGACAATCACAAGAAGATAGAATAGAATTTGCAGAACGTCTATTTAGAAGACCAGTTATATAATCCCTATCTCATCCCTATCAAAACCTAACGGCACATCTGATAAACAAGTTAGATGTTCTTTTGGTATGTGTATGTATGGTTCATTATCCTCATCATAATTAGGTGTAGGATTTATATTCATACGTATATCGTAAACATAATCTGGCATCCACTCATGCATCCAGATACCGTCTGTCATACCGTATACAGTAATAAACGGATAGCCAGTTGACTGACTAAACGAGGCACCTTTACGCAATTTGTTTGCAGATAATATAAATGTATCGTACTTGTCACTAGCAAAACTACGGCACTTGATCTCACACCAGTACCATTTATCGGCTGATTCTATCCAATAATCTATACCGTAACTAACTGGTAGTTTGTGACAGCTTACCTGCCAGAGGCCTTCTAAAAAGCCTGCTACCCTATCTTCTCTTTTTTTATCTTGTATTGTTTCAAAACTTGGTGTTTTAAACATAATTACCTCCTATTCCTCAAAAAATGTAGGATCAACAGCGACAAACCTTTTTGTTGGTCTACCTTTACCTCCTACTTTAATATCTATTTCCTGGATTTCTCCAGCATTTTTAAGTCTTTCTATAATCTCTTTTACCTCATGCGACTTCATGCTTCTAAATAGTTCATGACGGTCAACTTCACGTTTAGATATGCCCTCGCTCTCCCTAGACCTAATATAAGACAATACTTGCTTAATCTTAGCCTCAGTTGCAGAACTTGCTACTTTATCTCTACAAGCCTCTATAAAGAGCATATCGTAATATCTTACGTAATCTATAGCCCACTTAGTAACATCCGCTGTAATTGTTGCAGTTTGTGCATTTGATGCTAAAGCACATATCAGAGCTAATCGCATAGCTTTTTCCTTAGAACGGCTTAGAAGAGGCTCTAGACCGTCTTTTTCTAATATATCTTGTCTTTGTACTATTTCACTAGCAAACTCTTGTAGTAACTGCTCTGAGTCTGCATCAAAGCTTAAAACTTCTTGATCAAGGTTACATTCGGAATTATTTACCATAGGTTGTGACAAACCACCTCTATCTCTTCTAATATAGTTTACCCAGTTGACTATAGTTAGTGGCGGTTTCTTAATCTTTTTAAGATTAGATACACGTCTGGGTTCTTTAGATTCTATTACCATAAATCTATTCAAAAAGCCGTCTGCTATACGTCCAGAATTAAGTGCTTTGTAAAAATTTTTGGGCACAGACAATCCAACCATAGTTATTGCAGGCTTGTGTGTTACACGGTTCATAATCTTTTCTTTAATATCTTCTACTTGTATACCCATTAAAGAATAATTATCTGGCCTTAATATACCGTGACATCTACCCCAAGCTTCCATAAGGGTTTGTATGCCGTCTTCTTTATTGGTATTACCAGCTTGACTAATACTTTCTAGTCTTTTGCCAAACTCATCCATAATAGTTACGTGTGTAGGCCTCATCTTTAATACTGAGTGCACAGCACCACTAGAGGTATATCCGTCCCCTACTACTAATTTATCGTGCTCAGAGGCGTTTAAAACTGCTTCTACAAAAGTTTTTATGTTCTCCTTGCCCTGTCCTGACTTTGCTATACACATAAAATACATACTAGAAAAGTTATTCATGTTAGTTTTGAAAATCCTACCGCATGTAACACTAGCTAATGCCAAAGCACCTACAAGAGATAATTCTGGTTGTGATACTTGTGCTATATCCTCTGCATACTCATACATATCTTTAAGTAATCCTGGTGGATTAAATAAATCTTTGGGTGGTGTAACGTCTTCTTTAGTTTGCACAAACAAGGGTGCAAGCTGATTCTTTCTATCGTGTGTCTTTTTAACATTATCAACTACAGATTCAACTTCTTGTTGCGGTAATGGTGGTGAGTTTTCTTTATTCCAGTTATGTAAGAATATTTTTACAAAGTCTAGGTTTACATTTTTTGAGATTAAGTATCCAGCTATACGAGCTGCATTATCATTACGTGATCCTTCGTTTACACCTGCTAAAGAGAAAGGTGCAGTTTTACGCACACTATCTTGTTTGGGTACACCTGTAATCTTTTCAAACTCTTTTTCTGTAAAATCAGGTAAGTCTTTATGATCATATATATCCCAACCAGGCAGGGGTATAGGCTTATATATTTGACCGTTCGCATGACGGTTGTAAGGAGCAATTATAAGTCCACCTACACCCCTTAAATCAATTAATCTTTCGACTGGAGTTTCGTTAGTTCTTCTTGTAGCAAAAGTAGTGTAGTTTTCTGGGTTGTTATAGTAATAGTGCATACCTTTACCAGTTCTAACTTTGTAAGGACAGGTTGGTAAATTATCTTCCACCCAAGTCATAGCCTCTGGAGAGTCAGCATCAACAACTATAAACTGGCCACAAACTAATGCTACTACTAAATTATCTTGGCCTTCAAACCAATTTTGTACGGTTTTACGACAAGGCCTTTCATTCTTATATTGTTCCCAACCTTTCAAAAAAGGTGGTGGTTTCTTATTGGATCTTTGTAAAGGAACTACGTTGTAGCCTTCATCATAAAAAGCCAAAGCAATATCTATCGCTGCCTCATCTTCAGACAGATTAAAATCAAACATGTTGAATTAATCTTCTGTCAGTAACTCTGCTATTTCGCCATAAATACCTTCAAAATCTAATCGACCTTCTGTTAATTTTATGATCCTTTTAGCTTGTCTAATAGACGGTTGCCTGTGACCGTATCTCCAGGCTTCTATAGTGTGTTCAGAAACACCCCAGTCATTTGCTGCTTTTTGTTTACCTAAAAACTGTATGTAAGAAGATAGGGTTATCTTTTCAACCTTCCTGTCTTTGTACTTTGGTTCTATACCCATTTCTTCTAATCTCCTTAGCTCTTGTCTGGATATTGAATTTACTCTATGATAATAGTTAGCAATCCAAACAAAATCTTCTATTGCATTTTCCATTTACCCTCCTTACAGTTTGCAAAAATAATATTTTACACATTGTAGTATTTAAGTGTATAATATGCAAGTTACATATTTTTATCAAAGGAGGTATATATGAGTAACGATTTAACAAGCAGGATTGTCACACCTGAAAAGCTAGTGCAAAACCAAGGTGCTAAAGTTTTAGTATACGGTATGGCTGGTGCAGGTAAAACAAGCCTTGCTAAAACAGCACCAGGAAAGGTGCTTGTAATAAGTGCTGAAGCTGGGTTGCTTTCTATTAAAGATGCTACAAACGTAGATGCGATAGAAGTAAAAGAAGCATCAGAACTAATGCAACTATATGATCTATTAAATACAGGTCAGTTGCAATACGATACAGTTTGCTTAGATTCTATTTCAGAGATAAGTGAATTATTACTTCAACAAGAAAAAGCTAGACACAAAGATCCACGTAAAGCTTACGGAGAAGTACAAGAGTCTGTAACAAATGTCATGCGAGCATTTAGAGATTTACAAATGCATGTCATGTTTATTTGCAAAGAAGAAAAAGTAAATAGTGACGGTATATTTATGCACGAACCAAAAATGGTTGGTACTAAATTAGGTCAATCTATTACTTATTTCTTTGATGAAGTCTTAGCTCTCAGAGTTATAGATGATACAGACGCAGAGGGTAACGCAGTTCAAGCCAGGTGGTTACAGACCAGAGTTGGCCAAGGCTACGTTGCAAAGGATAGGAGTGGTAAGTTAGAAGCTTTTGAAGTGCCTGATCTTACTGCATTAATAGAAAAGCTAGGGTTTACAGCCGTAGCTAAAAATACAGATAATGTAAAGGAGATTGGTAATGTCTGATTTTGATGACGTAGTGTACGTAGAAACAGATGATAAGCCTATGGGGCCAGGTGTGGCTCCTTCAGGCGATCATCCAGCAAAAATTATTGCTGCTGAAAAGTATAAATCACAACAAGGTAATTGGACTTTGAAAATGACTTTTCAAATAGCAGGCGGTAATTACAGAGATCATAACGAGTGGTATAACTTGTGGGATCCTAGAGAGGATATAAAACAAATATCTACAGATATATTTACTAGACTTAGTAAGGCTGTAGGTTTTGTTAAACAACCACCAAGCTCTGCACAGGATTATGTAGGAAAAGATTTAACACTTACTTTGAAAGAAGTAGAAAACAACTGGACTGATAACGAGGGGAATGAAAGGACTGGTAGTAAGAATAAGGTGTTACGTTATTTACCTGCTGATTCTGGCGGTATGTCGCCACCCCCCGCGGCAGTACCTCCTGATCTAGGATAAAACTAAGGGGCTTTATGCCCCTTTTTCTTTTTGTTGTTTTATCTCAACATTTAAGCAAAACAGTTCATCTTTTTTTTCCCTTAAAACCATTTCGATATACTTAATATGTTTTTCTAATTCTTTTCTTCTTTCTTCTAAGTTCATTTGTTCTCCATATACGCATAAAACATAAGCAATAAAATACCTACTACAGCATAAAAACTCATGTCCATTATCTGTCCTCTAATTTGTTACGAGCTCTTGTAAGATACCAGATAGCTTTATCAAGATCCTGGATGTTTGCGTCTTTATGATCTGCTCTCCAGATATATTTAATAGCTGCCGCCTTGCAGTAGCCAATAAACTGTTCAAAAGTTAAAGCTGATTCTATTGCATCTATACACTCTATGGAGCCTTTCTTATAATGTGGGGGGTGGTTTACGTTATCTGTCATATTCTCTCCATAAAATCTAATAACTTTTTGTTGCTTATGTTTTTATTTTTAAAAAACACTCTCTCTACTTTATGTTTAAGTTTTTGTCCTTTTAATTTTGCAACAAAATAATCGTTTTCCTTTTGTAAAAAATCTCTCACGTCTCTTAATAACTCAAAATAATATATCTCACTATAAAAACCATTTCCTATTGCTGGTTTATACAATCTCCAATTTTTACCAGTATCAGTTATCTCCCAGTCACCATAATTATAATTACTGTTTCCTAATCTTTTTAATTTAATTTCTTTCATTTTGTTTCTCAAAAAAGTTATTTAGTTTTTTAATAGTTTTATTATATAAAGACTTACCTTGTTCTATATTTTGCACAGTTCTTAAAGCAATACCGCTTTGGATTGCAAAATCTTCTTGAGTTAATAAATTATTCTGTCTATATTGTTTAACAAGAGCACCATACTCACTTGGGTATATTAATTCATCAAAAGATTCTCTAATTAGCTCAAACAATCTATTTCGCAGGCGGTTATGAGCTTCATCCTCACTACTTGTGCCAATAGCAAAATATAATTTTTTTGCAACTTCTTTCACATAATATTCTTTTGTTTTTTCTAAAGCATCTCTTTCTAATTCTTCAAAAACGTCTACGAATATTTCTTTCAATTTAACTGTATTCATTTTGTTTCTCCTTACTCAAACTCATAACCCAACATAACTTCAACTATGCTTGGAGTATTATAGATCGTAGGTCTTTCCCCATCCCTAACGGCCTTATAATCTCCAAGCGTTTTCTCTAGTTGTTCCCATCCCCTATCCATATCCTCATCATTCATTTTGAATATTTTTGTTGCGAAGGGATGCTTTGATTCTTGTGCAACAAACAAGAAGTCTTCTACTTTAAAACCAGCTTTTTGATAACCTCTTCTATAAAAAGCGGCCTGTAAGTCATACTGATAACGTCTGATAGAGCGAGTAAATCCAGATACGGAGCAATCACTTGTAGTTTTATAATCAATAACTACAATAGATTCATCTGAATACGGTTGCACTACTGGGTGTCTGATAACATCAGACCTTAGCTTAAGGAGTACATCTTGCTCCCACCAGTACAAGGAGTTTTCGTATGGCTTAGTAAAAACTCCAGGATACTCGCCCTGATCAACGTCAAGGAACTTTCTTGCTTCTTCAATAAGATTGTCCTTCATCTGAAACAAAATGTCCCTTTTTTCTTGTGTGATTACTAACATACCTCTATCTTCGTAATCACGTTTTAGTTGTTTGTTTGCATTTGTATACGGAGATCCAGATATAACTGCAACTTCGTTATTAAATGCGTTCTCACCCTCTACAATAAGAGAATGGGCGGCAGAACCAAACTGCATAGCAGGTGTAGGCTCTACCACCTCTTGCATAGCATGTAACTGCGATTGTCTAAACCTCCTTAAGGTAGATGAAGACACGCCTGGTGATTGATGATAATATGCATTATCCATATCAGGAAAATACATAGTATCGCCAATAGCTACATGCTGATGACTTTTTAGTGAATCTGGTAGTGGTGGGTTATCTATCATGATACCTCCTTAAGACATTTTTTAACCCAGCTAAGAGCTTTTTTTTCTGCTTCAGCTTCTAATGTACTGCCTTGATGAAAATAATTTAGATAAAACTCTGACATCCATTTAAGACACTCCTTTTTAGTGCCACCAAAAATTAAACCATTACCGAGATATTGAACTTCCCAAAAAGGTTTAAATCCTGGGCTTTTGGTATCTATACCATTATGTTCTGATCCTTTATCTACGAAATCAAGCTCAAATTTATTATCAATTATCATTATTAACTCCTATTAGAAATCTTATCCATTTTAGCTTGGATCTTATCAACCTCAGTCAACAAGTCTTTTATAGCCACCTTTACATCTTGAATGATGTAATTAATAGCGTCTTGTTGCTGTATCTGTTCGTGGTTTATTTTTTTAGTGTCTAAAACTATGTTTTTTAGTACACTAACCATACTGTTTGTATCTATTGACATTATTACCTCCGTCA
>Ga0209348_1000590_pt1 | contig 18659 bp, 18 predicted proteins | sample ETNvirenome_2_30_FD_184065 | JGI IMG/M metagenome (GOLD analysis project Ga0209348, IMG submission 184065) | Marine viral communities from the Pacific Ocean - ETNP_2_30 (SPAdes) (version 2) | ecosystem: Environmental > Aquatic > Marine > Oceanic | place: Pacific Ocean | collected 2013-06-22
CTTCTTCTTGTCCGAACTTGTAGCCGTAGTTTTGACTCTCTGTTTCTGTAGTTTCTCTAATTAAAGAAGATGTAACTAAGCTACCGTGCATTGCACTGAAGAGACTACCACCGAACATACCTGCTACACCTGCCATATGGAAAGGGTGCATTAGTATGTTGTGCTCTGCTTGGAACACGAACATAAAGTTGAACGTACCTGATATACCAAGTGGCATTCCGTCTGAGAAAGATCCCTGACCGAATGGGTATACAAGGAATACAGCAAATGCTGCTGATACTGGTGCAGAGTATGCGACACAGATCCAAGGTCTCATACCTAAACGATATGATAGTTCCCACTGTCTGCCCATGTAAGCAGAAATTCCGATAAGGAAGTGGAAGATTACCAACTGGTAAGGGCCTCCATTGTAGAGCCACTCATCGACTGTTGCTGCTTCCCACATTGGGTAGAAGTGTAGTCCGATTGCGTTGGATGATGGAACAACTGCACCTGAGATGATGTTGTTACCATACATGAAAGAACCTGCTACTGGCTCTCTGATTCCGTCGATATCGACTGGAGGTGCTGCTATGAAAGCAACGATGAAACATGCTGCTGCTGTAAGCAAGCATGGGATCATGAGTACACCGAACCAACCAACATAGATTCTGTTGTTAGTTGATGTTACCCATTCGCAGAACTCTGGCCATCCCTGAAGGAGACCACCCTGCCTTTTAGATAGAGTTGTCATTAGTAAGACGTTTGTTAAGTAGGGCATCAAGGGTAGATGCGAAACTTATTTCCAGTAATCCCTCACTACTGGATATGAGAGACGAAGTATTATACTCCCTATAGGTCTCGGTTTGCGAGGAGTGTGGGTTTGATAACAAAAGTTATCACCTTTCGTTATTTATCTTAACACAACTTTACACTTCTTGTCAACGTTTTTTTGCAAGTTTTTTTATTCTACTCGCTGTTTTGATGTAATCTTTTTTCTTTTGCTCTGGTGTTTTATCAGTTCTCTGCTTGTCAACTACTGCATCTATTTCTGGATCACCAGTTGCTGGCATTGCATTTGCACTCATCGGATCTAGTTTCTTGTATCTACCAGCCTGCTTACCATAGTTAGAATGCATCTTTGTATTTGGATCTATCTCAGGTGGATCATTAGGTGGGAATGTTGGTTTGATATCCTTTGGATCAAAGAACCCTCTGGTTTTGAGTTTCTCATACAGTGAAACTTTACCATTTGGATTTGCAAAGTATTCAATAGACTCATTCTTTTTCTTGTTTTTCTTTCTTTCAGCAGCAGCAGTTGCAGCAGCAGTTGCATCTCCACCAAAAAAGTCGCCAGCTGATCCAAAGTTTGCATTAGAAGAATTGTCAGAACCAATCCTCTTAGGAGACCAATTTTCACCAGAAATTCCAAACTCAGCAAATTGTGTCTTCACATCATAAAGAACGAATGATTGGAAAAAATTGCGATCCCAATTAGCAGAACTAAAGTATTTTTGTATTTCATCATACTCTGCTCTGACCTCATCAAATCTTGCTTTTTGTTCTCCAGCCACGGTATCCATACCGGGTATTATTTTTCCATTTTTAGTTTTAAAGTCTCCACCATTTAATAATCCCATAGTTCCATCATCTAATTTTCTTACTGTGAAGGTATCTTCATATCTGGCATATGCTTCATCTGATAACTTATCGTACTCATCTCTTATAGCACTTCGTTCTGCACTTAATTTTCTTTCATATATTTTAGATTGTTTTTCATATTGATTATATCCATCCACCATCTTTTGGTAAGTAGGACTATTATATTCTATATTACCTGCTCTCTGTACAGCACGATAATGTGGGCCAACTAATTTCTCCCAAAGTTTTCCTGTGTCATATTTTTCACTTATTTCATCATACTTTTTATCTCTTTCTGCAAGGATATCTTTATACTCTTTGCTCGCTGCAAGAGATGCTGCAGAGTATTCTGGGGTATCTACAATCTTATCTAATTCTTCTACTGCTTTATCATAATCATACTGAACAGTTCCCTCTCTGGCATCAGGATGATTACGTGTTTTTTCATCATAATTTGTATAAAAATCAAATCTTTTATAATTTTTTGCAAATTCAGCATCGGTTACACCATTTGGATCTTCCAATGCTTTTATTACATAAGCATCAAATTTTCCATTTTCAAAATCTACATCATTAAATCTTTCAAATCTTTCATATCCCTGATTCCTAAAGTCCTCTGGAGTCATGTTCGCGACTCTCTGTGGTGTCCAAGAAAGAGGATGATTCTTGATCATTCGTTGAGTTTCTTCTGGTAATTGTGATAATGGTATCGTTATATCTGTCAAGGCAGCACCATGTATTCCGGGTGGCCATCCATCTAGTGTTGATGTTGTCTGAAGGGCACTTAATACATCTTTGAAGTTTGTAAAATATCCGATCATAGATGTTCTGGCACGAGCAGGAATATTTAATTTTGTGTTACTAGGTCTCAACTGGTGAATTAAATTTGATAATGTTGCACTTATAGTGTTAGCATTTACTTTACCACCTGATTGTAGTATTCCCCCTTCAAATGAGACATCTATGTCATTGTTAATATTATGATAATTGTAATCATAAAAATGAATGTATGGTTCACCACCATCTTTTGGAATTATGAATTGTGAATATCCACCACCAACCTGCTTGAAACCAGCATACTCACCACCAACTGATCCCATTTTATCTTTATTTGTTAAATCTTTTCTAATTCCACCTGTATTATCTCTTACCACTGCTTTTCCATTTATTCTTTCCACATAAATGTTTGCATCAGCATATTCATGTCGCACATCAGAGATTGGAATAAAGTTGTTTACATTATCTTTAAAAAGATTTGGAAGTATACTATCTCTATAGGTTTCTATTTGTTTTGCAGTTGGATTAGATGTTTTAATTTCCCCATCCATCACACTCATAGCTATATCCATACTGTTTAAAAATACAGATAGACCACCTTGTAAATTATTTTCAGCTGTAGATGAACCGATAGGTCTCTTATCACCTGTTAATAATTCATATAATCTATTACCAATAGTAGTTACACTCAATATTCCTTGCGTAGCAAATTTAGCAACTTTCATTAATTTTTTCAAACCAAGCAAGTTGCTTGCTACACCGAACGCTAATGCCTTTTCTAGTGCATTTAACTTATTATCTAATTGTTGATTTAATTCTGCCTCTTCTTTATTATCAACATCTGGGTCGGTCTCTAATTCTTGTTCTGCCTCTTCCTGATCGGGATCGGATGGATCTTCCACCGATGATGCAACTGCCTTTGGTTCTTCTTGGTCAAGATTTGTTGCATCAGCACCCTGCATTGCACCTGCTTCAATTGGCTTTGGATCTATTTCGTTACCTTCAGAATCAATTGCTATTGTAGATTGTCTTGTTGTAATTACTTCAGGATCCTCTGCTGGTTCTAGTTCTGGTTCTTGTTCTGCCTGTGCCTGTGCAGAGAAGTCTTTAAAAGCTTTTGTTACTGCATCCTTACCAATTGGTGAAGAATCTGGATCTGTAAGAGGTGTAGGAGCAAACGGATCTCTTGTATCTATTTTTGTTCCTTGACCGGGGAATTGACCACCCATCTGTTTCGCAGTATATTCATCAGATGCCTTCAACATATCATCAACTCTTTTCTTTCTTTTCTTAGGATCACCCTCATTTACTCCAACACTAATAAATGAAATTGCTTCTGGAGAATCAAGTGGCACCACTACATTCACAGGTGTCTGTCTACGGAATGAAATATTTGTTATTCCATAAGTGTCTCTACCAGATGCTGTTGAGTTAAATTGATAAAGTAAAAACCGAGTTCCCTCTTTTCTAGCATGAGGAGGAATTTTTATTTGATAGTCTTGTAATCCAGATTGTCCATGTCCTAGAGGAATTATAGTGCTATTACCACCTTGAAAATCAGAATTTGATAAAGTTGGATAATATGTGATTGGAATATAATCATACATCTCAGGGGTTTTATAATATAAAACTAAACCCTCACCTTCATCATCTGGTGTTTCTCCACCATTAGATCCATTACCTGTGATTGCACGAACAACCATTGTATCCAATTTAGTTGTATCAACAGCTTTAAGAACACACCATCTTGCACCATCACTACTACCTTCTCCATCAAAGGCAACATGATCACCTATATTAAATCCACCATTGTCTCCACTTCCATTTCCAGCTGATTTAATCACTGTACCAACCAATGCATCATATTGGAATCCGGGATCTCTTGCCGGTGCATCAGCAAAAACATCTGCACTTGTAGTAGGTGTATCATCAAAAACCTCATCCCCAGCTGGAGGTATAGGTGCAGTCAACATATTACCAGTGGTCATGCCCTCTTCAATTTCCTTTCTCCAGTCTCTTTTCAACTTACCAAACATCCACTCAGAGATTTTATCATCAATCTCTAAGTGTTCTTTTCTTTCCTGTGCTGCCTTCTTTACATTCGCATCAATCTCTGGATCACCAGTTGGTGCTCTCTTCATCATGACAGCACTTACAGGATCAAGTTTATCATACTTATATCTCTTACCATACTTTGGATGCATTCCTGTCTTAGGATCAATCTTTGCAGGTGCCTCTTTTGGATATCCATGAGGAGAAGGTTTGTTAGCATAATCAATCTCTTTTTTCAAACGATTCGCGACCTTTGCGAATAGTGGATCTTTTACTTTATTATCATATGTTTCTGCTTCATCTATCTTATTTTCAAACTCCTTAACACCATAGACCTCTCTCATTGCCTTCTGATGTGCCAATTGATTAAGATGTTCTTGAACCTCTCTTTTTTTCTTTACTTTAGTTCTTAAGTTTTCTCCTGAGATCTCATCAAAGTATTGTTGTCCAAATCCTACTCGGTCATATATTACGTTCATTCTCTCAGTAGTTTCATATCCCTTCCAGAACTTATCCTTTGATGTCCATGCCATTCTTGATGTATTATATCCATGCACAGCCTCATCACTCTTCTTTGATGCTGTAACATCAGGAGTGTTCTGTGGACTAAACTTACCCTTAAAGTTTGGTTTATATCCTTTTAACTTTTGAGTCTTTGGTGTTGCTTCAATGAGAACTGGTCTTTTTACTTCACGGAGGATTCTTTTTTTAGTTCCATACACAACAGATTCTTTAATATTATACTTACTAAAAAATTCTGCCTTTACTTTAGGATCTAAATCATTCACATTTATTACAGTTTGCCTACTAACATGACCATAACCACCTGCATTCTGCAAATCACTTGGATCCATTAAACCCAATTTTACTTTTATTTGATTATAAAGTAAGGCACCACCTGCTGCACCATTTACAGTGCCTGTGCTATAACCAGACACAAAAGATCCTCCAACAGTATCATTATCAAGAACTGTCATTAAATTATTAAATGTGTCACTATTTTTGACACTATCAGTTAGGTTATTAACTAGAGATGCATTATAATTAGCGTCATTTGTTTGTTGATTCAATATACTCGTAAGTCCATCAGCAAATTGTCCACTGTTCACCATGTCATTTACAATACTAATAGCATTACCTCCCGAAGGGATATCTGTAAAAGTTTGAGTATTGAAATCAAATTTCTCTCCAGATTCACCACCAACTCTTAAAGTTTTATCTGCAACATTCATAATAAAGTAATTACCTTTACCGTCAGTAAACGGGGTCATTATTGATCCACCCTCTCCTCCAAAACCATCTCCCATGTATGGTTTTTTATTATCACCATTTTGATTTGGATTTAAAATAGAGTTAGGATCTGATGCAATATTTGGTGGCCCATTTAATATATCTGAATTACTATCAAACATCATGTTTATATCATTAACGGACATGTTTTGAGCGATAGTTGATGAACTCACAACACTGTTATCCATCACAACTGGTCTACCATTTCCAATGCTTTGAGCTAATGACATCGCTAGATTTGCTGCATATGAGAATTGATTGTTAGATGAAGAAAATGCAGGTTTATCACCAAAATCACTATATTTGTCACCAACAAATGCCCTTATATCACTAGCTGCAGTAGTCAATATTCCTAATAAAGCTCCTTTTTTTGACCCTAAAATTTGACCAAACTTTTCAAACGCTGGTTCAAGAACATCATTAGAAAGAGTAGTGTCGGAAAATTTATCATAAAGATCTACCACATCATTTTTCACAAAATCTGCTATTGATCCAAAAGGATCCATAGCAAAATCTCCAAACTTAGAAATTAAATCCTTACCCTTATTTGCCAAATCTTTCAACAATCCCCATAAGTTTAAAGATCCTATGTCATTATTATCTGGATCATCCTGTTCAGTTCCAGAGGAATCACCATCTTTACTTTCTTTACCCTCGTCAGTTCCAAGAATATCTCCACCACCCATACCACTATTATCAGGATGTCTATCTACTGGAATACCACCAGCAAAGTTAAATGGAAAGTTTGCCTTAAAATTACCACTCAAATATGTTTCTCTCATCCAGAGAGCATGTTCTAATGTAAAATTTGAATTGTATATTGTTAAATCTGATGCACTACCATCCCATGTTCTTGCATTTCCTCCACCAAAAGAAGTTCTTGTGCGATCCTCTCCCTTGAAAAATCCTTGTATTCTTGCAAGTAGAACAAATTGTCTTGTATCTTTTTGAATATATCCCAAATTTGTATAGTCATCATATCCATGATTGATGGCATAACTTGTGACAACCGGGCCTAATATAAAACTTTCTGTATTAGGTGGTAATGAAGTATAAACTTTACCGTCTGATGCTCTTATTAATGTGGTTGTATCTGTAGTCCCCTTGGCTGTAACATCACCATAAGAATAATCTCTATCTGTAGGAGTTCCTACTTCTGGTTGTGTATTTCTACCACTTCCCCAATAACCTGCAGGACGATCATAGTGTATGTCACCAGCATTTCCGGGAATACCAGCGGGCCATGTACCATCTGCCTTTGGATAAAATCTTTTTGGAGGATCTTTTGGGCCTAAACGAAATGCATCACCAGCACTAGGACTGACCTGATACACACCACTCATACTGTTTGTTGGTGCTGTCTCGTCTAGTCTTTTCTTAGACTTAAGATGCTTTAATGCTTTGCTGAATTTGTTTCTCTTCACTTATGAAATGTCACTCCGTAAATATATTTATGTATTCTACACCAGAAGGATTATTATGCAACTCCCCACCTAAAAATCCTAGATTTGTAACTCTTGCATGACCTGCATTTGATGATGTAGTTGAGATGTCATGCTTCACTGTAGGATTCATCCATATAAAACGATTCGGTTTTGCAAAGATACCATCACGATACTGTTGCTCAACCGCATCAGTTATCTTTAATTTACCTTCCCAACTCTCATCCCAGTCTGGATGAATATACAATACATATGATCCATTATCTTGATGAGGCCCGTACATATTTCCATGCCCATAGTTTGGTGGACGGAACTGATTGTATGAAAAACTGGCAATATTAGTTGCCTCTTGAAAGTGTTCCTGATATAAACCTATCTCTCTTAAACGATTAAAAACTAAATTTGTCGTCTGTGTCCATAACTCATCACGCATGTCATGATGAAACTCATGATTATATTGTTCACTTGATACTACCTGTGATGTTATTGAATTAAAGTCTGATGGAGATAAAAAGTTGTCTATTAATATGGTCGATCTACATGCCATTTTATTAACTATTTATTGCCAGTACTCATCGAGCACATCCCAAACTTTATTTAAATACTTGTTTGCTCCATCACACTCCCACTCACCCATCTCACCAATCTCACATTTGTAAGCAAGTTCTCTTTTGAGTTGCATGAGTTTATTTGTCATAGCAACTTTATCGAGTCTACCGTTCATATGCAATAAAAAACCTCATACTATTTAAAGATATGAGGTGTTCATTGTCAAGTTAAAGTGTGTGTTTCAATACAAGAATTACTATTCCTATCATGGCCAATCTCCCATTAATGAGTTCGGCATATCTCCAATAAGAATGATTCCAATCCATTAAATTAATCCCATAGTACCTGCTGCTGTACCTACTATAACAAAGAATCCGAATTCTATCAAGGGGTAGTACGGATTAAATAATAATTTCTTCATGCGAATGCTATGTTACCTACACCTGATACGATGTATAGGGTTACTATTGTTGTGAAAAGAATGTGTTGCATTATGCTCCTTGGTAAACTGGGGTCATTACTCCTCCTCCCTCATCATCATCGTCGTCGTCCTGACCACCAAATAATAGTTCGACGAAAACTAGGATTCCTATGGGGTAGAAACACCATAGGACTGCTAGAAAGGGTGATATCTCTTGTGTTGCTGAAAGTTCCTGCATTAGAATATGCCGAAGAACATATGTCCGGTTAATATATCGGATGTTGCTGCTGCAACTAGACCAAGCATCGCTAGTCTACCGTTCCAACTCTCTGCAATAAGTTTTTGTGGTTCAACTTTTTTGTCTTTCATTAAAATATACCGGGGATTACCTGTCCTGTTGTTGCATATGCACCGATTGCTGCAACGAAACCAAGCATTGCTGCCCAACCATTAAATCTTTCTGCTTCTGGAGTCATGAGTTTTTCCTCTGTTTGAATTGTAAATTGTGATTTGAATTTCATTTTTAAAAAAGGCCTGGAGCGATCCAACCTGTGAGTCCGTAGTTGACTACGGCTGCGAAGAAACCAATCATCGCTAAACGACCATTGATTTGTTCTGCGTTCTTCCAATAGTTCTTCATTAAAAAATACCGGGGATGATTTGTCCTGTGGTCGCATATGCACCTAGAAGTGCAACGAAACCGATCATAGCCCAACGACCATTAACTTTCTCTGCATTTTGTGGATATCCTTCATAGGATACAGACTCATCAATGTATGGACGAGTTTCAGTTGGGAAAGCATTTTGTCTTCCACCGCTTTCGGTTGTAACAGTCATTTGAACTTTTGTTAAGAAACGTAACATAATTATATATAAAAGATTAAATTTTGTCAAATTTCTTAACAATTCACCTGTTTGGACTCACTGACACAATAAAGGGGGTCTTATAACCCCCATAATGTAAACTTATGTTTCTTGTGGACTGACCCTTCCCAGATACGGATCATAGTCCATCAAGTCTTTAATCGAATAGTTTGACCCCTCCTGTTGCCACCAGTTATACTGGCCTTCTTTATTACCCTTGTGTATTGCATCTATATGCTCTGGATGAATTGAAGAACCTAGTTCTAACTTGTAAAGAAATAAAGGTATCGAATATGTATTACCAGAATTATAGATCAAATCATCTGCAACTGCCCTTGGTTTAGCACCATTATCAAGTTTATACTTACCATCTCTCTCATGAAATTTCAGTAACTTCTCTGCGTGATGTCGATTGATCATATAACATGCTGTAGAGAAATCATTTACAAATCTCTTATGTAACTTTACATGGATTGAACCAGTGCATATAATCGCAAGTTGAACTACATCCCAATCATATGGGAGGTTTGCCATAAATTCATTCCAACTGAAATTCCAACATCTGACAATACTCAAGTCAATATCATCTTCCATTATCAATGCATATGCACTATCAGAAGTATCATACCAATGCTTAATAGCCTTAAGGTGTGAAGTAGTACATCCAACTTCACCTGATGTCATTTGCTCCGGATATCTTCCTTTAATAATGTCACTAAGATCATCATTACGTCCATCATATGCTGATATGCGTGTGTAATTTTCTATACCCCAATATGCAAAATGATTCTCAACATATTGTTTTCTCTCTGGTTGTCCATCAAGATTAAGATAATATATTGGTGGTAGGAAATTCAACTTGTGAATTGATTTGTTTTTATCAACCATTTTTATACTTTATAAAATGTATAACAAAGAAATAGTTCTTCACCTTTTTGAATTTTGCGAAGAGTTTTGACAAAATACTTGTCTCCCTCTGACCACTTCACACAATTAGGTTCATCACTATGATTTATGAAACCACCTAGAGGTGTCCTATAGATAACTTCATCAACTATGATATGTGACATACCAAGAAAGAATCCTGCAGGTATATCTTCAAGAGCAAATATACCTTGTCCTGCTATTGGACTATCTTTTACATGTAGTCTACTAGGTAGTGCTTGGTACATTCTGTGTTTTTATCTCATTAATTGATGGGATATAATATTTTTCAATTATATTATCCCAATCAAATTGACGGGCATACTCAAGTATATCATGTCTGTGTTGAATTGAGAAGTCCCTGTTTAATTTTATCTGCGACTCAATATATTCAATATCATCAATCTTATCATCAGGTATCACTGTAATAAATTTTTTATCAAGATCAAGATTTGCTATACCACACTCAGATATAACAACACCTAAACCAGCTGCTAGTGCTTCAGTGCAGACACGAGGATGAACTTCACCATCTGATACTAAAACAAGATTACCATAGTCTGTAAGATCAGTTTTTATTTTTGATTTTGGTAGTTCACCAAGATAATTTTTACTTTGATTGAAACGAGCGTCTGCAATATTTCCTGCAAACCATAAGGAATCGACTGCCTGTAAGAAATGTTGCTTCTTACGATCTTCAATCTTACCTATACATATTGATCTATTTGGATACTTTGGTTTGTCTGTGAATCTATATGCATTAACATCTAAACCATTAGGAGTGAGAAATAATTTATCATCAGGCACACCCACATCTCTATATGATTTGATTATACCATCAGATAGGGCAAATATATTTGGTTTTACATCCGGATAGTGATCAAATACTCTCTGTTTATATCCACCCATTTTTTGTGGTTGCTCAATATATGCAAAGTGAGTTGAGATGGCACATGGATATTGAATATATGGATACAGTAAAATCCAATCATCATATTGAACATGAACAAAATCTGGTCGATAAGTGTTTATCTCATATATTATTTCTTTTGGATTAGTTGTGTTTACAATCTTGACATCATGATCTAATTTATTTAATGCCAATTTCATATCCCATACAAGATGTTCTATTCCACCCCACCCCTCTGGTGGTATTGGCAGTAATCCGGGGCCTACAAATAATATCTTCACTTCAACCACTCCAAGACATCAATCTCTGGTTCCCATCCAATAATATTTTTTATCTTACTTATATCTGCGAATGTTGTATCCATCTCTCCTTTTCTCTCTGGTATATAAGTTTGATTAAGTGAAATTGCATTTGCAATATCCTGTATCGAATAGCATGTCCCACTACCCACATTAAATACCTCACCTAAATGATTATCAACTGGTGAAGTCGCTGCCATATAATTTGCCCTTGCTACATCTTTTACATGAACAAAGTCCCTTCTCTGAGATCCATCACCAACTATTGTAAGTGCTTGACCTGCTTCTTTCTGTCTTTGAAATATTCCTATAACTGGTGCATACTGTCCCCTTGCAGGTGATCTATCACCAAAGACATTAAAATATCTAAGGACAACAGTTTCTAACCCATATAGATCTGTATACATCTTACAAAATTTTTCTCCTGCTGCCTTTGATGCAGAATATGGATTCAAACAATCGTCTGGTTGGGTCTCCACATTTGGATACGGATTATTTCCATATGCAGAGGATGTGGATGAGTAAACAAATCTTTTAACTCCTGCCTCTCTAGCACACTGAAGCATTACAGTTGTGCCTACACAGTTTTTCTCTACTGCACCAATAGGATTTTCAATCGCAGGTTGTAATCTTGATTCTGCTGCCAAATGAAAAACATAATCTACATTCGTGAATACCTTTTTCATAAACTTATAATCAGTAATATCACCTTTGACATTCAGTGCCATACCATTTTCATGAGTCCAATGAAACTTTTCATTATTCGCACTTTCATTATCAACAGACACAACAGTGTGTCCTTGTTCTAGTAAATAATCAACAAGATTAGAACCTATAAATCCTGCTGCTCCTGTAACTAAACTAATCATAACGTAATCCTGATATTGCTGGGCCTTTAACTGTATTGTAAATGTCTGTTTTTAATTTAGTGCTTGAGTAGTCATGTTCTCTTGATAACCATACTATATCAATAGGAATATCTTTGCCTGTGTAACTTCCATCACGATAATCAGTTCCTAAAAATCTAATATCATAATCATTAAGGTAATAATGAAATGTTTCTTCTGCTTGATATACAATGATATCATCAACATATCTAATTGCATGAAGAATTTCTTTTCTATCCTCTACAGATTGAACTGGTTTTAGTTTGTGAGATCTTGCCATAGATGGATCTTCATGTAATGCAACTGTAAGATGATTGCAATGTGTTTTTGCCTCCTTGAACATTCGGATATATCCGGGATGAATTACATCAAATGCACCTGCAATAATTCCTTTTACAGGTGGAACAGTTTTCTTCCATTCTTCAACACTGATACCTTTATCATCTATGAATAAATCAGCAGTTGGTTTATGAAACATAGGTTCAAGTTCGTGATATTTGACACCCCATCTATCTAACTGTTCTATTGTAAGATCAGTCCAATCAATACCAGAACCTCTCCCCCTTGCTGTCATGATAATAATCTTATGACCCTCATCAAACAGACGATTTACTTGTTCAACCATAAAAGGAAATGGAGTTGACTCTAAGTAACCGGGCTTATTATCATCAGGACGTAAGGGAGTATCACATATAGTCCCATCTAGATCAAAACAATACTTCATACTACTCCATGTAAAAAGATTTGGTGGACGCACTCAACAACACCATAATCATCGCTATCTATATGATAGTTCCAAAGTGCATTTTGTGACTCACTTCTTATTGTATTGTCTGATTTGAATCCTGTCAATACACCATAATCAACTTTATTATATTGACACCAATCAACACAGTTCAACATATTTTTTGATTCACCACCAGAACTCATAATAATTACCAGAGTATCTTTCTCAACATAATATTCTAAAAACTTTTCATATGCCTTATCATATCCAAAATCATTTGTTAACATGGTAATCATAGAAGGATCTGATAATAAAGACACTCTCTTATTATGAAACTTCATATAATCTTGAGAGATATGTGACGCAACAGAATTACTGCCACCATTTCCCAAGATAATTATTCTTTCATGTGTGTGAAATGCTTTTTGAAATTTAAAAAACTCTTGCTCCATGTGAGCAGATTTAAGAGTTTCAATATAAGCGTCAAATGGATTCATAAAATCTGTCCTGTAACACCGTTTGGTTCCATATCTACCTTAACACAATGAAAAGGAATTTTCAAGGTATTCTTTTTTGAAAATGTAAGAAAGAATCCACCATTACCAGCTCCACATAATCTATGAGCAAGCACAGTATCATTCTCTTCAAGTGTTTTATCCATATCTTTTATCACTTGATTACCTGTAATCACAGATGAAACATTTTTCTTTTGTATCCAACCTTGTCTAATTAAATGTAGAAATTTATCATAATCTTTTTGAACAAGAATATCAAATGCCTCATCAGCAGTATCTAAGAGTGGTCTAATCTTATCAATATTTGCTGTTACATCCTTACATACATCTTCAGCATTTCTGGTAACACCTGTAAATATAAGATGCATATCAAATTGTTCAAATAAATCATGGGATAAAAATGTAAATTTAGATATGCCACCTCTTTCAAATTCCATTCTTTTAAATCCACCAATCCCACATCCATATGGATCTTGATATCCTGCATACTTGTTGACTATTATTTCTAACTGATAAGACAACTGACATATCTCTACGTCTGTCATGGGTCTTTGTCCATTGAACATGGTGATTGCTTTTATAAGTGCAATCGTATATGCAGATGATGATGCAAGTCCACTCCCTTGTGAATATGCGTCACTCTTCATTGAGATACTGATTGGTGGACACTTAAAATGTTCTAGTGCGACACGCACAACATCGTTTTGTATCTCTTGTATTGTATTTGTTTCTTCTCTTCTAGAATAATTTACGAGATATTTTTTTCCCTCTTTATTAAAACCTAATTGATCCTCATGTAAAGTGATATAAGTTTTAAGACTTGATGTAAAATTAATTACAGCACCTCTACCATACTTTTCTACAAAGTAGGGATTATCTGTAGATCCACCAAACAATGCTATCCTCAACGGACAGGTTGCAACATACATCATATGCTTTCAATAATCTCCTTATACTTTTCTATTATAACACACCAATCAAAATTGTCTTTACAGTACTGACGAATTTCTTTTCTGATTGGCAAAGATACTTTTCTATTTTCCTCTATCTTACTTTTTAGAAATTCAGTATCATCTAATTTATCATCAGGTATAACTGTGATAAATGGTTTACTGAGATCTAGATTTGCTGTGCTTTGTTCTGATAGAACTAATCCTAATCCTGCAGCCATGCCCTCTAAACATACAAATGGGTGTGCTTCTCCAGAACTTAATAGAATCATATTCGCATATGATGTAAGATTATCCATAATATCTTGCTTAGATTGTTCACCAAAATAGCAGGGATCATTTGTATCAAATGTTGGGTCTACATTATTACCTATGAAATCTATGTTTAAACCTTTACCTTGTAAAAAAGATTGTCTTTTTCTGGGTTCAACCTTTCCTACCACGATTGATCTATTGGTATGTAATATATTTTTATCATCCATACTATACAATTCAACATCTATACCACAAGGTAAAATAGATACATTTGTACTATCACATCCACGACTAATAAATTCTTTTTGAATGCGATCAGATAAACATACAATATGTGATCCACTTTTGTTTAGTAAATCATAAAGAAACTCATATTGTGGTTCTGGATTCTCAAGGTTGGGATAGTGACTTGTAATTAATTTTTTATCACAATTTAGATATGACATTACATCAGAGTATTGATCATAATGTAGATGTACAGCATCAAAATTTCCTGTATTAACAATATTAACAACCTCTTTTAAATTAGTTGTGTTGATTAGAACAACTTCATGACCGCGATCTGTTAGTTGATTATGAAAATTCCATATTAAATGTTCAACTCCACCCCAACCTTGAGGAGGTATAGGTAAATGTCCTCCTGCTATGAGAGCAATTTTCATGATACTTGATATTCAGAATTGTCTTTCGCTAAGTGAACTATCTTAGGATTAAATGTGCATTGATCTTTAAACAGTTCTGGGTATGCATACTCTGGCCCATAGGTATGAACCATAGATGAATTTTCTATGAGATACTTGTTCAAATGACTTTCATCATGCCACACTGCAATTACATTTCTTTTTAAATCATCATCTATTCTGTCTTTTAATTCATCTATCATTTCTATAACTTCTCTTGACTTACCTCCCCAAAAACATCCTTGATAATAAACTTCCGGTTGATACTTATCTAGGTTTAATGCAGCGTTTGAACTTTCACTAATTTCAAACGATCCGGGTAATTTATTATGTGGTGTCATTTTTAAATAATGACATGGATGATGCACACCAAATAATGGTTTATCAGTAAAGAAATCCTCCTCATTTATCCGGTCAACAACGAGAGCATCACCGTCAATGAAAACAAACCAGTCGTGATTAAGTATTTCTTCTCGTGCTTTGTCAATAATGTGAAATCTTTTGAGCGTGATATACGGCCAATCAAGGTGTTCCTGTGAGAATACTTTGAGGTTTTCGGGAGTGTCATCTATCTCTCCATCCGTAAATGCTAGTATTGTTTTTTCAGTATTTGGTAGAAAATACTTTTCTATATTTTCATAATAATTAGGAAGAAAATCAAGGTACTTGCCAGTGCCAAGAAAAGAAATCGCTACTTTCATAATACAATCCAATCAGAACAATAAATGTCACTAGTATCTAGGTGAGAATTATTAGACCCTTCAAACCATCCCTTGGGTGCCACTACTTTATCACTATCTGCAAGCCATGCACCCCACCATGAAAAAGAACTATTTGCAATAATATGTTTTTTACACATCGTCATCAAACACAAATCAATATATGCATCATCATTATCTGATACAAGAAATCTATCATCTGAAAATAATTCTTGCTTTTGACACCATTGCGGATCATCTGAGAAGATTAACACAGTTTCATTTGGAAATAATTTTAGTGCTTTCTCATAATAATTCATACCCAAACAAGTATGATTTGGATTTGTAATATAATCAGTTCTACGAATATGTAATGCTATGGGATTATCTAATGAAGATATCATATCATTACATGGATCACTTATTTCATCACGAAATGTAAAATCATTTTTAATTTCTTTTTCTATGTGTTTGAAATATTTTTCTGTTTGAAAAAACCCTTGAATCGTAACCCAATCAGGACAATCATCAAATAAGTTTTGATCAAATCCAAAACCTTTTTCCACAACAGTGGGTCTATCAACATCAATGTATTGAATGTTTAGTTCATTTGTACTACTCAACTTAAATGGAATTAATATTTGATGATCTGTCCATTCATTTTTATTTGCTGATGGTGGAAAACAAAATTGATAATCATGATGTCTTGCAATACCTTTTAAGGCTGCAAACTGAAACATCTGATTACCAAGTCTTCCAAGTTGACCGAGTGCATTAAATCCTATCATTAACTATCCATCCAACTCATAAATCTTGATATTGGATTTAATTGTGGTTCTTCATATCCAAGATTATTTTTATACCATTTGTATGTTGATTCAATTCCCTCTCTCAAACCTATCTTTGGTTCCCATCCAAGTGCTTTCATCTTATCTACATTTAAAACTTTGCGTGGTGTTCCATTTGGTTTTGATGTATCCCATTCATAGTCATTTTCATAACCAGTAACATCAACAATAATCTCTGCCAATTCTTTAATTGTCACATCTTCTCCTGTGCCAATGTTGATGATCTCTTCATCATCATACTTCTCCATACAAATATACAATGCTTCTGCAAGATCGTCAACATGTAGAAACTCTCTTCTTGCAGATCCATCACCCCAGAGTTTAACAACCCATGCCTTGCTCTTCTCTAATGAACCATGAAACTTGGATATTAGTGCAGGTAGAACATGGGATGAGTTGTGATCAAAATTATCATTTGGGCCATAAAGATTAGAAGGCATCACAGCGATTGCATTGAAACCATGTTGTTTACGATAAGATTGGCACATATTAATACCTGCTATCTTTGCAACCGCATAAGAAGAATTACTTGATTCAAGATGACCACCAAGTAATTGATCCTCTGTGATTGGTTGATTTGCAAACTTTGGATAGATGCAAGATGATCCCAAAAATAATAATTTTTTGACACCATGTTTTGCAGCACTACTAATTACATTTGTTTGAATCATAAGATTCTCATATATGAAATCAGCAGGATACTCTGCATTTGCACCAATTCCTCCAACCTTTGCAGCAGCAAGAAATACATACTCAGGTTGTTCAACTGCAAAGAACATCTGAACATCATGTAACTTCGTGAGATCAAGTTTTGCTCGATCCATTGTGATAATATTTGTAAAACCTTTTGCTTCAAGATTACGAACTATTGCAGAACCAACTAACCCATTATGACCTGCAACAAAAATTTTAGATTCACTGTCCATAGATACACATGTCCTCAACTAATTGATCAAATGTTGTTGTAGGTTCCCAACCTAACTTTTCTTTTGCTTTGCTAGGATCTCCTAACAAAGATTCTACTTCCGCAGGACGGAAATATCTTGGGTGTGTTTTAATTATATCTCTTGCAAGACTTCGACAATACCCAACTTCACCTCCATTTGACCATCTAAAATCAATCGAGAATCCAAAGTATGGTGCTGCTTTCATTATAAAGTCTTTCACAGAATACTGTTGACCAGTTGCAATTACATAATCATCTGGTTCATCTTGTTGCAACATCAACCACATAGCCTTTACAAAGTCTTTTGCATGACCCCAATCTCTCTTTGCATTTAGATTACCAAGAATTAATTCTTTTTGCAACCCAACAGATATTTTAGAGAGACCCCTTGTAATCTTACGAGTTACAAATGTCTCACCTCTTCTTGGAGATTCATGGTTGAATAAAATACCAGAACTACAGTGCATACCATATGCTTCACGATAGTTCTTGACAATCCAATAACCATATAGTTTAGCAACTCCATAAGGAGATCGTGGATAGAAAGGAGTAGTCTCTGTCTGTGGTGTTGCCTGTACAAGACCATAGAGTTCAGAGGTAGATGCCTGATAGATACGAGTCTTCTTTTCCATACCAAGAAGGCGAACAGCCTCAAGAACTCTTAGAGTTCCAAGACCATCCACCTGTGCAGTATATTCTGGTGTCTCAAAAGAAACTTTTACATGACTCTGAGCACCTAGATTGTAAATCTCATCTGGTTCTATCTTTTTAATGACACCTATAATATTTGTTGCATCAGTAAGATCCCCATAGTGCAAATGAATCTGCTCATAGATGTGATCGATTCGATGGGTATTGATTAATGATGCACGACGAACAATTCCATGAACCTCATATCCCTTCTCTAATAGAAGTTCTGCAAGGTAGGAACCATCCTGTCCTGTAATACCAGTAATTAAGGCAACTTTAGACATCATGTACATAGCAAGGGACACCTGCAGGATC
>Ga0209348_1000591_pt1 | contig 18655 bp, 27 predicted proteins | sample ETNvirenome_2_30_FD_184065 | JGI IMG/M metagenome (GOLD analysis project Ga0209348, IMG submission 184065) | Marine viral communities from the Pacific Ocean - ETNP_2_30 (SPAdes) (version 2) | ecosystem: Environmental > Aquatic > Marine > Oceanic | place: Pacific Ocean | collected 2013-06-22
AATAAATCTTCTCTACCTGCGCCCATGCCAACTAATCTACCACCAGTAGGATTTATTCTGTCACCACCTATTTGACCACCCATATCTCTAGGCTCTATTAAATCTCCAATACCACCACCATCTGCTTTACCCATTTTAAACATTTCTAAAAATTGTGGTAGAGCTTGTAAACTTGTTTTTCTTCTGATTGACTCTGCTTGGTCTGCATCTATGACCATTGTATAAATGTTTTCAAAATCTGTAGAGTCAGATGATATACCTAGATCTCTTGCAATTGATTTTGCGATGTCATCTTTTTCTTGAGTTGTTAAGTTAAATTGAAATTCTCTTGTCTCCACACGATTAGGATCTCTAAGCTTCATAGTAACCATTTGACTAATCTTTTCTTGCGTTGAAGGTGTTTCTTCTACAGGCATGCCACCTACAGCTCCTGTAGATCTACCGGTCTCAAATGTCATTCTGTTACCATCTCTACTTACTGTTGAGCTACCAATAAGACCCATCTTTTTTAAGTAATCGAATATCTCATTATCACCTAATTTATCAGCTTGTCTTGAGTCTTCTAAAAAAGCTCCTGTAACATCGTTAACTAGGAATGGATTCTTATCTGGATCATATTGAAATGCTGCTCTAGTGCTTTCAGGTAATTGTTCTTCATCAAATAAACCAAGCCCAGCTGCAAAGCCAAGCCCACCTGCTACACCAGGTAAAAATTTAAATGGGTTGTCAGCATCTAAACCCTTAAACATTGAAGCGCCTTTTAATCTTTCTAAAGCTAAATCTCTTGCTAATGCTGTTTGTGTGGCTCCTGGACCTGCTATTTTTGTGTTTTTTAAAATATCCATTGGAGATATGAATGTACCAGCACCTTTTGATCCAAAAGTTTTGCCACCAAAGTATCCACCAATTCCACCTGCTAAAGCTTCTTTTCCACCTTTACCTGCAAGTAACGGCACCCCTGCACCAATTAGTGTAGAGTACAACGGACCGAGGCCAAATGCAGACGCTGCAATACCAGCAAAAGGGGATAAATCCCCAGCTACATCTTTAATTTTTTTAAAAAACCCTTTAAGCATAATCTCCTAAGCAATTTATGTGATTGTTTTAGCAAGCTGGCAGGGCTTGTGAAATAAGCCAATTAATTGTACAATTATAGGCAAATTATTGTTATATGACAATAGAAAAAGATTAGGAGCTCCCATGGAGGAAATTAAAAAAGAATTTAAATTAAAGTTTGATGCTATCAGACCTTTTGGTCCCACAGTAATCAAAGGCAAAATGCCACCGTTTCTTATAGATTTAGTAAACGAAAAAACAGATGAGTTGTTAAAAGATCCAAAGCTCGCTAAACAATGGGATTGGTCACAAAATTTAGCGGGTAATGTAAAACAAGAAGTAAGAATACCACCACCATGGCTTGATAAAGAAGGACAGCAGATAGCTTTTTTGCTTGGTGAAATGGTAAAACAGTATTTAAGCATACCACCAGCGAGTGAAACAATAGCTCCTGATAAGGTACAGCAAATGGTAATTGAATCTATGTGGGCCGTGAGCCAATGGGCAGGAGACTTTAATCCAGCGCATATGCACGATGGTGATTTATCTGGCGTGTTTTATACTAAGATGCCAGAAAGCATAGACAAAGAGAGAAAAGCAGAGGATCATTATCCTAGTGTTGGTGATATTGTTTTTATGTGTGGTGATCCTAAAACTTTTAGTGGACATAAACTACAACATCCACCAGAAGTGGGTGACATATTTATGTTTCCCTCTTGGCTTACACACATGGTGTATCCATTTAGAACTCCTAATGAAGAAAGAAGATCTGTCTCCTTTAATTTGCGTTTAGTGCCTAAAGATGCAACTTTAACCACGGATGAACATAAATAAAGTACCTATGGTTCGTATTACTTGGCTTGATGCCAAGGACACAGAAACAGGGTGGCTTCCGATTAAAGATATATTGGAGGCGCCTTTAGCCGTGTGCCAAGAAGTAGGGTACATGGTAGTAAACAATGAAGATAAGATTGTAATCATGAGATCATGGTGTGTTGACAAAGATGATAATCATGGAGGTGGGGCAATAGCAATCCCACGTGGATGGGTAAGAAAAATTGAGTATTTAAAAGTAGAGTATGCAACAAGATAAATTAGCAGACATACACATTTTAGAGGGCGGTGTAGGTAAAAATTTACAATTTACCTCAATGTTAGATGATTTAACTGTTGATAAAAAAATAAATATTATGTCACCTTGGCCTGAGATTTTTAAGTATGATTCTAGGGTTGCTCATTCTTGTGTGCTGCACATACCTCCATTACACGATCATACTCATACTTTTTTTAAAAATTATTGGAATGTTTATTATCATGAGCCCTACAGATCTAATTTTTTAAAAGGTGATTGTCACGTTGTTGATTATTGGAGACAGATGTATGAACTACCAGATGTTAATGATAAGCGACCAAACTTTCAAATAAATCAGCAAAGAGAAAAAATATTAGAGCAAGATATTCTTAAATTAGGTAAATTTATTCTAGTGCAATTTACAGGAGGTCAGGCAATCAAAGCTGACAATTATGATACTGAAAATGCAGGTAAGAATTACAATCATGGACAAGAGGTAGTTAATCTATTGCGTGAACAACTACCAAATATTAATATAATTGTATTTGGTCATGACAATGAGCAAAAGCCTTTATTAAACACCATGGCTTTTAATAACTTTGGCGGTAATCCAAAATTTGTAGACAAAATAGATTTTATGATACTCGCTAAATATTGTGTGTCCTTCATCACTATAGACAGCGCTTTGCAACATATGTGTTCAAACAAAGCATTTAATAAAAAAGGTGTAGTTCTTTGGGGCACATCTAAACCTGAGATGTTTGGTTATAATCAAAATATTAATTTGATATCAGATTATCCTTATTGTGTAGAAATAGATCCTAAAACAATAGTGGATACCTTTTTAAATCAGGAGGTATCATGAAATTTCTTGGAATGAGACTATGTGAACACGACTCAAACATATCTTATTTTGATGGCACAGATGTACATTATTTTAAATCAGAAAGATTTAGAGCAATTAAAATTAATGATTGGATGGGAAAGCATCATGCTTATGCTAATTTTGAATCTTGGATGAAAGAAATTAAAGAAATGTGGAATCTAGAGCCAAACGATTTAGATGAAATAGGTATAGTTTTTGATCCCTGGCATTACCGTTTAAACTATGAAGACGATGATTTTTTTCCGACAAAAAAATTTGATTACTTGCCTTATAACATAACCAGAATTGATCATCATTATGCTCATGCATTAAGTAGTTGGCCTGTAACAAAGACGTGCAGAAAACATTTTGTGTTTGATGCTTATGGTGACTATGACACCTCATGGTCATATATAGAGGACGATAAATTAGTAGATGTTGGTAATTTTAAAATGAACGATTCATTAGGTAATCTAATGAATGGAGCATCAATAGAGATGGAAATTGTTGTTAAAAGTCGTTTAGATTCAAGCGGTAAATTTATGGGCTTGCAAGCATATGGCAATATAGATGAAGAATTCTTAAACAAACTACGTGTTTTTGATATGACAATGATGCGTGCTGCATTTCAATTTACCTTGTATGAGCAACATGTTGGTGATCCACTTTTAGCTAAGCACAAAAAATTAGATTGGGCTAGAACAGTGCATTATTGGGCTGGAGAGGCTTTAGTTAATCATTTTGCAAAATATGTAGATAAGGATGATGAAATATCTTTTTCAGGAGGATGCGCACAAAATGTAGTTTGGAATACTTTTATAAAAAATAAATATAAAAATTTAGTAGTTTTTCCTCATTGCAATGATGAAGGATTAAGTCTTGGTGTTTTAGAGTTTTTTAGAAAAAAACATAATCTATCACACTACAAAACAAATAACTTTCCGTATTGGCAGATTCAACGATGATTATAATAGATAAAGAAGCTGCAGTAGCATCATTAATTAATCAAGATGTCGTTGCTTTATTTCAAGGGCTTGGTGAAATAGGACCAAGGGCTTTAGGAAATAGATCCATACTATTCGATCCTAGAAATAAACACGGCAAAACTATTGTAAACAGGTTTAAGAAAAGAGAAAATTATAGACCGTTTGCTGGAACTGTTTTATTAGAACATGCAAAAGATTGGTTTGACATGGGTAATATTGAGGAGTCACCTTATATGTTGTATAGCTTACCAGTCAAAGAAGATAAGATAGATTTAATACCCGCAATAGTACACGTGGATAAGACATGCAGAGTGCAGACTGTTACGGAAAAACAAAATAAATTTTTCTACGATTTAATAAAAGCATTCTATGAGAAAACAAAGGTGCCTATATTATTAAACACTTCGCTAAACTTAGCTGGTGATCCATTAGTTAATACTTACGATGAAGCCGTAGAAACAATTAAACAGGCAGGAATAAAATATTTATATGTTAATATCTAAACAAGAATTATTTCCAACTTTAATTAGAAAGTTTCAATTCAACGAAAACGAGATGTCTGCGTTGTTGAAAGAAATAACAAATAAAAAAGAAGAAATAAAAGAAACTAGCTTTTTTTATTCTATTAATCATTATGAAAACTATTACACAGATTATAAAAAACCAACACAGATAAGAGAATACGAAGCACTTATGAATTTAGTAGCAAATCAATTTGCCAGTGAAGGTTATACGCTAGAGCTTGGTAGATATTGGACAGCTATTTATGGTAAAGATTCTGCACACAATTCACATAATCATCATTCATTACGTGCAAATTTTTCTAGTATTTTATATTTAACAGATGGCGGATCTACCTCTTTAATATCATCAAACCATACATCTGATCAAAAAGAACACTTCGAAATGGCTGAGGTTGGTAAACTGATAATTTTCCCAGCAGCTCAATGGCACTATGTTACTTACAAAGAAAGCAACGAGAGAATAATAATATCACAAAATTTAAGGATTACAGGAAATGAGTATGTCTAAAATATTTATAGGCACCCCTTGTTATGGAGGCATGATTACAGCAGACTATTTTAAAAGCTGTATGCAACTTGTAGCTTTGGCAGCCACTAAGAAAATAGAATTACAGTTTGGAACTATAGGCAATGAGTCATTAATAACCAGAGCTAGAAATACTCTTGTTCAATTATTCATGGATGGTGACTATACGCATCTTTTATTTATAGACGCGGATTTAGCTTTTAATCCTACAACAGTCATTAAAATGTTGGAGTATGACAAGGATGTGGTAACAGGAATATATCCAAGAAAAACAATAGATTGGATAAAGGTTAAAAAAAGATTGAAAGAAAACCCAGATATGTCTGAGGACGAGCTAATGGCAGCCTCGTTGCAGTATAATCTGAATGTTAAAGATCCTAATAAAATATCATTAGACAAAGGCTTTATTGAAGTATTGGATGGACCCACAGGGTTTATGATGATTAAAAGACAAGTGTTTGAACGAATGGCAAGAATCTATCCGGATCTTAAATTTAAACCAGATCAACATTTAAACCAATCTCATGACAAAGAGTTTGATTACCATAACACATCTGATTGGAACTATACTTTTTTTGATACGATGATAGAACCACAAACTAAAAGATATCTATCAGAAGACTATGCTTTTTGTCGTTTGTGGCAAAATATGGGCGGTAAAATTTATGCGGACATAATGTCAGGTATGACTCACTACGGTAATTATGCATTTAGAGGTAACGTGGCAACTCAATTTAAAGGTTTTAAATGAATTACGAATACATATCAGAAAACATAATAATTTGTAAAAATTATCTACCAGATTCAATGCTAGATTTAATTAAAATAGATTTATTAAATAACAGAGGAAATTTTGATCTTCCTGTGTGGTCGGACAATACTAAAAATTTATTTAGTGAAAAGTGTGGCGGTTTGGATTATTGGATTAGTAAAAATGAACCCATACCTCCAAACAATAAGGCGATACTAGGTCTAGAGAAATGGTTTTATCATCAAGGTTTATATTCTTATATAGATAATCATGGTGGGTTAGATTCGTTTCAATTTCTAAAACGACAAAAAGAACACAAAATTCACGTAATATCTTATAATAATGGAGGATATTACAACTGGCATAAAGATTCTGAGCATTTTACATTTAATTTAGTCTTAACTGAGGGAGAGGAATTAAGTGGTGGAAATATGCTTTTTATGGATGAGGGTCGAATAATAGAGGTGCCAAACCAAAACAATTTGATGATTCTCATGCCTTCGTTTATTCAACATTGTGTGACTCCTTTGCATTCAAAAACAGGGAAAGATGTGTCTTTTCCTCAGCAAAGATTTAGTATACAATATTGGGTCAAATGCAATTAGTTGATCTAAAATTTAGACCTGGAATAGATAAACAAGATTCTGCTTACGCAGCTGGAGATGATAGAAAGTACATAGATTCTGATTTTGTTAGATTTCACTATGGTAAACCAGAAAGATGGGGTGGTTGGCGATTTCTACCTAATCCCAATGTTACACTTGTTGGTGTCGTAAGAGATACACACTCTTGGATAGGTTTAGATGGCACTAGATATTTAGCTTTAGGCACAGATAGAAAATTGTATATTTATTCAGAAGGTAAGGTGTATGACATATCACCAATTAGAACTACAGACTCCTTAACAAACCCATTTGCTACAACTAGCGGATCTGCTACCGTAACTGTTACGGATGCAGGACATCAAGCGGAAGAAGGTGCTTTTGTAACTTTTGATAATGGCTCTTCTACAAATGTAGTAGATGGCATTGATTTTAACAACGAATTTGAAATTTTAACTGTGCCAACCTCTAATACTTATACAATAAATGCAGGCACAAACGCATCTGGCACTACAGCTGCAGGTGGTGGATCAGTTGATGCTTCTTATCAAATTAATCCTGGACCGGTTAGTTCAACTTATGGATATGGTTGGGGCACACAAACATGGAGTGCAAGCACATGGGATACACCTAGATCTTCATCTAATGTTGTTATTGAAGGTAGAAACTGGTCATTAGATAATTTCGGTGAAGATTTAATAGCTACAGTTATTAATGGCGGCACTTTTGTTTGGGACACATCAGGTGGTTTAGGTGCAAGAGCTACAGCATTATCTAATGCTCCCACAGCTTCTAGGTTTAGTCTTGTTTCTACAGATACAAGACATTTATTAATATTTGGGACTGAAACTACAATTGGTAATCCAGCTACTCAAGATGATTTATTATTTAGATTTTCTGACAGAGAAGATGCAACAGATTATACGCCGGTTGCTACAAACGAGGCAGGATCATTGAGAATAACTGATGGATCTAGGATTGTTGGTGCTGTAAAATCTACAGGTCAAATATTAGTTTGGACAGATACATCATTACACGGAATACAATTTGTTGGCACGCCTTTTACTTTTGGTCTTAGACAACTTGGTGCTAACGCTGGCTTAATAGCTCAACATGCTGCTATAGAAGTAAATGGTAAAGCGTATTGGATGTCTGACAATGCTTTCTATTTGTACGATGGTGTTGTTAAAAAAATGCCGTGTTCTGTGCAAGATTTTGTTTTTGATGACATTAGCTACACAAATAAAAATGATATAGCTGTTGGTCTAAACACAGCTTTTAATGAAATTATTTGGTACTATGCATCAGCCAATGCTACTCAAATAGATAGATCTGTTGCATATAATTATCTTGAAGGAACTTGGTACACAAACTCTTTAGGTAGAACGACATGGCTTGGTGCTTATGTTTATGAGTTACCTATAGCTACTGAATACAGCAGCACAACAACTGCTAATGCAACATCAATATTAGGCCTTACAGCTGGAGCTTCTTTTGTTCATGAACATGAGATAGGTAACAACCAATCTGACGGAAGTGCTATAACAGCTTTTTTAGAAACTGGTTCAGTAGAAATAGCCGATGGTGATCAATTAATGTCTATAAGTAAATTAGTGCCAGACTTTGATAACCTAACAAACACTATGACTGCAAGATTAACGTTGGAGCAGTATCCACAATCATCTGCAAATGTACAAACATCTGGCAGTATAACAAGCAGTACAGAAAAAATTAATGTTAGAGGTAGAGGTAGAGCAGTGAAAATAAGATATACAACTAACACTGTAAATGATACACCTTGGAGACTTGGGTCACAGAAGCTGCAGATAAGACCAGACGGAAGAAGATAATGGCAAAAATAAATATAACTAGATTACCAAATGCTACAGCAGATTATGATGCTGGTCAGTTTGATCAAATGATTAGATTGCTAGAGCAAATAGTTTTTTTGCTTAATACAAACTTTCAACAGGATATAAAAGAAGAACAAGAACAGGAGACATTTTTCTTTGGCTAATATATTTAAAGGACCAATGTTAGATGTCACTTCGACAGACTTAACAACTTTGATAACTGTGCCTACGGCTAATCCGGGTGCCACACCACCTGTTATGCCAACAACGGTAATCATAAAATCTTTTATTGTTTGTAATGACTCTGGTAGTGCTACACTTCTTGATGTGCAAACAGTTAGAAATTCTGCAACATTTAAACAGTTTCACCAAAAAAATATAGCTGCAGGAGCAACGGTGGATTTACTAAATCAACATGATGGAATTACAGGGGGCATGATTGTCTTACAGGAATCTGATGTTTTGAAAGTACAAGCTAATGCAGCCAATCAAGTTCACATAACCGTAGCTGAGATGGAGGTTACAAAAGGTCAACTGTAAGGAGAAAAAGAATGGAATTATATCAATTATTTATTACGCCATTTTTCAAAACAAAATTGAAAATGGATAACACTGCGATGATCAAAAAGTTGTATGATCTCAAAGAAGAAAACAAAAAAGGCACGCCAAGATCAAATGTTGGTGGTTGGCATAGTGGGTTGGATCTATACAAACTTTCAGAATTTAAAGATATTACAGTCTCTATATTAGAACATGCTAAAGAATGCTTTGGTCATTTAGATGCGGCTGAGGACATGCACCCTAAACTTGAAGCTTTGTGGGGTATAATTAATCCACCCGGATCAAGAAACAATGTTCACACTCACCCTGCTAGTTTTTTGTCTGGGGTATATTACATGAAAGTTCCGGATAAAAGCGGACAAATCACTTTTCTAGACCCGAGACCTCAAGCAGAAATACTAGATGTTTTTAAGAAAGATGACCCAAATATAAGTTTAGCTCATAGCGTAGATTTACCACCAGAAGAAAATTCCTTGATTTTTTTCCCATCATGGTTACAACATCAAGTTATGACTAATTTATCAAAAGAAGACAGAATAGTTTTAAGTTTTAACCTTATGTGGATTGGAGATGATAATGCCGATAATTGAAAATGCTGAACAGATAGGAACAGTTACTTTAGAGGATGGAAGAGTAATTCCTAGATACAAAGTAAAAACAGAAACTACTTTAACCAATACTGATACTGGTCAAGAATACGAATCTGAAGAAGCTATGCAAGCTGATATAGATGATCCAAACACTTCGACAACTGCTGAAAAAATTAGACGAGATGTCAAAGTTTTTGCCCCATCTTTAAAAGACATGCTTGGTGAAACGCCAAAATCATAATACTGTAAAATTTGTTAGCACCATACCTGGTGTAGCAGACATGTTCCCCATTAAATTAATGTCTGAGCATAGGCCAGAATGGGCTGGTAAAGCACGTGCAGAATACAAAAAATTAGATAAATCGATAAAACAAAATCATATATCTCTATGTCCAGGTATATTTGATTTACTTAAATTAGGATGGTGCGTGCCAATGTGGTACGATGTATATATAACTACTAAAAAAAGTGTAGATGGTTTTGAATGGAAAATAGCCGACAGCTCATTAACAGAATTAGCAAGTTTTAGTATCATGGGTACGCATGGTGATCAAATTGGTAAATACATACCTAAACGTAATAATCAATTAGATCACATTGTAAAAATTAATACACCCTATCACATTATTGCTCCGCCACATTTAAAGTTTTTATTTTTACCTATGCCTTACCCAGAACATTTTGATTGGGAAAGCACATCAGGATTATTAGATCCGGCAACAAGTTCAGAATTAAATGTGCAGCTGAATTGGAATGTAAAAGAAGGTGAAAGGTTTATTAAAGCTGGAACACCATTGATGCAAATAATACCTTTATCTGAAAATAATATTAATATGGAATGCAGAGAGGCGAACGAAAAAGAATTAAGATGGATCAAAAAAAGACCTTACTTTAATTCATTTTCATTTTCACCTATCAGAAATAAAATTAAAGATTTGTACACCAATTATTTTTTGCATTGACAATCATCACAACAATGTTGCTCTGCATCTTTGACATGTCTTTCAACATCTCTTTCCATAGCTAATAGTCGTTCGTGGTATTTGCTCACCTTATCTGCAAGGTAGGCAATGGCTTTATTTATGTCTTCGTTTTCCATATTTTCTCCTATGATTGTTAATTTTGGTGAGAATATAATGTAAGCATATTTTTTGTGTCTGCAACAGAATTATTTAAAAATGTTTTCTTGACAAATAAACTATGGTATACATGCGACAAAAGAATGGCTCTATTAGAAATATTCCCAGAAGTTGTATATCAAGACAATTTACCCATAAAAACTTATAGCTTAGATAATGTTGAATTTGATAAAAGCGGATTTTCTAAAAACTACAATGTTTTAAATTTAGATTCTTTTAAAGACATAAAAAATTTAATTAAGAATAGTATTAATAAATATACTCATGAATTATTGTCTGTATCAAAAGATATTTCTTTTTACATATCTAGGTCTTGGATTATAAATATGAAAAGATTGCATTTTAATCCTGAGTATCACAATCATGCTAATTCATTTTTCACTGGTGTTGTATATTTGGAATTGGATGAACAAAAAGATTCAATACAATTTAAAAAAACAAATGAATACAAAATATTAGAATTTGATTATGATGTCCCTAACAAATACAACCAAAGCGAGCTAAACTTCTTTCCTATGAAAAATGATATAATTATTTTTGATGCAAAAACATACCACAGAATAGGTGCACATATAACCAACACTCCTAGAATCTGTCTTGCTTTTGAAGTTTTTGCTAAAGGTGTGTTTGGTAAGAAGAATACGTCTAACGATTTTAATGTTGGGCAACTAACCCTTAAATGATATTAGGAGAAAAATGGAATCACAACAAATAATATACGGAAAAATGGTTAAAAAATATAAGATACCATTAGATCAAATAGAAGATCTTAATAATAGATATGACAAAGCAAAACAAAATTTAGAAACAATGGGCCATAGATTAGCTGGTAGAATAGACTCTGAGTTATCCATTCTGCCAATTGTGCAGTCTGCTCCTATATTTCCAACATTTGTAGCAGCTATTCAAGATTATTTTAAAACATGCATGGACACACAAATTATTGATTGGCTACCAAATCGTGAACAAGTAGAAATAATAGCTTGTTGGGTTAACGATATGAAAGAGGGAGAGTTTAATCCACCTCATACACATTATAATACTACGGGTTGGTCTACTGTTTTATTTTTAAAAGTGCCTGAAATTATAAACGATACAAAAGATCCACATAAATTTGTAGATGGTCAACTAGGATTCTTTGGAGTAGATGGTGTTTCAATGAAATGGGAGAAACCTGTTGTTGGTGATTTTTATATTTTTGGAGCAAACCACATGCATTGTGTAATGCCTTTTAAACTAAAAAACAAAAACGATATAAGAAGATCTATGTCATTTAATTTTATTGAAAAAAGAGAGCCCGAAGATGTTTAATAAAAAAATAATATTTTGCGCTGAGAAAAAACACATGGTTGATATCTGGCCACACCCAGTGCCAGCATCAAAAGTAATACCTGATGATTACAAAAAATTAAATAGTTTTACAGATGGTAATGTTATGTCACCCACTGTGAAAAAATGCATACCTTTTTTAGATTCTTTAACAGCCGGTTATATAATTCGTTTCGATCAAGATTATGTTGTTCAGCCTGTTGGTGATGACTTTAGTATCTTTCCAGCCACTAAAAGTGATGATGATGTTGACTTTCATAGTTACCAACAATTGCCTGAAAGTTATAAAAAAATGGCGGGTCAAAACGCAGGTAAATTTATTAATAAGTGGTTAATTAAAACACCACCAGGTTATAGCTGCTTGTTTGTGCCACCCATGAATAGAATAGAAAAAAGATTTAAAATAATTGAAGGTGTTGTTGACACAGATACTTACATAAACATAATAAATTTTCCATTTGTTTTATTAGAAAAAGAAAAACAATTTATGATTAAAAAAGGTGAACCGATGGTTCAATGTATACCTTTTAAAAGAGAATCATGGAAAATGTGGTCTGGTTTTTACAAAGAAAAACTTCATGGAAAAACTTTAGATACCTTAAATACTAAATGGACTGATAAATATAAAAATCTTTTTTGGCACAAGAAAAGTTACAAGTGAAAATATATGCTAATATCGATGATAGTGCTTTAATTATCAAAGATTTTTTACCTAATAATTTGTTTAAAAAAGTTGCAAACTTTGATTACGATCAATATGACAAAAATCAATCTTACAAAAATTGGGAGAATAATCTTTTCTTAGATGAAAGTAAAAATGTAACCATGAAAAAAGTCACAACGGTAGATCTTCTGTCAAGTTTGGATAAAGGAAAATATGAATACAAAAATATAATTTTTAAAGATGTTTTAGATGTTGTGAAAAACTGTCAGTTTATTCCTTTTAAAGATAATTCTTCACTAAACATTAGTTTCTATGAGTATGATAAATATGCTGGCATAAATTGGCACGATGATAATGGTTACACTTTAAATTACTCTTTGTATATTCATGAAGATTGGGACAGAAATTGGGGTGGAGAGACTTTAATAGATACAGGAAGAGGTTTACCTTTAAGTGTATATTCACAGCCCAACGCTTTAGTAGCAATTAAAAATAATATTGAACACAAAGTGTGTGCCGTAACTGGACCAAAAAAAAGAAGGGTATTACAAATACGTGGTATTTTTTACGAGTAATTAGAATCGTAATCTGCCCAAGTTTTACCTTCAGCATTAGTTGTACCATTAGCTGCATCATCAGCAACAGCAGCATTATAATCTCTTACAGCCTCTTCAATTTGTAACGCTCTAGTCTCACCCCAGACTAAAAGATCAGCAACAGTTGTGGTACCAACCGCATCACTTGTAGCGTTAAGTGGTGTATTGCCCGTCATCATACCAGTTGATGCATTTTTATTTTGTATTTCGTTTGGACCTAAATCGTTCCAAACTACATAGTGAATAGTATCTGGCAGCCAATTATCATTCCAGTTTTTTCCTTTATCTGCCCAATGAATAATAAAACTTTCATCATCACCATTGTCTAAGACCAAAGCTATGTGTTCTTTGTTAGCGATTACAATTTGTGTAGCCATAAATATCTCCTAATGTTTAATAATGTATTGAACAATTACAAAAGGTGAAAACGAATTTGTGCCTGATGCAGTCACATCTCCTGATAAAGCACCACCTGAATTAGTTATTGATATATTACCTGATAAAGTTCCAGATAAGTTGTGAGAGTGGTTGTGACCAGTTCCTGAACCTGTATTTCTTAAAGTGCCGAGAGGTGTAGTGTTAGCGGTGCCTCCTCTTGATGTGTTGTGTTCACCTACACCAACATTTTGAATTCTCGAGAAACTACCCCTAGGGTTACTTGCGTTATAACCTCCAATAGTACCATGGGTATGCGAAGCTAATTGTGCCTCTGTTAACGACGTATTATCAATACTTCCTGTCATAGTAACAGTTTGGTTTGAAGTAGCTGTACTTGTAACTGCAGATACTGCTTGGTTGTTGGTAACAGCTACAGTAACTGTATTAGCACCACCAGTTGTTGCTAAGTTAGTTGTGCCACTTTTACCTTGTGGAAACTTACCTTGAAGATCTGGAACATTAAATGTAGTTGAGCTATCACCTGCACCGTAAGTTGTTCCAACAACTGCAAATAAATCTGCGTATGTAGTTCTTGATACAGCTGATCCATCACACAAAAGATAACCTGCAGGAGCCGTAGCTTTACCCCAAGGTTTAATTGTTCCTACTTCACTTCTATTTGTTATATCTTGTAAGTTAGCCATAATTAATCGTTATACTTTAATCTCCAACCATTGTCACTGTCATAATACACCAACGATATACCAGCATTATTAGTTGATATTGTTAAATCTGACGTTGCCCCCTGAATCTTTTCACCATTTCTTCCAACGGTAATATTGTTAGTAGCTGCAGTGCCGTGTGAGTCAATTATTTTTACTTGGTTTCCAATTGAAGGAGAAGCAGGTAAAGTTATTGTTACAACACCACCAGATGTATCAACAAATATATTATCACCATCTGATGCTGTGTATGGTGAATCACCTGTTGCTTTTTCTATCCATGCTTCACCTAAACCAGCGAGTGTAAAAATATCATACCAGTTAGTTCCGTCAGTAGAGACTAATCTGTATTTACCATTTGTAATTGTTACTGTGTTACCAGAAGCGCCTAACCTTGCAGTTACGTCAGCGCCACCAGAAATATTATTATATAAACCGTATGTTTTTTGTACAGCAGGAAACTGTACGATATGAGTTGTAGAAATTGTTCCTGAAAAAATTATTTGGTTTTGTCTAGCTTCATTGTTCGCTTGAGATTGTGGACCATCACCAGTAGTTAAAGTTGTAGGGCCTGTGCCAGATAATGTCTTTGCATAAACACCAGCAATAGCAAACTCAAAAACTTGTGAGAAGTTATTATTTGTTATTGTACCCCAAGTTCCAGAATTTTCTCCGGTAGCTTGTAGTTCTATTTTCAAACTTGTCGAATAAGTCGATGCCATTTAATCTCCTGTTTTAAAACTTAATGATAATTTTAAAGTTTGTCAAAACTTTTTTTATGCAGCTTTATGAACTTCTGTCCAACTTATTCCGCTGTTTGAGTCATCTACTTGGCTCCAAAAGGTTCCTTGTAAATTACCTACATTACTAGTAACAGAATTGCCGGTGATTGTAAAGGCCACATCTATACGAATTGATACAGTTCCCACATTAGATGTTAAAGCCACACTAGGAGCTTCATAGCTAGTTTCTTGAGTAGCATCCCCTATACTTGATGTTAGCCCTGCAGCCGTAACGGATACAGTTGCACCCGCAGTAACTGTAACATCTCGGACAGCTACGAACAGTGCATCAGTGTTGCCTACATCTACAGAAGCAGATCCTGTAGCCTCTTCGTCTCCTAGAGTGACTGTTGCGCCATTACCTGTTAGAGTTACATTAGCATCTCCAGTTAATGTTAAAGATCCTAATGAAGGTGTTAAAGTTTGAGGAGCTACATCAATTGTAATTGGTAATGTTCCAGCGCTAGATACTAGACCTTGTTCAGTTACAACTATTGTTGTGTTGTTATCACCAGAAATAGAGAATGTTCCTATACTTGATGTTGCAGATACACCTGTTACAAAAACAGATGTGCCTGGAGTTGTTGTTGCAGAAGTTAATTCAACACCGGTAATTGTTGGTGCTACATCACCTTGGAAACCTAAATCACCTGGAGAAGAAGTTGCAGATACACCTGAGAGTGCGTATTCAGTTTCTAGAACATTCCATAGATTATCACTCCAACCAATGATTTGACCTGTAACTTGATTTGCACCACGACCCCAACCAGATTGGAATACACCAGAAGCATCCTCCTCACCAAGAGCAGAGGTTAATGCTATACCTGTAAGTGTAACATTAGAATCAGCAGTAACTGTTTCGGTTCCTAAACTTGAAGTTAAAGCATTCCCAGTTGCAGTAACTTCAGCAATACCAGTTGCCACTGCAGTGCCAGTTGTAGAGGTTAAACCTGCAGCAGTTGCGGTTACATCAGCGTTACCTGTTGAAGTTTCTTCACCTAACGAAGATGTTAAACCAACACCAGATAATCCGTTTGCCGTGCTTAATATGAAATCACCATTACCCCAAGAGGATGTGCTCCATCCAAGTGGCACAGTGGTTCCTACACCTCTATTCCATCCTGTTAGTAATTGATTGTCTACAATAGTAGGATTAGGCATTGTCCCTGCAGTTGATGTGAGGGCATTGCCGGTTGCTGCATACAGAGTTTCCTGTGATGCATCACCAATACTAGATGTAATTTGGTTTCCTGTGACCCCAAATACGTTCGTGGTAACTAGGGAAACAGTACCAACAGAAGATGAGAGGCCATTACCTGTTGCGTCTACGGGTGCAAAGGTATCCCAAGCACCCGAATTCCAGGTTTGTCGGCCCCATCCTTGAAGAGAGGCCATAAATTATCTCCTATGCTATTCTTATGATTGCAGCAGTTGATTCAGCAGCAGGGAACGTAATTGTAAACGTGCCAGCTGTTGAAGTTTTAACAGCACCGAAATCTAGAACACACACTGATGCGTTTGTTGTTAAACCAGATACAGTTGAGCTGTTATAAATAACAGCAGCTTGTGCAGAAATAGTTGCACTTGTAAATGATATATCATTAAAATCGCATACAGCAGAATCACCTGATAAAGTTGGAGTTACGGAAGTTAAAGTTCCGCCGCCTTCAGAATAAGTTCCTGAGTTTGCTACTTCATCAGATTGTGTGAAAGCAGTTGTTGATTTACTTAATGTTGCTTCGTTGTCGTATAGCGCAAGTTTAAAAGTATTCCCCGTCGTTGCCGTAAAATTGTGTAGGCCTTTCAGGATCTCCACTTTGAAACTGTTACAGACAGCTTGTGTAATTGCCATAATTATCTCCTATGGGTTCCTTGACTCGAGAGGGATACGAATAACGCCATCTCGATATTCGTCTCTACGGTCACGCCCCATCTCATATGTGGCTAAGCCCTGTACAGACTGATTATACATTTTATCGTAATATTGTATCATATCGGCTGGACCTTTCAAGTATCCAAGTGCCTCTAAAACACAACCATACAAAAGCACGTTTGGAGCATTCTGACTAACCCAATTTGAAGTTGTCGTACTGGATAAGACAGGTGGCTTGTACGTGTATGCGAGCTCTACAGTTAATGCAGCGTTCGGGGTTGGTGCCAACATATGTGTGTCATCATCATAAACAGCGTAATACTTTGGAGTACCTGCTCCTGTTGATGTTCTATTTGGCGCATATTCGTTAATAAACGAAATGTCTTTTTGTATCAAGAATGTTCTGTTATCAGATCCATCTATTAACTGAACATACCTTGTTGCCTCCCAATCAGCAGGAAGCGGTAAAAATGGATTATTTATAGTTAGTGTTGCTGTATCATATCTTCTATAATAATTTATATCGACAGTTCTTCTTAGCTTGTCTTCTACTGATACGATGAATTGATTAATAATTGCATCTGTTAATACATCAGATGTTGTCTCTGTGTATTCTCTCACATTACTTAATAAATCTGTGTAATCACTCATGACGTGCTCACTGTAACATTTCCAATACTAGTTGACAACCTTGTCTCTTTTGCTTCAGTTTTTGGCTGCATGCCAACGCTAGAAAATAAATTAGTATTAACACCTATCTGACCGACAAATACTCTAGAATCAGCGATTTGCCCACGAGCATTTTCTAAAGACTCTGGATCTTGAATAATAGGCAATGGTTCTAATTGAGGATGTTTTTCTTCATACTCTGAAATATGAACAGTTGATCCATTCCATTCTTTTACCATTTCATTGTATGGAAAAGCCATACCTGATCTATCAGATATCCTTTGTGCAAATTTTCCTGATGCGTATTTAGCCATTACACACTCGGAAGATATGCTTTAGGTGTTAGGAATACACTAGTTCTTTCACCATCTGTGTTTGCTGCTCTTTGAAATTCATCTTCATAAACTTGCTTTAATATTTGAATTCGGTCTGGCGCTTTTTTCATAGCTATGTAATAAGCTAATCCAGCAGTCATACATGGAAGAAAACGAAACGGAATCTCAGCATTATTGGTGTAATCGCCCGCATCCTTCATACGAAGAAGAGCGTAATACTTTAGAGTGTACGTTGTATCAGCTGCAGGATATAGATATAGTCTTGGGTTTATCGTACGTTCGAAATAGTATTGACTTGGTCTTCCGCTGGTTGTTTTGACAGCTATATTTAAATAAGTAGATCTACTAATTGATACAGCAGAAAAATCATTATTGTTTGCATCACTTATAGCAAGATCTGTAATATCAATTATCTGTTGTCCAGCTTCTTGACCAGATCCAAATAAATCTAGTCCAGTTAAATTTGTTGTACCAGCAGTAATTGTTTTTTCTTGTAATTGAATAGTCCAAAGATTTAATCCTCTGTTAGCCCATTCAGCCAACATAAGATTAAGAGAACGCCTTGCAGTTTGCAAATCGTATCCGCTACGAACTTGCAAACCACATCGTTCATATGCTTCTTCTGCTATCTCGTCGATTGATAGATCAAAGCTAGCTGTAGATGCATATGTTGGCATTATCTTCTACCTTTTTTCTTGACAGATTTTTTCTTAGTTTTTCTCTTTGTACTATTTCCACCCTTCATTGTAGGTTTCATTTTAGTGCCCATTCCGCCCATCATT
>Ga0209348_1000592_pt1 | contig 18612 bp, 36 predicted proteins | sample ETNvirenome_2_30_FD_184065 | JGI IMG/M metagenome (GOLD analysis project Ga0209348, IMG submission 184065) | Marine viral communities from the Pacific Ocean - ETNP_2_30 (SPAdes) (version 2) | ecosystem: Environmental > Aquatic > Marine > Oceanic | place: Pacific Ocean | collected 2013-06-22
GCTTAGGCGATATAATCAAAAACGAGATATCCGTATCGTTTGGTCGTAACGAAGATAACAAGGCGGCTGATTATGCCGAACTTGCGAAGGGTCAAGGGTTTCAACCGACACAAAAGATGAAGGTTGAACCCATGACTCTGAAAGCGCTAGTCCGTGAGCGTATTGAGGCAGGAAAAGAAATGCCAACGGAAATCTTCGGGGTGTTCTCGGAGAATAAAACTACAATAAAAAGGAACAAGTAACATGAACCAAGTAGCAACAAAAAAAGAAGGAGCATTGGCAACAAACTTATTTGAAGCTGATGCACAACAAGGTTCTCAAAATATATCGCAAGAAGATCTTGCGTTACCTTTCTTAAAAATTTTGGGACAACTATCTCCAGAGGTAAATAAAAGAGATGGTAAATATGTCGAGGGCGCAGAACCTGGCAAAATAATCAACACTGTTACAAATGAATTGTATGACTCAATATCAGTTGTGCCATGTCATTATAAAAGGCAGTATATTGAGTGGCAAGACAGAGGTACCAGTAGTGGTGCACCTGTTGCAATTCATGAACCTGATAGTGATATCATTAGTCAGACTACTAGGGGTAAAGACTATAAAGATAGATTACCAAACGGTAATTATCTTGATAACACTGCAAATCACTTTGTGCTAGTCTTAGGTGACAACCCACAAACAGCATTGATATCTATGAAATCTACTCAATTAAAAGTTAGTAGAAAATGGAACTCAATGATGATGGGTATTAAAATGCAGGGTAAAAACGGTTTGTTTACTCCGCCTACTTACAGCCACATTTATAAACTATCAACCGTTCAGATGTCTAATGACAAAGGAACATGGTTTGGTTGGGATGTTAGTAAAGTTGGTCCTGTCGAAGATAAAAATATGTACGATATGGCTAAAAACTTTGCAACCAGTGTAGGTAAAGGTGAGGTCCAAGCTAAACACGGCTCGGAAGAAAGCGAATCTAAAACACCATACTAGAATCCTAGGTAGTGGGCGTCTAAGCGAGAGTGGAAACGCCCACGTAAAAAGCGCTATATGATAGAAAGATTTAAAAATATATTTACAGGTTTAGAACGTGCACATGGTGTCACTATTGTTGAAGACACAAATGGTAATGGCACAAAAATAAAAGGTAAATCATTTGTAAAACGTCAACCAGTTACAGATGAACTTTGGCAAAAACATTTAGAGGGTAAAGAAAATTTAGGTATCATACCTATTAACGATGATAATCAATGTAGGTGGGGTTGTATAGATATAGATTCTTATGCAGGTTTTGATCATAAAAAACTTATAGATAAAATAACAAATATGAAACTACCTTTGATTGTATGTAGATCAAAGTCAGGTGGTGCACACGTATTTTTATTTACATCAGATTATGTGTCAGCAAAATTAATGAGAGATAAATTAGTGCAGATAAGAGCTGTGCTAGGTTATGGTAATTCAGAAGTTTTTCCAAAACAAACAGAATTAAAATCGCAAGATGATACAGGAAATTTTCTTAATCTTCCATATTTTAATTACAAAAATTCAGTTAGATATGCATTTAAAAAAAATGGTGAGGCTGCTACACTAGATGATTTTTTTGCATTACACACTTCAAATTATTTAGATCTTGATGCATTACAAGAATTACAAATAAAAAGACCAGAAACAAAATATTCTGATGGGCCACCATGCATTGAATTAATGTCAGAAAATAAAATAGGTGAGGGTGGTAGAAACAATGCATTGTTTCATTATGGTGTATATGCAAAACAAAAATGGCCAGACGGATGGAAATCTAAATTAATTGTTTTTAACGAAACTGCAATGGAAAAACCATTGTCAGATTCTGAAGTAGATATTGTTGTTAAACAACACGATAAAAAAGATTGGGGTTATAAATGTAATGATCAACCTATGTGTAGTTTGTGTGATAAAACATTATGTAGATCTAGAAAGTTTGGTATAGGTCAAGAAGTATTATTTCCTAATCTTACAGACTTACAAGTTATAGATTTAGAAGATCCATATTATTATCTTAATGTAGATGGTGAAAGATTAAAATTAGAAAGTGTAAAACATTTAAGACAACAAAGTTTATTTCAAGAAGCATGTATGGTGCAATTAAAAAATAGACCACCAACATTAAAAGAAAAAGATTGGGTTCACATAACAAACATATTATTAAACAATGCGGAAGTCACAGAACCTGCTGCAGGTTTACGTACTGAGGATCAATTACATAATCATTTACAAGAATATTGTTTAAATAGAACACAACTAGATTCAAAAGAGGATTTACCAAGAGGTGGTACTTGGACTAACAATGGTTATCATCATTTTGTTTTTGATAAATTTTATCATAATCATTTAATGCGTAAACGTTGGGATCTTGGTTATTCAAGAACAGCAGAGATGTTAAGGGAAAAATGTGGTTGCACTGATAAGAGAATAGGTAAAAATAAATTATCTGTGTATGTAGTAGAAGAGTTTGAAAAGAAAACAGAGGAATATAAACAAAAACAATTAAAAGAAGAAACACCATATTAATGATAAGAGAACAACTTTCACTTTGGGAGGATCCAAAACAAATTATTTTAAACAAAGAAAAAGTAGACATATCTACTTTAAGAAGTGATGAATTTAGAAAAAATAGTTTTGATTTAATGTCTAAAGGCATTTATTTTATATATAAAACAGGTGGTATTAATCCTTTTATGAAAGAGAAAGGTCCTATTTTTCCTTTTATAAAAAATGATGTCACAGGGAAAATAATAAAATTAGTTCCTTTGCAAAATAAAAAAGACTCTGCATACCCTTATACATTCGTAACTTCAAATAAGTTTTGTTTTAAATTAAATATGCACAAAATTGTAGCTTTAGCTTTCTTACCAAATAATAATCCTGAACAAAAAAATGTAGTGGATCATTTAGATGGAAATCATTTTAATTATTTGCCAGAAAATTTAGAATGGGTGTCTAGTTCAGAAAATTCAAAAAGAAGAAAATCCTTATGAAAACAATAGTATTAGGACCACCGGGTACAGGTAAAACAACTACATTATTAAATAAAGTAGATGACTATCTTAAAAATACAGATCCTGACAAGGTTGGATACTTTGCATTTACACAAAAAGCTGCATACGAAGCAAGAGATAGAGCAATAAAAAAATTTAATTTAGATGAGGATGATCTACCATATTTTAGAACACTACACTCATTAGCATTTAGAAGACTTGGAATAAAAAAAGAAAATGTCATGCAGCGTAGACATTATCAAGATTTTGGTAAAAGAGTAAAAGAAGAAATAAATTATGCAGACTATGAAAACGATCACAATGGAATCTTTACATCAGACAGTGAATATCTTCGAATAGTAAACCTTGCAATATTAAAAGGTATTACAGCAGAGCAGCAGTATAATTTAAATGAACATAACCAAGATTTAGAATTAGATAAATTAAAAATTATATCAAACGAATTACAACGATATAAAAAAGAACACAATCTTATAGACTTTAATGACATGATATTAGAATTTACAAAGTCAGATGTAGCAGTGCCAAAATTTGATGTTGTGTTTATAGATGAGGCACAAGATTTATCAAGAATGCAATGGGATATGGCAAAAGCTATCTGGCAAAAAACAACAGATTCTTTTATTGCAGGGGACGATGACCAAGCAATATTTAGATGGGCAGGGGCAGATGTGGACTCTTTTATAGCGCAAGAGGGACAGATGCTGCCTCTGCAACAATCATACAGAATACCTGCAAGAGTGCATGGACTTGCCATGGGTATTATAAATAAAATTAAAACAAGGATAAATAAATCTTGGAATCCAAAAACTCATCAAGGATCTCTTTCTAGATATGATGACTTTGAAGATATAAATATGTCATCAGGTGAGTGGTTGGTTCTAGCTAGAACTAAATACATGTTAGATAAATTAGAACCAACTTTGTATGAAAATGGATACTACTACAATAATAAATTTAAAAAACAAAAAGAGCATACACTACACTTAGCTGCTTTGGATTGGGAAAATTTATGCAAAGGTCAATTATTATCTTATGATCAAGTTGTAAGAGTTTATGGTTATATGAACATAGATAAAACAAAATTAAAAAGTATGTTAAAAGACAGCATGTATGACATCGATACTTTGAAAAAACATCATGGATTAAAAACAAACGCCGTTTGGTTTGAAGCATTTGATGCTGCATCTAGAAGAGAAGTAAATTATTTAAAACAAATGAGAAGAAGAGGAGAAAAGTTAAACCAAGCACCGCGTATAACTTTATCTACAATACATGGTGCAAAAGGTGGTGAAGCAGAAAATGTTGTGCTGCTTACTGATCTTAGTTTTAACACAATGAAAAGTTACGAAAAAAATCCTGACGATGAGAATAGATTGTTCTATGTTGGTGCAACAAGGACCAAGGAACATTTACACATCATTAGGCCACAACAAGATAACAAAGGATATGACTTATGACAGACAAAGATATATTTGATAGTGCATTTCCACATGATCGTCAGGTCGGAGGATCACACTACAAAGATTTTCACATTCAACCCTATGAATTTATTTCTAAAAATGATCTTTCATTTTTTCAAGGAAACGTCGTAAAATACGTTTGTAGATATAAAAATAAAAATGGTGTACAAGACTTAGAAAAAATTATACATTACTGTGAATTAGAAATAAAAAAGATGAAAGATGAAAATTAAAGTAGAAAAAGATTTTTTACCACAAGATGACTTTAATAAATTAAAAAATAAAGTTTTAGGAAGCAATTTTTTTTATAGTAGTTTTGTGGCTGGAGTAGGCGCTCATAATGATGGTTATTATTTTACACACACACTTTTTGAAGACTTTAAAATTCGTAGTGATTTATTTGATTTAGTAATTCCAATATTAGATAAAATAAAAGCAAAAGCTTTACATAGAGCAAAAATAAATTTATACCCTCAAACGCACAAAATTATGGAGCATGATCAACATCAAGATACAAAATTTAAATGTAAATCATTTATATTAAGTTTAAATACTTGTAATGGTTATACGAGAATAGGAAAAGATACAATAATACCATCCATAGAAAATCAAGGTCTTTTTTTTGAAGGGTATAAATTACATAACAGCACAACTTGCTCTGATCAGCATGTAAGATTTAATATAAATTTTAATTATTTTTAATATGATACAAAAACCAATGTTTAGTCCACAGGTAGAGTGGCTGCCACCAACAGAATTTCCTGATCTATCAAAGTACGATGAGATAGCAATTGATCTGGAAACAAAAGATCCTGACTTAAAAAACATGGGATCTGGATCTGTTACAGGTAGAGGAAAGATTGTAGGTATAGCTGTAGCTGTACGTGACTGGTCTGGATACTACCCAATAGCACATGAAGGTGGTGGTAATATGGACTTTAGAATGGTTCTAAACTGGTTTCAAGATGTCTTAAATACAGAGGCTAAAAAGATATTTCACAACGCTATGTATGACGTATGTTTTATTAGAGCTGCAGGACTTAAAATACAAGGGTCTGTCGTAGATACCATGATTGCTGGCTCTCTCGTGGACGAGAATCGCTTTCGATACGATTTGGGTTCTATGGGTCGTGATTATGTAGGAAGAGGCAAAAATGAGGCTGTATTAGCCGAAACAGCAAAGGAATGGGGTATAGATCCAAAATCTGAAATGTATAAATTACCTGCAATGTATGTAGGTGAGTATGCAGAGGCTGATGCTAAGTTAACACTAGAGCTTTGGCAAGAGATGAAAAAAGAAATTATTAGTCAAGATATAGAGGATATATTTAAATTAGAGACTGAACTATTTCCTTGCCTCGTTGATATGAGATTTTTAGGTGTTCGTGTAGATACAGAAGCAGCATACGAATTAAAAAATAAACTACTAGCAGAAGAAAAAGAATGCTTACAAATAGTAAAAAAAGAAACATCAGTAGATACTCAAATATGGGCTGCACGTTCCATTGCGCAAGTCTTTGAAAAACTTCGCCTACCATTTGACCGAACTGAAAAAACAAATTCTCCATCATTTACTAAAAACTTTTTACAGAACCATCCACATCCGATAGTTCAAAAGATTGCACGTGCAAGAGAAATTAACAAAGCACACACAACCTTTATTGATACCATAATTAAACATGAACATAAAGGACGAATATATGCTGAAATAAACCAACTTCGATCAGATAATGGTGGAACTGTTACTGGTAGATTTAGTTATGCTAACCCAAACTTACAGCAGATACCGGCACGGAACAAGGAACTTGGACCAATGATTAGATCATTATTTATACCTGAACAAAATTGTAAATGGGGTGTGTTTGATTACTCACAACAAGAGCCACGTCTAGTTGTGCACTACGCTGCATTACAAAATATGTATTCTGTTGGAGATGTATTGGATGCATACAACGAAGGTGATGCAGACTTTCACAAAATTGTAGCTGACATGGCTGACATACCAAGAGAACAAGCTAAAACAATTAACCTTGGTTTGTTTTATGGTATGGGTAAAAATAAATTACAAGCAGAACTTGGTGTTAATAAAGAAAAAGCTGAAGAATTATTTAGGCAGTATCACTCACGTGTGCCTTTTGTAAAACAACTAATGGATAGTGTCATGGCAAGAGCACAAGATAGAGGTCGTGTCCGTACATTACTAGGCCGTCTATGTCGCTTCCATCTATGGGAACCAAATCAGTTTGGTATACATAAAGCACTGTCACACGAAGCAGCACTCGCGGAACACGGACCAGGGATCAAAAGAGCATATACATACAAAGCTTTAAATAGATTAATACAGGGATCAGCCGCAGATATGACAAAGAAAGCTATGGTAGATTTACACAAAGAAGGCATCACACCACATATACAAGTGCATGATGAACTTGATATATCAGTTGAATCTGAAGCACACGCTGATAAGATAAAAAAAATTATGGAAGGAGCAGTGACTCTTGAGGTGCCAAACAAAGTTGATTATGAATCTGGCACTAACTGGGGAAACATAAAATGATTTATGGCATATTTAAACGCAAACATACCACCAACTTATGCACAAATAAGAAGAGAGTATCTTTATGATCTTAAAAAACACCATGGAGAAGTTGAAGACTGTATTGTCTTCGGTATATCAGCTCTTACTGGAAGGAGTATACTATGGCATGCTATCATGGAAAATGGTGCGATCTTCTATAGATTACCTATTACAGCGTTTATTCAAAGAGGATTTAAACCCGAAGATGTACCCATACGAAGACTTGATGAATTACAGCTCTGGAATTGTTTTAGCTATTATCCTTCTGTTCATTCTTGGGACATTTTAGAATCGCAAGCCGGTAAATATATCGGAAAAGATAAAAAATGGCACCCAGGAAAATATTTATTTACTATTGACTTTGCACATCCTGAGCCTAATATACTTGACACTGATCATTCAGAAATTCCGCACGAACACAAGTGCGCTCACATTATTGCTCTCGATGATGGCAATTTTGCAGCACAACCAAACAACAGATGTATATGGGATATACCTTCTTTCACGGTGAAAGATGAGACTCCTGATTGGAAAGTGCAGACCTCTGAGTGGAATGTAGAAGATAGTAGAGCATGGCGGACAGAAGATACCGACAAGTTCTTCTATGAAATAGAGGAAAAGAAAAATGATTAAAAGACTTTGGAAAAAAATTAAAACTTGGTTTTTTGGAATAAGAGACTAATGATTGGGGGTTGTTATGGACTACAGGTTCACAGCAATACTTATAATTTTGTTATGTTTGTTGGCGGTTTTTGTACGGCCACCACAGCCGTTGCAAGTTGATTCAAAAGATTATATAATCCCGCCACCAAAACCAAAAATAAATGACTAAGAAACCTTTAAACATATCTGAAGAGGCCGCTGTGCAAATGCCTATGAAGACGGTTGCCAGCCTGATCATAATCGTGGCACTCGGCACCATGGGCTATTTTCAGATTATAGAACGTTTGAATGTTGCAGACACACGTATACAGATCATGGAAAAAGATCTTGAAGAGAACACAGAATTTAGAATTAAGTGGCCACGTGGACAACTAGGATCACTGCCCGCGGACTCGGAACAGTACATGATGATCGAAGATCTTTATAAAACTACCGACAAGTTAAACAAACACATAGAAAACATGGCGTTAAACAAAGTAAATATTGAGTTTTTAAGAAAGCAAATGGATAAGGTGCTAGAAGATATAGAAAATTTAAAAGACGAGGCTAGAGATATGCATTACAAAAATGGTAATGGACAATGATAGAAACAGTAGTAGCTCTTCTTATGTTTTGGGATGGAGAGATTAAAGAACATCGTATTCAAGAATCCATGGCTGCGTGTTTACGTGCACGTCGTGTAGCAGAACGTGAATTTAATCCAAACATATCTTACAAGTGCATACGTAGTGAAGCAGAAACAGAAATATATTTAGGTGAAAAATCAATCAAAAAACTCCACCTCAAATAAGATTGCAAAATTTTTAAGAGATAGACGTTATCGTCAGATTGTGATAAAGAATAAGAAAGCTTATGACAGGAAAAAATTTCAAAATAACAGCAGAGATAGTTAACGGCATCTGTCCAACGTGTGATGAATACACACCATTGGTAGGAATAACCAAACAATTTTTTAGATGTTTAACATGTGGTTCTGATTTAGAACAAAAAGTAAATGGTGTTATAAGTTACATACCACATTTAACTAAAAATACATTACAATCAAAAGTAGATCAATATTTCGATGGCGAAGCGTAAATTTGTACATTTTGTACCAAGGCCAAAACCTCGCAAACGTCCGAGAAGACATACAAAAAGTTTAAATAAATCAAAGAAAAGATCGTATAAAAAATACAACCGACAAGGCCGTTGACAAACACTTATAAATGACTATCCTATAGTTATGAAAGAAAAAATAATAACATTAAAAATAAATGGTGCAGCACAGGGACAATGGTCTCATTTATTATTAGAGTTAAATCTAATGAAGAAAGCATGGAAATCTTATGGTGTTGACATAAACATAAAAGCATCTGGATTAAAAAGTGTTTTAAACTTTGGAACGAAAGTGAATGATGGATCTGATACTTCTAAACGACGGTCTGTATAGTTTAGTATCCGTCACGAAAGAGATGATGGCTGGTGTCGAGCTTCTTGCTGATGCTGATTGCTTTGATCTCTGTGACATACTACGTTTACACCTGACCACGTATCACGAACCATGGAACGTGCATGTAATGGAGGACAAGAGTGGAATTCTTTTTGGCTGTATTTGTAAGTAGTGTACCAATACTAATAGCTGTTCTCTTGCTACGAATGTGGAATCAAGAGACACCTACCCTAAAGAGGGATAAAAATAAGGGTAGGTAATGGTGAGAAGATTCTTGCCATTAACACAATCTAACCACGTTGTCAAATCGAGTCGTCAGGTTTACAAGTAAATTTAATATACATACCATATTTGTTGATATCTTCACGGCCTATCTCTTCTAATTTTCTTTTAGATTCTTCATACCCAAAGTGTAGGCAATCGTATTGTGTTCGAAATGTGTCAGGCCACGGATATGGAGGCATGCACTCATTTGCAACACTAGAACAAATTATTAAACTCATTAATATTTTCATTGACAATCCTATAATATCACCTATATATGGGTTATTAATATGAAAGGAAACAAGTCATGACTGATATGTCAAAGTATAAAAATGTTTCTCTAACAAAAGAAACATACGCTACATTGGATAAGTTATCAAAGGTATTATTGCCCGATGCCAAATTATCTATAGCAAAAACAATCGAATCGATTGCAAATGAGAAAGCGAAAAAATTAAATGGCAAAATTAAAAAAAGCTAGAGTTAAAGTAACAATATGTGAGACATGCCACGGCAATGGGTATGTTAGAGTTGCAAAATTAGATGGTGACCCTGCACTAGATTTTAGAGATAGAAGTGAAGTACACCAGTGTTGGGATTGTGACTCGGAGGGAGAATTTTATGAAGAAATTACTGATGATCTTATCGATGACGGTCCTTCTGACAGGCTGCATTAAAGATATAAAGTTTGATGGTTTTGATCCTGCAACGTCAATGGTAAGATGGATGTTTACACATGATTCCAGAAACTGATAGAGCATATATCGCAGGACTCTTTGATGGTGAGGGTAGTGTGCTTTTTAAACGTGGTGTAGAAAAGAAAAAGAAACACAATGGTAAAGGTTATCGAACAAGTAACTCGATGCGTATCAATATGGAAATAACCATGACTGATAAATCTGTGATACATTGGGTTCATGAAGTTTTAGGTTGTGGTACAGTCACACGTAAACCAAGAAAAGGTTTACGTAAAGATGGAACTAAATACTTGATGCAGTGGCGATGGCGTTGTACATTTAGAGATGCATACTATGTGTGTTTGTTAATCTGGCCTTGGTCACACACAAAGTTAGAAAAGATACAACAAATTATGGCACATTATGATGAAAAACAATTAGATAACGTAATAAATTTGGAGGAGTATAAAAATGCTAGACAAATACATATATAATTTTTTACATTGGATCATGGGTTGGTCAGGTAAATTAAATGCATGGGCGTGGCGTAAACATGTAAAAATTATAAGATCTAATCAAGAAAAAGAAAACGAAGAATATTTAAAAGAATTGAAAAAGAAACTATGAGTGATAAGGAAAAAATAAATGTTTATACATTTAACTGGGGACCTTGTGTTATAAAATTAAAAATACTTGATGAGTTTAAAAAATTATTATTAAAAGAAGCTAAAACAGATACCATAGATTTTAGAACTAAACTTGCTGGAATTATTGAAAAAGAAAGAGGATATAGTCCTGAGTCTATTAAAAAAGCTGTGCCTTACATGGCACAATATCTCGGTATATACGACCAAATGTTTGTTAAGTTTGTTAATAAACAATATGAAAAAAAACCAGAATATATTCTATCTGCTTTGTGGATAAATTATCAGGAAGCAAATGAATTTAACCCACCACACGATCATGATGGTAAATTATCTTTTGTAACATACTTACAAATTCCTGATGAATTAAAAAAAGAACACGCAGCATACAAAGGTAAAAGCTGTGGACCTGGTGGCATACAGTTTATTTATGGTGATGGACCAAGGGATTGTGTGGCTTATCAAACATTTTTTCCTGAGGAGGGTGATATGTTTATTTTTCCTGCGTGGTTGAAACATTGGGTTGCACCATTTCAATCTAATTGTGTTAGAATTTCTGTTAGTGGCAATGTACATGACTCTGCACCATTAAATAATATTGTAAATTTTGCTCCGGAATATTTGAAGAAAAAATGAAAATGATTAACTTGTTTCCAACCACTATTTATGAAAATTATTACGAAGGTGATCTGTCACCATACGTAGATAAGTGTATGAAATTAAAAGATAAAATTAAATGTGGTGGTAATAACTGGATAAACAAACCTTACAATACCTATGATACATATGACTTATTTAAGGATAAATTTTTTAAAAAATTAATTGATTTTTTTAACGAAAATGTTGAAACATTTAGTAAAGAAATAGGTGTAAAAAAAGTATCTATAAAAACAGGTTGTGGTTGGTTTAATTTATATAATAAAGGAGATAGTCAAGAGTTTCATGACCATAACTTTAATATCATTAGTGGTATATTTTATTTAAAAAGTAATAAAGATGATGCTTTTACTGTGTTTAAGTCACCAATAAATGAATTGCCTTCTGATAAAAATGATGAAAATAATTTTTATACTTGGAAGAATTACAGGGTCCCACCTGTTCAAGGTAAATTATTACTGTTTCGTTCAAACTTAGAACACTGTGTTGAGAAACAAATGTTTAATTCTAGTAGGATAACTATAGCATTGAATTATAAATGATGATGGAAGATAAGGACATTGAAGAATACCATAATATAGGTAAACCGATAAAGTTGAATAGTAAGTATACCTATGTCAAAGGCACACAGATCGAGGACCAAGGCTCACGGATCTATGATGTAAATGGTTATAGACTTCCTAGTGTAACTACGATATTGGGTGCCACAAAAAATCAACAATTTTTAAAAGATTGGAAGGCCAAGGTTGGAGAAAAAGAAGCTGAACGAATCAAGAATCTATCTAGTCGGAGAGGGACTAGTATGCACAAATTCCTTGAGTCTTATATCACAGGCGTTGGCTACGATGATCTTACAGAACTCGGACAGGCGGCGAAGCCCATGGCCGAAAAAGTTATTGAGATCGGTCTTGCACCGGTGGAAGAGTATTACGGCTCAGAGGTCACGTTGTATTATCCTGGGTTATACGCTGGGTCTACTGACTTGGTTTGCATGCACAATGGTATGGAAACTATTGTAGATTTTAAACAGGCCAATCGTCCGAAGAAGAAAGAATGGATTGAAGATTATTATTTACAAATTGCAGCGTATGCCATGGCTCATGACTATGTACACAAATCACAGATCCGTCAGGGTGTGATAATGGTATGTACTCCTGACCTATATTATCAAGAATTTAGGATCACGGACCATGAATTAAGGACCTGGAAACATAGGTTTTTGAAAAGATTGGACATGTATCATGACCTAAAAAACGACGAGAAAGAAAAAGCAAAAGTAAACATGAACCCGGAGGATTTTTTTAATGGAGCGTGAGATAGATGGATATTATTTCGATGGCGAAAAGTCATGGATTATGTATAAAGACGAAGAAGGTAACATAATAATGGAGGAATGGGACGATGAATGAAAAACTTAAAATGGTTCTAAAGAAGAGATACGAAGCAGAGATAGAGGACTGTAAGTATAAGATTAAATGTTATAGTGAACAAGAACTTATTATACCTGAGCATCCTGATATCACAGGTGAGGTTGATAAATTATTAGAAAGGATGTCTCAAGCAGAAGAAAAGTTGGCAGTAATGGAGCTACATTATGACAAAAATGAGGCAAAGACAGTACTATAAGTGATCTAAAAAGTTTTAAAAAAATATTTTTTTTTCGTTCAAAAAAAGTGTACTTTTTGTACTTTTGGTCTAGAAGTGTTGATTTTATTGACTTTAGGGTGGACAGATTATGGTACAAATCATGTTTTGGAGTACAGATTATTTTGTACCATCAGATGCCCTACGCGCGCGAGTTTGAAATATTTTGAAACTTTTTAAACTTTTTAGATTGCTATTAGTATGTTAGATACATATCATGCCTAGGAAAAGACGAAAAAGAATTGCAACTGATGGAGCTCCCGATATACCTTATCCGAGAGTCAGAGTGGAGTGGATTGACTGTGTCAGTGACTCTGGCTGGGCTACCGATAAAGAATTTGATAAAATGAAATTAGCAAGACCTGTTAATGAAGGTTGGTTGTATTCTAAAGACGATAAATCTATAAAATTATTTGCAAGTTATGATAAGGATGACAACGAGATTACTTTTGGGGATCGGACGATGATTCCTCGTCAGTGGGTGAAGAAGATTCATAAGTTATAGATGATGGAACGTCAGCAGAATCAGATGGAGTCACATCAATTATTTGTCCGTAGTCGTCTAAGATCTGTTTCATTTTTAATTCTAGCTCTTGTTCTGACATGTCCTCTAGTTTTCCTGTTTTTATTATTTTTCTATCTATGTACAGTCCTGCTGCTTTTCCTCTGTTTGCTTCCGCATTCACTGCAGAAGAGAATGATCCTTTTTTCAAAGCGGCTTCACGTAATCTAGCTAACTCTGATATATGTCCTTCATAAGTCACTTCATGCTTACGAAGTTTTTCCTCTTTTAACTCACTAATGTGTTTTACCACAAGTGGACATTGTTTTGGATTAGTTAATTCAGATGCTTCCTGTCTTGCACGCTTAGGACTATACCCAGCAGCAAGAGCTGCTTCTGTTTGAGTCATTGGTCCATCAGGTCCGCCAAATACAAGGAATTCAGCAAACCTTTGTTGCATTTCTGTTAGTCTTTTAGGTAGTCCCATAGTTGACAATTTAAGGTAACTATCCTATAAAGTCAATACATGAAAGATGACAGAGGAAATTTAGATTTAACAAAACAAATAGATAATTTAAAGCTTACAATTAAAATGTATCAAAACATACTACGTGACGCTCAAAAACAAATTTATTATTGGAAGAAATTTTCTTACGAGAACGAACAAAATAAAAATCTCTTGCAAGGTTATAAAAAAGTGATAGAGGATTTATCTAACAAGTTAAGATTAAAGAAGTCATGAGAGTACAAGACTTGCAAACTTTCTTGAGTCAATTTACGAAAGGATCTGATGCTATTAAGAATGCACAAATCTACGTAGAAAAAAATGGAAAATTGCATCAGATCAGAAGAATGGAAGTGCATGAACACGCAGTCCCAATCCTCGGTCACAAAGGTCATACTGCACATAGATTAGTTTTAAAAACTGAAAAACCTTCGAGTCTTATCTTGCCAGATAAACTTCAAAAGGACTATTAAATGAATGACGATGTTACCTCAAAAAACTCATGGGCCCAGAGCGTAAATTATATCAAAAAATTCGTAAAAATATTACCGGGATTTCGTGGATTAGACTTGAAAATAATAGCCTATTTGGTACTCCTGATTTATTGGCCTATAATACTTCTGGCCACTTTTTCACAGTAGAGTTAAAGGTTACTAAAGGTAACAAAATCCGATTTAGTCCACACCAAATTGCCTTCCATGTGAAACATCCTACCAATACATTTATCATGCTTGAGCACCTCGGTTCGGGTGACGTGAAACTTTTTCCAGGGTCCATGATCCAAGAGCTTGTGGCTTGTGGCTTGTCGCTTGATCCCTTATGCTTGGGGCTTGAGGCTTGTGGCTCCTTCTTCAGGAAGCTTGGCGCTTGAAGCTTGAGGCTTGTGGCCCTGACCAGGCGCACGCTCGCGCTTGCCGTCGCCAGCTTCTGAGCTAATGGCCTGATCAGATTTATTACGTAGCTTTCGTAATTCTTTATAATATTTTGGGTGATGCCACATTAATGTTTACCGTATGAAATTACTTTTACAGCAGGATCCCAACATTGTCTACAGTCTCGACACTCGTTGTCTTGAGCTGGTGCTGGGCAAGTGTGAAAACCTTGGTCCACCACCATTGAAGAGTGAGGCCACGATTCAGGCGCCCGCTGGTTCACCATGGGCGCGCTAAAACGTATGACTAAATTGTCTGGCTTGGCTGTCAAATGATCCTTTATCCAAGCTTCTCGAGTCGGTAACCAATGACGCTTTGCTGGCGTCAGTCTACAGACTTCATAAATTTTTTGAAGATGTTCCAGGTCCTGAACGTCGCCGCTGTCATGCCAGCGAAATACATTTGGCTTCTTGCTGTTGATCAAGTGGGCCATCGCGTCGACCCATCGCGGGTCCTTCAATGCTGCCAGCCGCCTGTATTGCGCATCCTGCACAACTTTAAAAACATAGCAGCCCTTCAGAGCGTAACAGTCATAACACACTGAGCCCGGGACCTTCTGAAGCTTGCCGCCGGTCTTGCATTCCTTGGCTGGTAAACCTATTGACCACCCAGGCATCTTGCTAGGCTTGCTCAGGCTGCCGCCAATTATTTTAAGTGCTTCGTTTGTTTTCATACTCCCTTATAATCCTATAATTTAATCTTGTCAAGCTTGAGGCTTGGTGCTTGCAGCTTGCGGCTTGCTGCTTGTAGCCGTTGGCCTCTAACCAGCGCCAGTGGTTTATTAAAATTTTTTGTTTTATCATAATTTCTTTCTTCACTTTAGGGCTGGCCTTCTTACTTCCAGCCCAAAAAGCGCCTGTCGTTTGGTGCGGAAAGGATGAGTAAAGCAACCTATACACCAAAAACTTTGGACCAGTCTCTTCCCACTGTGGCTTTCGACTGCAGTTCCCAGCAGTAATAGACTGATCCCAGGTCCAGCCTTAAAGATGCTCGAGACTGTCTGTACTGGACCAGGGATCAGCAGGGGGACACGCGTGCCCCTTGCCACTGATCCCAGGTCCATCTTGCAATACAATGACCTCTGCAGAGGCGCAAAATAGACCAGGGATCAGTTCTAGTTGTGGGTGTGACTAGCCATAATTACTGTTCCGACCACAACCAGAAGTTGTCCCATAGAATTAATTTTTTAATTTTAATTCTAATAACTTAATTTTTTTATCCAATATTTGTATGAGTTCATTATTGTCTTTAATCATCTCAAACAAATCTTTTATTAATATTAAAGTCTGTTTATCGGACATTTTAAAGTCATTTGATAAACCCTCAATGTTCCAACCATCAACAGCTTTAACTTGTTTATTATTTGTATTCATAAATCCAATATAATACTTGACTATCCTATTGTCAAGTGATAATTTAAAAATAATTTAATTAATAAGAAAGAGGTATAAATGACTACAAAGAAAATAACACTTAACGCAGATAAGCGTAAAGTTATTGCAAATCAATTTCAATCTTTTTACGAGGATAAAGTAAAAGATAAATTGGTACAAGCAAAAGAACAATACGACCTTATGAGAGAAAAAGCAAAAGTTGCTATTGAGAAAGTTGTAAGGTTTCATCAACCACAGGAAGATGTTGATACAATCAGATCAATGATCCAAAAATACAATAGAGCAGGTGGCGAGTTGTATGAAGATAATTGTTTTTATGTTCAACGACCAATTACTAAAGTTGATGATGAGGGTAGAGAGTATGACGCAACAGATGAAGTTCATATTAGATTTAATATGGGTAGAAATTTTGCAAGAGCATACTATCGTGATGAATTAAAATCAAAGGGATTAAACCCAGATTTTAGATTGTCTATTGGACATGACTATTCAAAAAGAAATCCAAAGTATTATAATGATGAAAGCGCAGTAAATACTTATTTGGGTTTTAGTAATTCATCTAATGAAGATAAATCTATAACTAAACCTGTTGCCAAATGGGAAGAAGATTTTAAACTTTGGACTATTGGTTCTAGTTATTGTCATTCAAGACAATACAAAGTTGATGAAAACACATTAAACTTTTTTAAGATGTACAATCAAAGTGCAGATAATGTAATTAAAGAACACGAACAAATGTACAGTTATGTTGAGGGCAAAATGCAGAAAGTAAGATTAGGTTTAAAATCTTATAGAACATTTGACCAAGCAAAAGCACTTGCAGATAAAGTTGGAGTTGTTTTAAATGAAACAATGTTAAACGAAAGTTCTAGTTTAGCACTTTCAATTTATTCACCAGAAAATCTTGCAAGTCTATTAGAGGACAAAGAAGTCTTAACTAGAGATCAAAAGATCGCTATTGCAAGACAACAAATGGCACAAAATAGTTTAAATTAACTATTGACAATGTAAGGGATATCCTATAATATCCCTTACATAACAGAAAGGTATAAATGACTAAAACATTCTACATAACTTATTATTCTAACAAGGATAAAAAGCACATAACAAGACAAGGCAAACATGATGATAAATCTAGATATGGAACATCAAAAAAAGGTGTTGCGTATTATGTCTATTATGATCTAGACGCACATGGTTATAGAACAGCAACAACAAGTTGGAAAGTGAGGCACTAATGGAATTGATTGCAAGATTAGTAATGGTGTTAGTTGGTTTCGCACTAGCACTATTGGGAGTATTTGTTTTTATACATTCAAACGATCACGCATTATTGGGAGTGTTAATTTCTTTTAGTGGTTTTGTCACAATCTTTGGGGGGTTACCACATTATGAGTGATTATAATTGGTGTCATGGTCCACGTTGCCACAAAAGACATACAACCACAAGAGTTCGAGGTGTCAAAGGTTCTAAAGTTTTAAGAACAATAAAGATCAATGTTAGTGGTATGTACCCACAGGGAGTATATAAATACTTTTGTGACCAGACTTGTATGCATGATTTTTTCTGGAAACACTATCAAGAGTTTATCAGACTACACCCAAGACCACAGGCTCTTGAAACACCGATCGAAGACCCTAAAAAAGTAACAAGTAATTATGGTTGGGTTCATACAGAAATAAAAGAGATTGACAATAATACTAATCCTTGATAATGTAGGATATATGACAGATAATAAAGACTACACAAGAAGAAACAGATTCAATGGTGAGACTGTTGAATTAACTCCAGAGGAATGCAAGAAGCATGATGATATATTTTATTACGAGGCTCTTGCAACATTAGAGGACGAGGCACTAGGCACAGGCGGTTCTAAACTATGGAACAAAGTACGAGCCAATTTAGATTGGTTTAGAAAACACAATGCCAAAGCTTACATGGTCTTATTAGATTAAACTCCTTGCCCTGGCGCTAACGCGCCAGGGGTCCCAGACCAAATCCAAAAATCGTAAATAAAAAAGACCCCCACCCCCTTTTTTTGTAGAAAGGGGTCCCACTACTCTAGGTTGTATTGCTTAATTTACACATTCGTGTATACTGAAAACATATTGGTACCATGGACTTGAATAAGGTAAATATAGAAAAATTACCTGCAGATGTTCGTAAGACCTTCAAGCAGATGCAACTTCTGCTTGCTGAAAAAAAGATACAGAATAAA
>Ga0209348_1000593_pt1 | contig 18597 bp, 27 predicted proteins | sample ETNvirenome_2_30_FD_184065 | JGI IMG/M metagenome (GOLD analysis project Ga0209348, IMG submission 184065) | Marine viral communities from the Pacific Ocean - ETNP_2_30 (SPAdes) (version 2) | ecosystem: Environmental > Aquatic > Marine > Oceanic | place: Pacific Ocean | collected 2013-06-22
TTTTGAGCCAGGGTTTTTTCTTCGATATGCAGCAACTCCAGCTCTTGTCATTCCTGCACCTTTTTCCGTTGGACGGAAATTCTTTTTATTTCTTGCGGGCATTTTATCTTGTCTTCTCATTATCTAATACCCATTCTTCTACCCATGAAACCACCCATCATGGCCTGTTTTCTTTTTGCAAATGTTTTAACGTTTGTTGGTTTACCACCAACACCTTGTGCAACTGCTCTTTTTCTTTTAACAGCTGATCGTCTTTGACCTTCTGACATACCTCTTGCTTTTGCAAGTGGAACACATTTTGGATACTTACGTTTTGCATCTGCTTTCTGTTTTGATCTTCCACACTTTGAGAAAGAACCATCTTTCTTTTTACTTCCTATGTCTACCCACTTCTGGGCAAACCATTTATCTAAACCATTTTTAGCCATTAGGAATTCTTTCCGGCAGCCTGTCTATTCATTCCTTTTTTACAGATTCCACCACCTTTTAGACCCTGTCTTTTTAATCTTGCAGTTGCCTCCATCAATCCACCTTCAGCTTTACTGCCTCTAAAATCTTTTCTCTTTACACCAGATGGATCTTTAATTTTACCTGCACAAATTTTGCTAGCATAGGCGTTAGCATATGCTGACGGATACACTTTGAATTTTCTTTTTGCTGCGGCTTTACCTCTAGGACATAGTTTAGTCATTATTTTTTTCTCGCTGTTTGGGCGGCTCTTCTAAAGTTAGCTGCAGTGGGAGCACCCTTTGCACCTTTCTTTTTCATTTTACCACCACGCTTTCTTTTAGCATGTATGTTTGCATATAAACCTTTACCAGCCATTATCCTCTACTTCTTAATTTTGCTAAATCTCTTGCATCAATTCTTTTAGGATCACCAGCTAATTTTGCTATCTTCATTTGTTTAGGTGATAATTTTTTTTTAGGTGCAAATGTTTCTTTTATCTTTTCAACATTTGTTTTTGGTTTTGGAGTTCCCATTTTCATTCCAAATCTACGGCCCATCATTCCACCGCCCATTTTCTTTTCTCTTAACTCTTTACCTTTTTTAAATTTTTTATCTGGTGTTGGTTTTTTTGCAAGTTTATTTGGCTTACCAGGTTGAACAGCGTGAAAACTTTTTAAATTTGGAAATTGAAATGCTCTTTTGGTATCAACTAATTTTTTTCTCTCTTTTTGACCTTCTTTCATCATCTGTTTACCAGTTTTAAGTTTACCCTCTGCTTTATCTAAAGCAGTATATCTTTTTCTATATTCATCAGATTTAGTTTTTTCTATACTTTTACCAATTGATAATGTTGTTGGTTTAACAGATTTAATATCTGGAGAAACTTTTTTCTTCCTTGCTGTTGCTTTGATCGCTTTATTAATAATATGTCCTACAAAACTTTTCATTTTTTTCCTCCGCCGTTTCTAAAAATTTGTGTACCCTTTATACCATAAATACTCGCCACGACAAGGATCCAAAGATTGGTAAACCATGACGGAAGCTGCGAGAACATCTCGAAAAACAATTTTACCTTGTCCATCGCTCCTGGATCGTCTGATACGACTGCCCAGGCCAAAATTACCACGGGCAACGACAAAATTATTAAAACTGCCTCGTCTTTCCAGTCTGATTGACGGGCTTCTAAAAGTTTTCCCTGGTAAGCTTCTTTTCCTTCGGCCATACGAGACGCATGCATCAGTTGTGCGTCTGACATTGCCATCTTCGTTCTCTGCTTGTTAGCGTAAATCTTACTTCCAGCAGAAACGGCTAATTTTATTGCCGATAACCACATGATTAATACGCTTTAGATTTTCTTTTCTTGTCTGTTCTTACAGCACCTTGACCTTTTACTTCTTCTTCAGGTCCACCAGTGCCAATATAGTTAAACGCTTGATCAGCAGTTGTTTTAGATCTTGGATCTACCTCAACTTCTTGTTCTGGAACGTTAACTATTTGTATTTTATCAAGTTTTTCCATTTATGCTCCTTTTTTCACTCCTTTTATAACACCTTTATTCTTAGATGCATAGAATATCTTTTCACCCTTCTTTTTACCGTACTGTTTCTTCATCGATTTCATAATTTTTTTACCTTTTTTATTTAATGGCATTAATTATCATCCGTTATTACTGCTGCTTGTTGCACTCCGGTTTTTGCAAGGCTAACTCCAGCTCTTAATTTAGCTAAATCTTCGTTTTGTTCCATTTTATCTTCTGCAATTTCACCTTGTTGCATCAATCTTGCTCTTGCAAGGTCTTGTTGAGCCTCATCGTTGTCTCTTTTTCGCTCATTTTCCATTGCACGAAGGTCAACTTCACGTGATTTTAGTTTTAGAAGAGGATCATTATCAAATTGTGACGTAATTTGTTTTTCCTCTTTCATATATTCTTCTGTTAGCTCTGCAATTAATACAGATTTTCGTGATTCTACCTGATTTGTTAATGCTTGAAGCTGTTGTTGTACTTGTGGATTAGTTGCTGCTTGTTGTTGCATCATCATCATCTGTTGCATCTGTTCTCTAAACTCTAATTGTACCTGTTCTTGTGCCATTAAACTAATATGTTCTAAAATATTTTTTTGTATTGAAGCCATAACTGCAGGATTATTTCTAACAATGTTAGTTGACATAAAGTTTAAGTGCGCTGTGATATGTGCTCTGTGATCTTGACCAGGAAAAGCTTGAAAAGGTTTACCAGTTAACGCATTGATATGTTCCATGCTTGGATCCATCGGCATATTAGGTGCTGGTGGTGGTAAAACTGTGTCAACATCTTTTACACCAATTGCATTATACATATTTCTGTATATTTGATACATGTTATGTAACTGTGGATTAGATGTTGCTATCTGTAATTGTGTTTGTGCAAGTGTAATTCTTTGTGACATTGAAAATATATTAGGATCTGCAACTGGCACTACATCAACTCTATTATCAAAGTCAGCTTGTTTTATATTTCTTGCACCACCTACAACATCGTAAGGATATTCTGGTGGTAAATATTGTGAAACAATTTTAGATAATAATTTAAATTCATTTTTCATCGCCGCATAACATCTTTTGTGAATTGCAGACATAACTCTTGAGCCACGTTCTAATAACGCAACAGTTGTTCCAACTGCAGCAGCTTGGTTACCATCACCCACCTGCATGTCAGCAATACTCGCAAATCTTTGTCCTGCTTGCACAACTATACCTAATAAATTTAGTAAAGTTTGTGATGGCTCTTTGTATGGTAAAGGAAAAAATGCATCTCTTAAATTACCACCTGGTGCATCTACATCTTTAAATTCACCTGGTTGTATTGGAGCTGCTTCATCTCTAACTCTAACACCTCTTTGTTTAAATCCAGCTGGTAAGTTTGATAACGTACCTGCATCTAATAATTGACGGAGAGCCGCCGTTGCCGTACGACTCAATCCGCCAATCATGTGAATGAGTCCAAAGCCATAAAATCCTAGTCCTGGCAGAAATTTAAAGTGGACAAAATATTGGATCTTATTTTTCTTTAGATCATCGGGCGCATAGTTCCTTCTAATTGAAAGAACTTTCCTATTGCCTTCCTCTACAGTTACTATGTAGGGCAATTTTATTCCAGTTGGTTCTCCTTCAGGTCCAACTTCTTCAAAACCTTCTAAGTCTAAATTTACATGACACTCTAACAAAGTATATACAGGTTCGTTTTTTCCTGTTTTCTTTGTGCCATCTAACTCACGTTCTTTTTTAGCAAGTTCATTATTAGTGTCTGTACCTGGTGGGCCTAACTCTACATCTCTGTAAAAACCATTAACTTGTTGTTTTCTTAATTCATTTTCAGAAATTTTTATTGTATGAATAACTGCCTCCGCATCGTCTAATGAGGTAGCCGTATACGGGACAATTAATTCATCCGCTGGTACAAACTTTGATACCGCTCTTCCCATCGGCACATCGTAGTACACTTTTTTAAATGTTGAACCTGCAAGAGGTAAATGAAATAACATTGAGTCAAACTCAGATTCATATTCTGACATTTGATCCATGACTAAGTAATTCATAAAATCTTTTACACGATTTGCTTGTTGTTCTGTTTGTGCATTTTTAACACCAACAACTTGTGTTCTTACTGGTCCATCACTTGGTAATAATTCTTTGTATGCTTGAGCTTGAAACTGTGTAACTGCTTCTGCTAACACAGGGTGCGTGGCCCCTGAAGCTCCTTGAAAAGGTTCCGTTCTATTTTCATATTTAAATCCTAAAAGATCTAATCCTGTGATGTAAGACTGTTCCCATTCTTTTCTTGATGATTTGTAGTCCATATAATTTTGCACCATTTCGTTTCCAATTGGTTCTAATACATCATCTGGTAAAAGTTCTGCTAAGTTATCAAAGTGGGAATCTGTTCCTGGTACGTTGATTGCACCTGGTTCGTAATCTAAAGTTACGCCACCGTCTTCTTCTGGTATGACCTCGATTGGTCCTTTTTCTTCTACTGGTTCCTGAACAGCAACATCTTGAATCTCTTCTTGTGAAGGGATCTCTTCTTGTTTTCTAGTGTTCGGGAGTCCTTTGTCTATTTCTGCCATATATACTCCTATCTATTCCTAACACGTTTTATTAGACCTGGCAACCCTTGTGAGTTTGGCCCTGATTCTGGTGGTGGGCCTGATGATACACCAGCTAATTTAGCAATACCACCGCCTGCAAATTCACCTTGTGTGCCATACACTTGTTCTGGACTGTACATTCTTGCAGCTACAGATAACGGCATTGCTTTTATTGCGTCTTGTTGCGCCATTAAATCTCTAGTGGATACATCATAACCAAGTTCTCTTAATGCTTGTGTGCGATTTAATAAATCAGAAGTTTTTTCTGTTAAAAAATCTCTTGGCATTTGATCAGACATTTCTTGCATTCTTCGTCTTCTAAGATCTTTGTCTCTACCACTTTCAAATCTTCCAAAATCATCTGTTCTATATTTAGCTATGTTAGCACCTGTTTGTCCTTGTAAATATTCTTGTGCAAGTCTTGATGCATCTTTAAACGAATCGCTAGATATTATATTTGCAGATTGATCGGCTCTTGCACCTTGTTCTCTTGCATCTGCTGCTGCAGGAGCATATCTAATATTTTTACCAGCTCTTGCTGCAATATTTCTGTCTTCTATTGCTTTGTTAAAAGCAGACAATTGATCTTGTGCTTCAAATCCTGATTTTAAAGCACTAAAACCTGGTGCATTTATTGTTTTAATATTACCATCTGCATCTTCAACTTCTCTAGTTAACATATCTTCTCTTGCCATTTTTAATGGATCTAGTTCTCCTCTATATTTTCTAGGATCTAAAAAAGATATATAACTTTCTGCATAAGCAATATCAGCGGGCTTACCACCTAAAACTTTATTACCGATGATTGCTCCTTCAAGCATTGCTTCACCAAGCAAGGCACCTGGACCCAACAAATTTTTTAATAACCCAGCTCTTGTTGCAACTTTACCAACTTGCACTAATTCTCGTGCAGCTTTTTTATTTCCATTCTGCGCAGCTATTTTTTGTTCCTTTAATCCATCTTGAATACAAGTAATACTATTTGCGAAACCTATACGCCCACCTTCTGCCGCATCAACTCTACATTCGGATAGTTTACTATAACTAGAAATTAAATTTGCTATTTTTTGTTCTTGTTTAAACATTTCTTTTTTGTTTAAATCTTTAAAAGATTTATCAATCTTTGTTCTAGCAGCTCTATCTGTTGATGAAAAAGTTCCTAACATTTTTTTCTCGGTTAGTTCACTACCTTCTAACATAATTCTTCTTGCTTCATCTAAATTTTCTACACTAGATGCATTGACAATATTTTTTCTAATATCTAAATTATTAGCTAACTCATCTACTAAATTTTTATTTTTATCTAATAAACTTGTTGCTCCATAATCATATATTTTTATGGTTCCTTTTTTAGGTCCCGTAGCCGTAACTCTAATTTTACCTAAACTAGATTGACCACCTGTCATAGTTTTCCATAAATTTTCTAATTCGGTTTGATTTTTTAAAAAATATTTATAATTTTTATTGTCTCCGCTTTTTAAATATTCTTGCATTCTACGTAAATTTAATTGTGATCTTTTATCAAAAACCGATTTTAAAGTATTAATATCTCTAATTACTGGAGTAACAGATAAAAAACTTTTAATGTTACCGTTTTTAAGAGCTCTGTAAGATGCTGCATGATCTAATGATAATATTTTTGGATCAAGACCATTGTCTGTCATAACTTTTTTAAATTTATTAAATTCTTTTAATTTATTTAATGCTTGTTTTCTTTCAGGTGACCCTAATTTTGTTGATTGCAAAACACTTTGTATAATAGTTCTTTGGTAAGCATTTTCTAATGTTGGCGATTCATAAACATTGTTTCTAACTTTTTCTAAATCTTTTTCTTTATATTTTTTTAAAAAAGTATATTGATCACCACTTCCTTTTGCAAGATTACGCATTAATTTTTCCATATTGTAACTTAATCTACCTTCTGATATTTTAAGATTTTTAGTTAAAGAGGATAAATCATTATTTCCTTTTAGAAGTTCTTTAAAAATATTTTCTTGAGTTTTTGTATATGAAGTTGCTTTTACAGCATTACCTTGTGTAAAATTTTTTAATTCTTTTTTATTAAAAATAGGACCTCTTGAAGAAGTTTTGTCATATCTTTCAAATAAAGTTTTGCTTTCTTCATTACCCCCTCCAGGTATTTTATCTAAACCTATTCCGTCTTGTAAATTAATTGTTGGGTTTTCTTTTGCTATTCTATTTATAACAGCTCTATTTAAATCAATTTTAGAAAAAGGATCGCCTAGTGAAACTAGTCGTTTGTATTCTTGTTTAAATAAATCATCGTAAGATCTATATAGTTTTAGTTTTTCTCCTTTGTTTAAAGGTTCTGTTTTTAATTTAATTGACTCTATCTCTTTTGCTGTCTGAACTTTATCACTTCTATACCCCTGCCTCGTGCCACCAAAACCTGGTTGCACTAACATACCACCACCTGCCATGTCTTGTCTTGGATTGTTTCTTACAAATCTGTTGACAGCTTCCATTGTTTCAACATCTTCTTTGACTTTTGGAATAGGTGCTTTGCTTGCAGGAAAGACATCAGGAAGATCTGGCTTTTGTTTTTTCACCCGAGTCAGATACTTCATCATCTGTGCGTACTTTAATGGGTTCATTATTCCCCTAACATTCTAGCTATACCACCTGATGCAAAGGCATCATCTGGCACATCATAATCAGACTCATTTACTTCGCCCTGTCTTCTGACAACTACATCTGATTGAGCTTCAGGATCTTCTGTTATTCTTCTAGCCTTATCTTTTCTTTTTTTGTTTTGAACAATCTCTCTGATCGTAGGTCCTTTGCCTGTCGCATATTGTTTTAGTTTAGATACATCTGAATCAAGATCCTTGATACTCGTACCACCAACCTCATCTACCTCTATCTCATAATCATCTGGTCCATATCTTCTACCAACAGGACCTGACTCTGCTGTCGTAAACTCTGCTGCAGGGTTTGGTGCCCCTTCATCAGGTAATGGTTTTTTATATTGCATCAACACATCATCACCAAATACATTAGCTTCATTTTGATACTCAACTCTTACAGCACCATCATCCACGTCTTCTGTAACTCGGACCACGGAACCATCATCAAGTGTTTTTTGGTGAATAGACTGTCTGTCTGCTGTTGCAAATCTTTTTGTAACATCATCACCTTCAATAATAACTTTGTTAACTAAGGCATCAAACCATTCTGGTTTACCAGCAACGTTATCTGTTTTAATAATTGGCACACTCTTAATACCTTTTGCAGTTTTAATTGGTTTTAAAAATTTACCAACAATAGGTATTGCTGCAAGACCACCTAATATTTTTAAAAAACTTCTTCTAGTCATGCCAGACCCTTCTTTAAACCCTGCACGTCCACCTTGTGCAAAGTCTTCTGATAATCCGTCGAGTGCTTCACCGTAAAGATCCATCTGTTGTTTTTGATCTAAATCATAAAAGTCTTTACCAAATTTTTTCTCTGCTAAATCATCTGCAACAAGTTGTGCATTATATTTTCTATCTCCTTTTACAAATCCTGGTGAAGCATTATCAACTGCGTCTTTAACCATTTTTCTATTTTTTATACTTGCAATACCTTTTTTGTTTTCTGCTTCGATCATATTTTTTATAGTCTCCTCTGCTGATTGCACTGGAGCTGCGATATCATCAGGACCACCACGACTACCTGGTGGTGGTTCGTCACTTTCTATTTTTCTATCTGCAATTCTTTGTTTTATTCTATCAGTTTCTGTACCACGTAATCTATCAGAACGTTTTTTACTTAATTCTTTACCTGTTTGTGTGCCACCCATAATTGGTTTTTTAGGATTTAATTCTTTACCCTCTATGTTAAACACTTTTGCAGATTTTGAAGACGTAATTCCACCTCTAATATTTTCTGCTAAGTTTGCTTTTTGTTTGTTTTCCATTGAGATAATTGCGTTCTCTACTTGGTTAGCATTCTTTAATGCATTTGGATCTACACCGTTTTGCATTAAACGTTGTGCTGTAATCTGTGTGTTAAGTTCTATTAGATCTCTTTTAGGTAAAGTCTGAACAACACCAGTGTTATTCTTCATCATTGTTTTAATTACCCATTGTCTAATAGCTGTCAGCATTATTTTACCTTTTTATATTCTTTTGGCATTTTTACATTTTTTGCAAAATCTCTTAAAGATTCTCTTTTGATTCTTGCATCTATCTCGATAGCGCTCTTGCCGGGTTTTTGTGCCCCTGTTCTCATGTCCTTACGCATTTTAAGAGGACCCTCGATAATATCTTGTCCTCTAAATCCTGGACCTCTGTGTGTTCTTTTTTTCTTTATCTCTCTGTTTAAAATATTTATGGTATTTGGACCTGGAAAAGTTGGCTTGTCAACGAAAGCTTTTCTCATCTTCGATTTCATTATAGCGCCCATACCTTTTGTAATTATACCCATATCAATAATAGTTCCTTTTACGTTGGCCGATTTTTTCATCGACATAATCTTCAGGGTGTCCGATTAGACCGCCCTGTCTAAAACGCATGATAGCTTGGGTTGTTGAGTCCACAAGATCGTCATGATCACCATAAGGAAATGCAGCGCATTCTTCAATGACGTCGTCTGCAAATTTCTGCTCAGGCGCCCATATCATACCAGATTCAAACAAAGGTGCAACTGCATTTACACGGGCATGCTTGTCGTTGCCTTTTGAGGGTGTGAAGTTTACAACCGGTATATCCATTTGCCTAAGCTCATAAGTTAAGGGTAGGCCACTGGCTTTTGCCTCAACAATAACAGATTCAGGTTGCCAGTAAGTATATTGTTCAAGGGCCAATCTCCGTAGTTCTGGAAACTCGTACCTACCTTTTACTGCATCTAATAATATTAAATTAGCCGGACTATCCTCGTCAGGATAGAATATACCCCACGTGGTAATAGCAGAGTAGTCTGCTGTTTCTTTTTTTAAAAATGCGGTATCATAAGATTGTATAACATGTTGTAGTTGTGGAATATGTTCGTCAGTATATTTCATCCACCACTCACGTTTTAATATAGCACCTTCTTCTGCCGTTGGGTTCTGCATCCACTGTGCATTCCATTTGCCCGTGGGCAGTGTTGCTTGGACCTTCTCTAACTCATCTAACTTCCAATATTCCGGCCATACAGGTTTTTGTTTCTTTGATCCATGATCCAAGATTGCTGGAAACTCGACCACGTGCCACTGATCAGCCTTAGCTTCTTTTTGATTCTGTATCAACTTTCCTGTCAGATCCTTGTTAGACCATCTAGTCATAACTAAAATAATTTTACCACCAGGTTGTAAACGCTGACGTGGACCTGATGTATACCATTCGTAAGCAGATTCTAATGCTGTCGGTGACATCGCATCTTGTTCACTATGTGGGTCATCTATAATTAATAGATCTGCACCCCGTCCAGTAATCGCTCCACCAACACCAGCTGCAAAATATTCACCGCCTTGTGCTGTCTCCCAACGTCCGGCTGCTTTACTATCTTCTTGTAATCTTGTTTGAAAAATCTTGCCGTAATCTTCACTATCAATTAGGTTCTTTGCTTTACGACCAAACCTCACAGCTAGTTCTCCGGTGTGCGTTGCCTGTATGATCTTGAGCTTTGGATCACGGCCCACCATCCATGCTGGTAGTAAGTATGATGCAAATTCTGATTTTGTATGTCTTGGTGGCATGTTTACTATCAAACGATTTATTTCGCCTGTAGCTAATTTATTAAATTTTTCTGCAATGTGTCTGTGGTGAGACCCTTCTATAAAATCAGGCCACATACATTTTACAAAAGAAAGAAAATCATCTTTAGCTTTGTTCTGTATTTTTTTTTCAGCATGCATGACTTGTAGCTGTTTAAATTTTCTACGTACGTCTGCAGGTAGTTTACTTATGTCTATATTATTCAATTCCATAAAAATTTTTAAAAAATTTTTTTCGCACCTTAAAGTGTTCAATATGTTTTTACCAGGTATAACTGTCTAAATCAAGCTATACAACCTAGAGTAGTGGGACCCCTTTTTACAAAAAGGGGGGGCCCCGCACAACTTATAATTGATTTTTGGATTTGGTTCGGGACCCCTGGCCCGTTAGGGCCAGGGGTTAGAGAGTTAATCTAGTAAGACCATGTAAGCTTCGGCATTGTGTTTTCTAAACCAGTTGATGTCGGATCGTACCTTATCCCATAGTTTAGAGCCACCATATCCTAGCTCTTTGTCTTCTAGTGTTGCTGCTAACTCACCCATGAAGATTGCATCGTGTTTCGCTGCCTCTTGTTTGGTTAGCATAATAGATTGACCTGTAAATCTATTTTTTCTTTCTTCTGTTTTATTGTCTGTAGTCATATCCTATATTCTCATGGATTGATGTTAGTGTCAACCTCTTTTATTTCTGTGGTTGTATAACTATATCCATATGAGGTTGTATGTTTAGTTTTTACAGGGTCCTCGATTGGTGTTTCAAGGCACTCGGTTCTTGGGTATAATAAAATAAACTCAGCCCAATGTTCATGCATAAAATCATTCCAACAACCTTGACTACAAAAATGGGACCAGACATTATTTCTATTCCAACTTGTTTCTGCAATCTTTCTGGTTCTTAAAACCTTAGAGCCTTTGACACCTCTTATTCTATCCTGTGTTTTATTTGTATGGCAACTCGGACCATGACACCAACGATAGTCGCTCATTAGTGCCTCACTTTCCAACTTGTAGTTGCTGTTCTATATCCGTGACTATCTAAGTCATAATAAACATAATAAGGTACACCTTTTTTAGATGTTCCATATCTGCTTTTTTCGTCATGCTTTCCTTGTCTTGTTATGTGCTTCTTATGTTTAGAAGCCCAATAAGTTATGTAAAATGTTTTAGTCATATTTCTCTCTTTCTGTTATGGGACTACCTTATAGGATAGTCCCATAATTGTCAATAGTCTAATTTAAACTATTTTGTGCCATTTGTTTTTTTGCAAAAGCAATTTTCTGTTCTCTTGTTAAGACCTCTTTATCTTCCAAAAGACTAGCCAGATTTTCTGGACTATAAATTGAAAGTGCTAAACTAGAACTTTCATTTAACATTGTTTCATTTAAAACAACTCCAACTTTATCTGCAAGTGCTTTTGCTTGGTCAAATGTTCTATAAGATTTTAAACCTAATCTTACTTTCTGCATTTTGCCCTCAACATAAGAATACATTTGTTGATGTTCTTTAATAACCTCATCTGCACTAGCACGATACATCTTAAAAAATTCCAAAGTATTCTCATCAACTTTAAAATTTCTTGAATGACAATAAGATGTTCCAATTACCCAAAGTTTGAAATCATTTTCCCACTTTGATTTAGGTGTAGTTATAGATTTATCATCATTTGAAGATGTATTAAAACCTAAAAATTTATTTACTGCACTCTCATCATTGTAGTATTTTGGATTTCTTTTTGAGTAGTCATCATTGATAGATAAATGAAAATCAGGATTAAGACCTTTTGCTCTCATCTCATCACGATAATATGCTCTTGCAAACTTTCTACCCATGTCAAATCTAACATTGATTTCTTGATTATCTATTTCTTCTCTACCCTCACTATCAATTTTAGTAATTGGGTGTTGAACATAAAAACAATTATCATGGTATAAATCGCCACCACTAGAACTATACTTTTGTATCATTCTTCTAATTGTATCCACATCTTCTTGTGGTTGATGAAACCTTACAACTTTATCCATTTGCTCTTTTGCTTTCTCTCGGATAAGGTCATATTGTTCTTTTGCCTGTACCAATTTATCTTTTACTTTATCTTCGTAAAAAGATTGAAATTGATCTGCAATCACTTTTCTCTTATCAGAGTTAAGTGTTATTTTTCGTTCTTTAGTCATATTTCCTTTCTGGTTATTATTATTTATTTGCATTTAATTATAATTAGCACTTGACAATAGGATAGTCAAGGATTATATTGTATTTATTCCCTTTTGTTATTTACGGAATTAAAAACTCAAAATAACGGGACAACTTCTGGTTGTAGTGCAAAGTAGATTGAAAGAGATCCAAACGCTCGTACAACTAGAACTGATCCCTGATCCAATCAACCTCCATGGAGGTGAGCAAGACATAGTGGGCTTGACAGATTGGATCTGGGATCAGTTCTGGTTGTGGTAGGCTCACTTATAATAAGTCTTAGACGTCCACAACTAGAACTGATCCCTGGTTACTATACCATAGCCCGGTAAACATATGATACTATCGGGTCGGTCAATATAGGGAGCCCTAGAATAGTAACCTGGGATCAGTCTATTAGTGCGGGGAAGACTCGAGAAGCCCTCGTGTGAAGAGACTGGTCGCGGAAAGCTTCAAGCAACAAGCTTGACAGCTGGTCCAGGATATGATAGGATGGATTTAGAAAGTGAGAAATATATATGACTAAAAAAACATTAAAAAAAGAATACCAGCCAGGGGGTGAAAAGCGTTACGTGATCCTGGATAAAGCGGTACAGTATCTGAAGGATCCACGGTTCGGCCTGCAAGGCGACAAGCGAAGTTTCCTGATGGAAGAGCTGGGGCTGTCGGACTCCGAATATCTAAGCTGCCTGAACGACGCGGCGGGCGGAGACTGCTGGCAATCGTGAGTAGAAAAATTGAGAGCCCAGTGATTTTAATAAATCACTGGCGCTGGCTCGAGGCCAATGGCTACAAGCAGCAAGCGGCAAGCTGCAAGCGTCAGGCGACAAGCTTGACAAGAAAGAATTATAATGTTATTCAATCCTATAAACTAAAGGAGAAAGTAAAATGAAAACAAGTGAAGCATGGGCCTTAGTCGGTGGCCTGAGTAAACCGTCAAAGATGCCTGGCTGGTCAATAGGTATACCTGCCAAAGAGTGTAAGACTGGCAGCAAGCTTAGGTTAATTCCAAAATCAGTTTGCGCTGATTGTTACGCGCTCAAGGGCTGTTACGTGTTCAAGGTTGTTCAAGATGCACAGTACAGAAGGCTGGCAGCAATACAAAGCCCGCAATGGGTTGAAGCAATGGCAACACTTATTAATTCTAAAAAACCGGACGTGTTCAGGTGGCATGACTCAGGAGATGTACAAGATTTAAATCACTTACAAAAAATTTACGAGGTGTGCAAGCTCACACCTACAAAAAAGCATTGGATGCCAACTAGAGAAGCATGGATTAAGGACCATCTTCAGGACAAGCCAAACAATTTAGTCATAAGGTTCAGCGCGCCCATGGTAGACCAGCGGGCGCCTGCTTCCTGGCCTAACAGCTCAGAGGTAGTAACTTCAGGGGCCAGCTGTCCAGCTGCAAAACAAGACAATGAATGCAGAGACTGCCGGGCATGCTGGGACGCCACAATTAAAACGGTTTCTTATGGTAAACATTGAAATGTTTAGACATCCAAAGTATTATAAAGAATTACGAAAGCTACGTAATAAAGAGGCGCGGGTCAACGATCACTCTGCGTCCATTTCGGATCAGGTCATTAGTGCCAATAAACTCGACGGAGATATGAAGGTACGTGCACCTGGTCCGGGCCTTCAAGCCACAAGCCCCAAGCAACAAGCTTCAAGCACCAAGCTCCTGAAGCAACAAGCCACAAGCATCAAGCCCCAAGCACAAAGGCTCAAGCTTCAAGCCACAAGCTTCAAGCGCCAAGACTCCTGACCCTGGAAAAAGTTTCACGGCACCTGAACCGAGGTGCTGGACTAAGATAAAACTATTACGTGGATGCTTCTTATGGAAGGCAATTTGATGAGGTGACAAACGAACTTTGTTACTTCTCGTGACTTTTAATTCTACTGTGAAAAAGTGGCCAGAATTATTATAGCCCAATAGATCGGGAGTGCCATGTAAGCTATTATTTTCAAGTCTAATCCAAGATATTTGTGGTAAAGATTTGCGAACTTTTTGATATAATTTACGCTCTGGTGCCATGCATTTTTGGGGGTAACATCGTCATTCATTTAATAGTCCTTCTGAAGTTTATCTGGCAAGATAAGACTCGAAGGTTTTTCTGTTTTTAAAACTAATCTGTGGGCGTTACGACCTGGTTGACCTAAGATTGGAACTGTGTTTTCATGCACTTCCATTCTTCTAATCTGATACAACTTTCCATCTCTTTCTACGTAGATTTGTGCATTCTTTATTGCATCAGATCCTTTCGTAAATTGACCTAAAAATAATTGCAAGTCTTGAACTCTCATGAATCCTTTTGTCTTAACTTGACTGACAAGTCATGTATCACTTTTTTATAACCTTGCAAGAGATTTTCTTTACTTTGATTTTCGTACCAAAATTTTTTCCAATAATAGATTTGTTGTTGTGCATCACGTAATATATTTTGATACATTTTAATAGTTGTATGCAAATCTTTTATTTGTTTTTCTAAATCGTTAGGACCTCTGTCATCTTTCATATCTTGACTTTATAGGATAGTTACCTTAAATTGTCAACATGGGTGTTCCTAAAAGATTAACTGAGATGCAACAAAGATTCGCCGAGTTTTTAGTATTCGGTGGACCTGAAGGACCTATGACTCAAGGAGAAGCAGCTATAGCTGCTGGGTACAGCTCAAAGAGAGCCAGACAAGAAGGCTCAGAATTATGTAATCCTAGACTATCACCACTTGTGGTGAAATACATAGGTCAACTAAAAGAAGAGAGACTTAGAAAACATGAAGTCACTTATGAAGGTCATGTTGCTGAACTTGCAAGACTTAGAGAAGCTGCTCTGAAGAAAGGTTCCTTCTCTTCTGCTGTAAATGCTGAAGCAAACCGAGGCAAGGCAGCAGGGCTATACATAGACAGAAAAATAATAAAAACTGGGAAACTAGAAGACTTATCAGAACAAGAATTAGAAGCAAAGATGAAACAAATCTTAGACGACTACGGACAATTAATAAATGTGACTCCATCTAAATCTTTAGAATCTTCTTTATCCACCCCCGAGGAATCATCGTCCGATCCCCAAAAGTAAAACCATCTTCATCTTTATCGTATGATGCAAATATTTTAATATATTTTTTATTTTTCTCATACAACCAACCTTCATGAATTGGTTCAGCTAATTTCATTTTATCAAATTCTTTCTCCGTAGCCCAGCCAGAATCACTGACACAATCGATCCACTCCACTCTGACTTTCGGATAAGGTATATCGGGAGCCTTATCAGTTACGACGCTTTTTCTTCTTTTCCTAGGCATGTATAAGTTTATATCACAGATTTATTTTTTTAAAATATGCATTCGCGCGCGTGAACCGAAATTTGATGGTACATATTAAAGTGTACCAAAAATAAAAAGTGTACCAAAAAGTGTACCACTTTCAGCCTTATTTTATGCGGTAAAACAGTCAAAAGTACACTTGGACACTTTATTTCCGAGAGAAAAAAATATTTTTTTTAAATCTGTCACAGAATCTTATGCTTTGTATTTTCTGCCTCATTATTGCCATAATGTAAACTCATTACTGCCAATTTATCGTGAGCTTCTGCCATTTTTTGTAATAATTTGTCAACTTCAGCCGTAATATCAGGATGTTCCGGTATTACTAACTCATGCTGACTGTAACATTCTAATTTGTACTTAGCATCTTCAATCTCAGCTTCGTATCGCTTCTTTAGAACGTTTCTAAGTTTGTTGTTCATAGTCTTTGTACTCCTTTATTAATTTTTCAGAAGGATGCCACACATCTACTGCTGCATGACAATTAGGACAAGATAAATTACTGACAATATCGTAATCCTCATTATCTTCCGTGTCGTGATCTCCACCCCATATTAACTCTGTATTACAATGCCAACAATTCATTGTCATCTTCCCATTCCTCCTGTGTTTCATTACCATATTTATCTTTGTATAATATCCATGACTTTTTACCGTCATAGTAGTATCCTGATATCTCACGCTCCATTGTAGAAGTCCTCCTCTTTCATTTTTACTTTAGCTTGTTCTTTTTCGTCATGCAATAGGTCATAATACATGTCTAATCTTTTCAAAAACTTATGTTTCCATTGCCTTAATTCTGCCCCACTTACGACAAATTCCTGATAATATAGGTCAGGTGTGCATACCATTATTACTCCTTGTTCTATCTTAGAATCATGGACGTAATCATGGGCCATGGCGTACGCTGCTATCTGCATGTAATAGTCTTCAATCCATTCTTCTTTCTTTGGTCTGTTTGATTGTTTAAAATCTACAACTGTTTCTTTACCATTGTGTAGACAAACTAAATCAGTAGACCCAGCATAAAGGCCAGGATAATATAATGTAACTTCCGAACCGTAATACTCTTCCACTGGTGTGAGACCCACCTCAATAACTTTTTGGGCCATGGTTTTCGCCTTCTGTCCGAGCTCTGTAAGATCATCGTACCCAGTTCCTGTAATATAGTGCTCCAAGAATTTGTGCATAGCTGTCCCCCTACTACTAGATACATTTTTGATTCGCTCTGCTTCTTGTTCTCCAACTTTTTCCTTCCAATCTTTTAGAAATGTTTGATCTTTGGTCTTGCCTAATATAGTAGTCACACTCGGAAGTCTAGAACCATTTACATCATAGAGCCGTGTTCCTTGGTCCTCGATCCTTGAAGCATCAACATAGGTATACTTCTCACTATGCTTGATCTTTTTACCAATGTTATGGTATTCCTTTATATCTTCGTCAGTCATCATTTCCTTCTACTCCTTAATATTTTTACGTGTTCTCTCCAGGCCCATGCACTAATTCTACCCGTAACACCCATCAACCATATATAAAAACGTAACATTATTTTTTATCTTTTAAATACTCCGGTGCAAACTTAACAATATTATTTAATGGTGCAGAATCATGAATGTTACCACTAACAGATATACGAGTGCAGTCTGATTTATATGGTGCTACCCAATGTTTTAACCAGGCAGGAAAGATAAACATATCATTCTCTTCTGGAAAAAAAGACATATAAGATACACAATCTCTAGGTCCGTTACCATATAGAAACTGTATACCTCCAGGTCCACAACTCTTACCTTTATAATCTTTGTTTTCTTGTTTTAATAATTCAGGAATCTGTAGATAAGTTACAAAAGACAGTTTACCATCATGATCGTGTGGTGGATTAAAGTCATTTGGTTTTTGATAATTAATCCACATCGCAGATAAAATATACTCTGGTTGCTTATCAAAACGTTTATTAACGTATCTTTCATAGGCTTGGTTGTATACCCCTAAACATTGAGATAGTTGTGGTAGTATAATATTTTTAGACTTTTCATTATAACCTATTTCTTTATCTAAAATCCCAGCAAGTTTATCAGTAAAATCTAATTTATTTTTTTCAGCTTCAGTTAAAAATAATTTTTTAAATGAATCACTTATTTTCATTCTGATCATACATGGGCCCCAATTAAATATTTGTATGTTTATATCATTGTTCATAGTTTCTTTTTTAACTCCTTTAAGTATTCTTCGTTTTCTTTTTCTTCTGATGATTTTCTATTTATTATTTTATACGCTATTGCTGCACCAATTAACAAACAACCTATACTATAAAAAAACATTCCTATTCCGTATGCTGCTGTCATTCTAAACTCATCGCCTCTCTGTATTGTTCTAGACTTACTACTTTACCATTCATTAAATAATCTGGTGAATAGTGATCTATAACTTGTTCTATTTTATGTAACTTTACTTTAGCATCGGGCCAGAGTAATTTGCAAACATAATAACAATCTCTAAAAGTACATCGCCAACGCCATTGTGTTTTAAATTTACCGCCTGATCTTGTTTTACCTTTTACATCACGTCTAATTACTGTGCCAACAGCTAATACTTCATGAATCCAACGTATAACATATTCATCAGTCATAGATATTTCCATACTAATGCGCATAGAGTTAGACATGCGATATCCAGGTTTACCTCGGTGTTTCTTTTTCTTTTCTAACCCTCGTCTGATATGAAGACTACCTTCACCATCAAAGATTCCTGCAATATAACTTATATCACTTTGACTTACCATCAAATGCCCGCTTTCCGTGCACGTACT
>Ga0209348_1000594_pt1 | contig 18593 bp, 20 predicted proteins | sample ETNvirenome_2_30_FD_184065 | JGI IMG/M metagenome (GOLD analysis project Ga0209348, IMG submission 184065) | Marine viral communities from the Pacific Ocean - ETNP_2_30 (SPAdes) (version 2) | ecosystem: Environmental > Aquatic > Marine > Oceanic | place: Pacific Ocean | collected 2013-06-22
TAAATCCAAATGACTTGGATGCAACAGACAGTATATCAAATCAGGGAAACTCTTTAGCACAACCTTTTAAGACGATTCAAAGGGCTTTATTAGAGTCTGCTAGATTTTCATATGTAGAAGGAAATAATAACGATTTAATCGAGAAGACAACTATATTACTATTTCCCGGAGATCATGTAATTGATAACAGACCCGGATTTGGTATTAAAAATGTGGGTGGTGTTGCAAAGGCAGTCGCTCCAGATGGATCAGGATCAAATGGTGCACAGACAGACGCAATCGAAACTTTATCATTAAACTTAACCTCTAATTTTGATTTAACACAAGAAGATAATATTCTCTACAAATTTAATAGTATTAATGGTGGTGTTGTTGTTCCTCGTGGTACATCTATTGTTGGATTAGATTTAAGAAAGACAAAAGTTAAACCAAAGTATGTTCCAAATCCATTTGATAATTCAGTTGCTGCAAGTGCACTTTTTAGAATCACTGGTACTTGTTACTTCTGGCAGTTCTCTATCTTTGATGGTGATGAGTCAGGTTTAGTATTTACTGATAGTTCAGATTTTAGTGTAACTAATCGTTCTAAACCTACATTTTCACACCATAAACTTACATGTTTTGAATATGCTGACGGTGTAAACATAGATGATCGATTTAATTTAACTGATTTAGGAATATATTATAGTAAATTATCAAACGCATTTAATAAAGTTGCAAGATTTATTGATACTCAAGATAGATTTCCTGCAAGCACTACAGGTTTTTCACCACAAAGACCTGAATTTGAGATTGTTGGTGCATTTGGATCAGATCCAATTAACATTGCAGCGATTAAATCTGGTGATGGAACAACTCCAACATCAATTATTACAGTTACTACTGCAGCAGATCACACACTAACAACTGGTACACCAATTAAAGTTAAAGGTGTTGATGATTTAAGATATAATTTATCTACAAAAGTTCAGAGTGTAACGGGATTAAGAACATTTACATACCTACTACCATTTGTACCTGATGATTTAGCAGCATCACCAAGCACATCAGCAGGAACAATAACAATTGAAACTGATACAGTTTCTGGTGCATCACCTTATATCTTCAATATATCTCTTCGTTCTGTATATGGAATGAATGGTATGCATGCTGACGGTGACAAGGCAACTGGTTTCAAATCAATGGTTGTTGCTCAGTTCACTGCGATATCACTTCAGAAAGATGATCGTTGTTTTGTGAAGTATGATCAAGAATCTAGAACATATAAAGGAATTAATTTACCAACAACACCCTCTACAGGTAGTGAATTATCAACTTTATCTTCATCTCAAGACCCAACAAAGGTTTATCACTTAGATTCTGATGCAGTTTATCGAAAAGGAGATGAAACATTCCATATCAAACTATCAAATGATGCGATTATGCAAATCGTTTCTGTATTTGCGATTGGTTTTAATAAGCATTTTACAGCAGAGACTGGTGCTGACGCATCAATTACAAACTCTAACTCTAACTTTGGTCAATTTGCAATTGCTTGTGATGGATTTAAGAAGGATGCATTTGGAAAAGATGACGCAGCATATATCACTCAAATTATAACACCAAGAGAAATTACATCTGCTCAAACAAACGTAGACTGGCAGAGAATTGACGTTGCTAAAACCAAGATTGTTGGAATTTCAAGTCACTTATATCTCTTTGGATTTGATACTCTAGATAATGTTCCACCGACTGTAATTCAAGGTTATCGTGTTGGTGCTGCATCAAGTGATCGATTATTTGTTGATTTTACAAACGCAAACGTAGGAACTGGTGTAAGAGAGGCAACCATTCGCATGATGGATGTTGCAGTTGGATCAGGAACCACAGGTAATGATTCAAGTACAAAACTATACAAAGTAACATCTGGCCCAACTGATAATACATTTACAATTGGTGAACATAAGTTAATTACAGGTGAAAAAGTCAGAATAATTAGTGATTCTGGTGATTTACCAGAGAATTTAGAAGAAAATACTGTATATTTTGCGATTGTTGTTGCTGGATCACCAAGTAATCAGATAAAATTAGCATCATCAAAAACAAATGCTGATAATAATGTTCCATTAATCGTATATAAAGGAACAAAATTAAAAATTGAAAGTCGTGTGTCAGATAAAGCTGCTGGTGATGTAGGATCACCATTACAGTTTGACGCAACTAACTCTAATTGGTTCCTTAAAACAAACATTAACAGTGAGATATTCCAAACTGTTAATACACAGGGAACATCAGGATTAGGAGCAAATACACCTGTATCATTCATTCAGAGAACTCCTGATGAAAGATCACTTGATGAGAAAATTTATAAGATCAGAGTTGTTGTACCAAAAGAAAGTGATAATGCAAAGAACCCAGAAGAGGGATTCATTGTACAGGAATCAAGCACAACTGGTATTCGATCTGATTTGTCTGTAACTTTACAAAATATTGATGGTAATGACTATGATTATAAGAGAAATTACAGATTCATAAGTACATGTTCAGAGTCATCTGACGTTGTAACTATGGTATCAGTTGCACCTCATGATTTAAAAGTGGGTGAAAGAATATTTGTCAGAAATTGTACTGATGATGATGCCAATGGAACATCAACAGGAGTATTTGATAAAGGTTATAATGGATCATTCACTGTTGCATCAGTTGTAGACGATAAAACTTTTACATATAATGCTCAAGATACAAGTGGAGTTGTACATTCAATCGGTAATTTTACAAGTGTTGTCACAACAGACGCATCAAGAACAACTACTCTTCCAAGATTTGAAAGAAATGACTTGAAGAGTAATTTCTACATCTATCGAAATGAGACAATTAGTCCATATATAAAAGATACTCAAGATGGTATCTATCATTTATTTGTTCTTCATGCCGATAATGCGATTACTGAAGAGTTTACTGATCTCAAATATGGACAAAATGTTGTTGATTTATACCCACAATTAGATCGAGATAATAATCATTCAAACCCACCAGCATCTGTATCATTTGCAAAGAGGGCACCTATTGGTGATGTTGCAACAGATGATTTAAGAAAGAGTATTACTAGAGAAACAACTGATAAACTTATTAAAGATGTTGGTTATGGAAGAAGAGTTACAGGTGTAACAACTTACTTCTCATCTGGGAACGTAGGTCTTGCTACGATTACATTTGATCGACCTCATGGATTTGGTGCTGTTAAATATAGAAACTCAATTAGTGTTGCTGGTGCAAATCTTACGAACGGAACATTTCACGGTATTAAATTATTCAACTCTGATGGATCAACATGGGATGGTGCGAGAGCATCTGTTGTAATTGCTGGTGGACAAGTTGGAGTTGTCACAATCACTGAAGGTGGATCTGGATATACTGCTGAAACTCTTGTAGTTGACAGACAATTCATTGGTGGTGGTTCTGCAACTGCTGCACAAATAACAGTCACAAATGTACATGGATCATCTGGTATTTCAACAAACATTGGAGATTCAGTTCAATTAACAGGTATTGGTACTGCAACCGACGGATTATATCGAATCGCAACTATACCATCTACGACACAAATATCAGTTGCATTGACTGCAACATCACCAAGACCACAAATTGATCAGTATGCTATCAACGTAGGGCCTTCTGCTGAAATAGCAAGTGAATCATTCTCTGTTGATACAACTACGTTCACTACAGTTCTTGGTCATGGATTAATTAGCGGACAGAAATTTAAAGTATTAGATGTAAATAATCAAGATTTAGGATCATTCCTTGTTAAAACAAAAGTATCTGCAACATCATTTACTGCTGTTACGACAGTTGATCTTGGTACTCCAAAATTCATTCTTCCAGACGGAGTTGCATCTGCGACACCACTGTCTGATAAGGAGAATGAGAACGTTGGTTCAAGAGGATTAAGTTTCTATGATGGAGATTATTTCTTCTTAGGAGCAAACGCAACCAACTCCACAACAATTACAGTTTCATTACCAAATAGTGGTAACAATGATGCTGCTGCGATTAGATCAAGATTCCCAATTGGATCTTATCTACAGGCTGGCGATGAGATCATGAGAGTCAAGAGCACTTCTGTTTCTGGTTCAAGTCAGATTCAAGTAATTAGATCAGCACTTGGAACTCCACAACAAAATCATCTATTAGGTGATATTGTAAGAAAGATAACACCAAAAGCAATTGAATTACGCAGACCATCTATCATTCGTGCTTCTGGACATACATTTGAATATCTTGGATTCGGGCCCGGTAACTACTCAACTGCACTACCACAGGTTCAGGTCAGAACATTATCAGAACGTGAAGAGTTCTTAGTACAGTCACAAGAGAGATCATGTGGTACTGTTGTTTACACAGGTATGAACAACAGAGGTGACTTCTTTATTGGTAACAAGAGAGTTAGTTCTGCAACAGGTCAAGAGAGAACATTCGATGCACCGATCGCAACTGTAACTGGTGAAGATCCATCAAGACTCTCAGTTATTTTTGATGAAGTAATCATTAAAGAGAGATTAGTTGTTGAGGGTGGTAAATCAAATACAATTCTTACACAGTTTGATGGCCCTGTTACATTTAACAAGTTAGTTAAGGTAAACGAAGATCTAACTGTTAACGGTATTATGAAATTAAATAATACCTTTGAGATTACAAATACAACTCAATCAAATAATAAAGACACAGGTGCCTTTGTTGTAGAAGGTGGTATCGGTATTGAGAAAAATCTTAATGTCGGTGAGATGTTTAAGGTATCTGGTGTATCTACAGTTGGAAGTCTTGGTGTTACAACTAACTTCACTGTTGGTGGTATATCAACATTCTCAGGTGCGGTTAATTTTGATGGTGGTCTTGATGTTCGTAATATTAATATTGGTGAAACTAATGCAAATACAATTGACACTGATACTGGTGATCTTGTTCTTGATGCTCAATCAAATACAGTTCAGGTTAATGCAAACTTATCTGTTGGTGGAAACATTGCTGGTAACTTCTTAGATATTGATAATGTAAATATTGATGGTAATACAATCACTACACAGTCAGGTAATTTAATACTAGACTCTAATGGTGGAACTGTTGATGTTAATGATACAATCGACACCACTGGACTTAAATTTGCTGGTGTGAGTGAAGTTTATACAAGTGTTGATACAGACCTATCATCTGTTTCATCGAGTCATGATACTCTTGCATCTGCAAAATCGATTGCTGCTAAGATCGCTGCGATTGACACAACACTTACAGTTACTGCTGATAGTGGTGGAAACCAAAACATAACAGTCGGAACTGATGTTCTTGATATTGAAGGTACAACTAACGAAATTGAAACCACATCATCAAGTAATAAAATTACAATTGGATTACCAAATAATGTAACAGTTTCTGGAAACTTAACAGTCAATGGAAATACTGATCTTGGTAACGCTACAAGTGATACGATTACTGCGACTGGTAGATTTGATAGTGCATTAGTTCCCTCTGCTGATGATACTCATGACTTGGGTACATCATCACTTAAATGGCAAGACTTATATATCGATGGTACAGCATACTTAGATGCTTTCCAATCATCAAGTGCGGACATAAACGGTGGATCAATTGATGGAGTGACTATCGGTACGAACAGTGCGGTGACTGATCTACGAGTTGATAATGTTCAGATAAACGGTAATACAGTCACAACAACATCTGGTGATTTGACTATCGAAGCAGCAGGTGGAGATATTATTATCAATGATAATGTTGATCTAAACGGAACTCTTGATCTTGACGGTTCATTTACTGCTGACAATGTAAGAATTAATGGTAATAAGATTGATACTACATCTGGTAAGTTAGAATTAGATTCTGCTACTAATGAGGTAGAAATCAATGCTGATATTGATCATAATGGTAATTTAAATTGTAGTGGAACAGGAACATTTAGTGGTGATGTGATTGCATTTAGTTCTTCTGACTTGACAATGAAAGAAAATGTATCAACGATTGATAACGCTCTAGATATGATTAGTTCTCTCACTGGTAATACATTTGATTGGAAATCCAATGCTGGAATCTGGGGTCTTGAAGGTGGTGATACTGGAATTATCGCACAAGAAGTTGAGAAATTAAAACTTCCCGGTGTAACTAAGAAAAGAGGTGATGGAACGATTGGTGTTCGCTATGATAGATTGATACCAGTTCTAATTGAAGCAATCAAAGAATTAAAATCAGAAATCAACGAACTTAAAAAGTAATGGCATTACAAGGATCAGGACAAATTTCAGCAAGTAATATTGCTAATGAGTTTGGATATACTAATGGATCTGAAACCAGACTAGGTTCATATCGAACTACCAACGGGCAGGGTAACTTTCCCGTTTCTTTTGGTACTTTGTCTTTTAGTTCAATAGATGGTGGTGGGTCAGTGCCAACATCAGGACAAATTAAGTTTAGTGATTTTTATAGTACGAGATTGCAACAAGTAGTAAATTTCTATGGTTCTGGTAGAGGTGGTAACAGATTAATAGCGAAAGATAGATATAACGCAGGTGGGTCGAATGATGTAAATGTTGTTGGTAATTATAGAACAAGACCAAATAATACATCAGGTACTAAAGTTCATATTCATGTAAATCAAACTATCGGATCAGAAAAATCAAATGTGCAACATTGTGCTTTAAGAACTGGATCATGGGATTCTAGTACAACATTACAGGTTGATATTGGTGGATCAGGAAGAATAAGCGGTGCTGGCGGTGATGGTGGTGCTGGTAAAAGTAGTTCAGGAAATGGTAGCCCCGGTGGTGATGGCACATCTGCATTAGGAATACAGTATAACCCTACACAAGTAAATATAGCATCAGGTGGGTTTCTTGTTGGTGGTTTTGCTGGTGGTGGCGGTGGTGCTGGTGGATTTGACTATGATAAAAGATCATCAAGACACGCTTCTGGTGGTGGTGGCGGTGGAGGAGCAGGAATTCCTGCTGGTGCTGGTGGCCCAAGAGGTACTACTGGAGCTTTAGGTGGTAATGGATCTGCAGGTAACACAACCACAGGTGGTGAAGGTGGTGGTGGTTCTAATAATGGTAATGAAGCGTTTGGTGGTGGCGGTGGAGATGGTGGACAATTTGGAAATCCGGCAGATAATGGTGGCGGTGGATCAGGTGGTGAAGGATCAACATCATCAGGTGGTTCAGCAGGTACACCCGGAGCTGCAATAAGGAGAAATTCTGGTTTTACAGTTAATGTAAGTAACAATGGTAACTTGAGTGGTTCTCAAACTGCTACAACTGTGCTATAATATAAAAGCACTAGATTTTATTCATGGCATTTGAGACTGATTTGATACGAAGATATAGTGGTGCTTTTACAAAAGAGGATTGTGAAAATATAATAGAAGGTATAAAATTCTTCGATAAGCATCATCTTTTATTTCATGATAAAGAAAAATTAACAAGAGAAGATCATAAGACTGTAAATATAACTCATGATTATAATTTTCATGGGTCAAGTAGACTCGCAGAGGAAATATTTCCTAAGTTAAAACCTTGTGTTGATGAATATATGCAAGCATTTGAAGTACTGGGACAAAGAAAATTTTTATTACTTGATATAAAATTAAAGGAAATTCCATCAGGAGGAGGATTTCATTCTTGGCATTATGAGAGTGGTGGATTAGAAGTTGCAGCGAGACAATTTGTTGTTCAAGTTTATTTGAATGATGACTTTGATGGTGGTGAAACTGAATTTTTATATCAACAAAGGAGAGAACAGGCAGTAGCAGGGGATGTTCTTATATTTCCAGCCTCATATACACATACGCACAGAGGTAATCCACCATTGGGTGGCACTAAATATATCGCAACATCATGGGGTATGATACAGTAATGATGCCCACTAGTATTGTAATAGATGGGGTATTGGATGAAAATTCAATATCAAACATTTGCAATTCTCTTGATAAAACAAATGGTGATCCATTTTTTTATAATATGGAAGATAAACATTTATTTGATAATTTTTGTATATCAATGGTTAATCTTGCAAGTCAATATTATGATCTAACAGGTGCGATAGGGTACGAGTTTTGGACTCGTCTGAATACTTGTGTAGAGGGTTGGCATCGAGATAAGGATGAGAGATTATTTGATGAAAAAAAAATAATAAGTTTCCCACTATGTACGATTATATACTATCCTATTGTTAAAGACTTAAAGGGAGGTGAACTTCTTTTAATGGATGATATGGTTACACCAAAAACAAATAGAATGGTTATGCTCGCATCTGGAGTACCACATAATGTGAATGAATTTACAGGTGAGAGAGTATCAATGATGGTGAATCCGTGGGCTAGGAAATTTACATCACAGACTTATGATGATAATATTTAAAATTGTAGAATATTATCCAGAGGAAGGATCAATTTCTGTGAAATTCTGTAATGCAAAATCAAAAAAACCGATTGATGATTACAAAGCAGTGGCAATTGATTGTAAAAATTTAAGAATGGAAAATTTTAATTTCTTTTCTGATAGTCTTATTAGAAATCATGGTCTAAAAGTGGTTGCAAAACAAGAAGAGAATGAGAAAATAATAAGAGAAAATATTCCTGAAATTATTAATGGAGAATTTGAAGTGCGAGATTTGCTTGGTAAAATTTTAGAGGGTAAATATTATTCTAGAAATAGATATCCAATTAAAATGAAAAGGATTGAGTTATGACTGTTAAAAGATTTTTTAAAAGGTGTGAGGAGTTTTCGATATGTTCTGAAGTAGCAGACTCAGGAGATTATTTTGTTGATGGGTATCCAGATAATACTACAATTTACCACATATGTATTAAAGGGTCAGTTAGATTAGCAAAACCCTTTGATGATAAGGTTGATATTATTACTAGCAGTGAGTTAGTTGATACGAGAAAGTATCTTTACGAACAGAGGATATATCAAGCTCTTGAGGATCTCTATATGTTTGGATTCAATCCCCTAAACCCAGATCAAGATTGGGATGCCAAATTAATTAAAAAATCTTTTAGGGGTAATGATGATAGTTGGTTGATATGTTTTAAGGGTAATCCAGTTATTAACGGTGTAAAAATAAATTCTATGGATTATGCTAAACTAAAAGATAAGGATTATGATATTAAGTTAAATAATTCAATTGTGGGTGTATTTACTAAATTATGATTACAAAAAAGAATTTGAATGAGTTATATAAATGGGCATCAAATCGTCAGTTTCCAATGAAAGGAGACCTTACGAGTCCTGATTATACAAATAAAACAATTTATAGTTGTCAATTAAAATTTGTTCGTAAGAATGTACACATTAGAAAAAAATTAATGAATGATAAAGTGTATGAAATTTACAAAAATGATGAGATATTAAATTCAATGTACTCAATTTCTCTTGGTGGTACGATCTTAAGACCACATAAAGACCCTGACATCTACACTCATAGATATAAAAGAATACAAATACCAACGAAAGTTCCCGATGGTTGTTACTTTATATGGGATGGTAATAAAGTAACTTGGGAACAGGGTGTACCACAATGTTATCATGTCATGGATTTTGTACATGAAGCACATGTTCTTTGTGATGAAACACTTGAATTTTTATTTGTTGATGTAAAAATAGAGACAGAGGTAGAATTATGATGATACAGAATCTTGATATTAAAACCTACGAGAATCCATTTCCACACTCTATAATATATAATTTTTACGATGATGCTGAATTAAAACTTATTTGGGAGGAACTAGATTTTTATACAAAAGATGGAAAATTATTTGAAGCGAAAGACTTTGGTGGGGTCATAGATAAAACTAATTCAAAAGCAATTTGGTTAGATAAAGTATACAAAGATAAATATCGAAGTCTTTCTAATATACTAACTATCAATCGAAAAATATTTGATTATCGTATTCTAGATGCTTTTTCAGATATTCATGATTGTTGCTCAATCGCAAGAGATTCAAATGTTGATCAAACAAAGGTAAGATATTATCATGATGGAAATTTTTATGAACCACATACAGATAAGACAGTACAGTTTTTAGCATTTTCATATTTCTATCGTGAACCAAAAAGATTTCAAGGGGGTGAGTTAATCTTTCCTAAATATGATTACAAGTTTAATTGTGATAATAACTCATTGATTATGATGCCCGGCTGGGTGGAACACGGTGTGTCTCAAGTTACAATACAGGATTCAGACTATTTTGATGGATATGGTAGATATGCCATTACGAGTTTCTTCGGCAATAAAGAAACTGAATAAATAACTAAAAATCTTATTATAAATGGCTGATATAAGAAAGACCTTTAATTTCAGAGATGGGGTACAAGTAGACGATGAAGTTCTAGTTGTTAGAGGCAATCGTGTGGGTTTGGGTACTACGAGTCCAGATCAATTATTAGACGTAAGAGGAAATGCAAATATAACAGGAGTTACATCTACAGTAAACTTTAATGTAACTGGTGTTGGTACATTTAATCAGATTAAACTCGGAAGCGGAATTATATTAGGAAATGCGGGTGTCATCACAGCAACTACATTCTCTGGGGATGGTGCATCACTTACAAATATACCAACTTCACAATGGACAGATGTAGGAGCAGCATCAATATACAATGACGGTAGCGTGGGAGTGGGGACTACCAACCCAGCCAACCCTTTCCAAGTGGGTGGAGATCCAAATAATGGTATAGGAGTCGGAATAAGTACATCAGGTAATATAAGGGCATCTGGCATCATTACAGCAACAACATTTTCAGGTGCTTTTTCAGGTAATCTTACAGGAAATGTTGTTGGGGATGTCACAGGTACAGCAACAACAGCTACACTTGCAAACACAGCTACACTTGCAGTTAACTCACAAGGACTTACAGGAAATCCAAGTGTAAGTGTAACCAACGTCAACGCTTCAGGTGTTGGAACTTTCCCAACTTTGGTGACAACTGATTTAAATACTGTCACCTTGAAGGGTTATAACTCACTTAGAGCTCCACATGGCACAACGACAACCATTGTAGTTACTGTTGCAACTAAGGTATCTGGACAACATAGGTATCATGGTTCAGGTAGTGCTAACGGATTTGTTTTAGATGGAGTTCAAGCACCTTACTTAACTCTTACACCCGGCCGCACATATCGTTTTGACGTTGCAGATGGAACAAACGCAGGGCATCCATTAAGATTTTACTATGACGTAGATAAGACAACACAATATACCACAGGTGTCACAGCGTCAGGTAATGCAGGTGTGTCAGGTAGTTATGTTGAGTTGGTTGTTTCAGACACAACACCAAGTGTTTTACATTATCAATGTCAGACTCATGACAAGATGGGTAACTCAGTTCAAACTGGGTCAAATATTTTGGATACAGAGCATGATTCAACAGTACGAGGTACATTAACTGCAACTTCATTGGTTGGAGCGTTAACTGGGGATGTAACAGGAAATATTAATGCTACAAACGTATCTGTTGCTAGTAGTATGTCATTTGGAGACTCTAAGTTCATATACATGGGTGATGGAGCTCCATTAGAAATTGGACATTATGCTGGTAATGGACACTCACAAATTAAACATAATAGTGCTACACAACATCTTGTTTTAAGTGCTGATTTTATTAGATTTGTTAATCGAGCAGAGGATAAAGATTTAGCACACTTTGTTGAAGGTTCTTTTAATCGTTTATATTATGATGGAACTGAAAGATTTTCTACATCTGGGATTGGAGTAACAATAAGTAATCAATTAGATACAACTAATCTTAAGGCAACTGGTATCTCAACATTTGTTGACATTGATTTAAGTGGCACAGCAGACCTGACAAATGTTTATACATCAGGTATTGGTACATTTACGAGATCTTTTGCGACTAATTTAAATGTCTCAGGTGTCTCAACATTTGGAAACAATATTGTCGCACAAGGTAATCTAGATGTAGATGGACTTACAACTTTAGATGATGTTAATGTATCAGCAGCTGCTACGATAGCAAAGGCAGAAATATCGGCACTTAATGTCTCAGGTGTTACAACTTCAGCAGGTGGATTTGTAGGTGCATTGACAGGAAATGCAACTGGATTATCAGGTACACCGACTGTAGTTGTTAATGGATTAACAGCAACCACATCAAAGTTAGGTGTGTCAACAGCTACGAGTATTGGCATAGGTACTGACACAGCAAACGCAAATTTACAAATCCATAATGCGTCAGCATCTTCATCTATCGTAATTGGTAAGAACTCAACAGTTAGTGATAATAACTTACAGATAAGATATGGTGGGGGTGCGTCAGCATTTAGTGATTCAGAAGCACTAGATATTATTAATCATGGAGATGGAAACTTTAACTACTTTATTACTGGAATCAGTAGTTTCGTTTGGCATAGAGGTAATGCAAATCCATTGATGGCACTATCAAGTACAGGTAGTTTAGGTATTGGAATTACACAACCACAACATAAACTATCAGTAGATGGAACATCCAAAGTCACAGGTGTTGCTACATTTAATAATGCGGTGTTTATTGATGGTGTTTTAACAGTTACCGATGCTACAATTAGTAATTTAACTGGTAATGTAACTGGTAGTGTCAATAATGCTTCTGGAATTTCAACATTTACAGAATTATCTGTAGGTAATAGGATAGGTGTTGCAGTTGCAGCTGGGTCTAACTTCTTTGCAGTTAATTCAGCTGTTCCTGATAGATTTGTTATTGATGCTAACGGTAATGTTGGAATTAAAACCACATCCGTTCAAACAGATATTGAACTAGATGTAAGGGGAGACATATGCGCACAGTATGGACTGAAGGTTGGTCAAAGTAGTGGCAAATGTGCGGTTGATTTTTCTAGTGTGGTTAATGTTATTGATGCAGGTGTATCAAGAGCAGCAAGCGCATTTATGTTACCACCAAAAGTCACAGGTACTCAAAGGGATGCTTTAACAGATACAAGTGGTAATGCCTTAAGTGCTGACGAGTCAGGTGCGATTGTATATAATACTTCATTAAATAAGTTACAAGTCTGGACAGGTTCAGCATGGGAGAGTTTACACTAAACTTGAAATTTATATACATACCTTTGGTATGGTTGTCGGAGATACTATAAGTTTTTTAAAACCAGTCAGCAAACTGTCACACAAGACCCCACATGGGGTCTTTTTTTGTTATAATGAATATATCTAAAGGATTTTGATGCAACTAAGACCCCACCAAGAGAAAGCAATTAAGGCAATGTCAAGACACAACAAAGGACAAGTGATTGTTCCTACTGGTGGTGGTAAGACGATTTGTATGATACATGATGCCATTGAGCAATTCAAGAGTGACAGACTCAAAACTATTGTGGTAGTTGCACCTCGTATTCTATTGGCAAATCAGTTATGTGAAGAGTTCCTTGAGTTCATTGATGATGTTGATATACTTCATGTTCATAGTGGAGAGACACATCATGACAGTACAACCAATAGTCACAAGATTGAGGAGTGGCATTGGAGAAGTAAAAGAAATCAGTTAATATTCACTACATATCACTCTCTACACAAGATACAGAAAGCAACAGCCATGCTTGCTGATACTGTATATTTTGATGAGGCCCATAATGCAACTCAAAAGAACTTTGTTGAAGCGGTAGAGCATCATTCAATGTATGCACTTCGCAACTATTTCTTTACAGCAACACCAAAACATTCTTTCACACCTTTCAAGATTGGTATGAATGATACTGATATATTTGGTGGTGTTATTTGTAATGTTGGAGCTCCTAAGTTAGTCAGACAAGGATATATTTTACCACCTAAAGTAAAGATCAAAAAGTTCAACATCCTTGAGGACAAGCAAGAAGTCGCTGAGAGAGACTCACAGCACTTACTTGAAACACTTGATGACAATGACATTAACAAGAGTTTGATTTGTGCAAGATCAACAAAGCAAATTGTTCGCTTATTCTCAGAGTCAAACTTTATATTGGAACTTGAGAATCGTGGATACTCATGGATGTTTATTACAGCAAAGACAGGTGGTGTTATCAACGGTAAGAAAGTTGATCGTGAGACATTCTTTAATACTCTCAACAGTTGGGGTCAAGACCCACACCGTAGATTTGTAGTTGCACATCATAGCATACTTTCAGAGGGTATCAATGTCAAAGGTCTTGAAGCGGTATTATTCATGAGAAAGATGGACTTCATAGGTATTAGTCAATCTATTGGTCGTGTCATTCGTAAGGGCGATGCTTCAAAGACATTCGGATTGATTTGTGTACCTGTCTATGATAAGGTAGGTATCAGCACTTCTAAGAGTGTTCAAGCAGTAGTAGATACTGTATTCAAGCAGGGTAAACCAGCCATCTCAGTAGTCAGATCATGAAGAAGAACTCATACTCATATTGCGAAGGGTCATACTTAAGTCTCAAGGCAACGATGCACAAGTGGGGAGATCCCAACTGGACAAGGTTTCTCACAAGAATATTTTACAATTCAATGTTTGGTGCGGGTACAAATCCCACAGGATTCATAAGTGAGTCAGCACTTCAAAACAAACTAAACAAAGAGAAAACCTGTCAAGATCATTATTTGAGTCCACAGTTCATGGGTCGTATGATACTTGATAATCAAGACAAATATCTATCTGATCTTGAAACCTACACAAAGATATTCAATATTGCTTGTTCTACTGTTGAGGTTACAGTTGAGGAAAATAGCATACTTAGGCAATACACATCGAATAAGGACAATGATTATAAGGTATTTGTGCCAACAGATGAGAAATATGAGACAGCAGGGATTAAGTTATGCAAAAGACCAGAGGGTAAAAAACTATGGAAATATGCACAATTAACAGAAGATCAGTTGTTTTTCCCTGACGATCTGATAGAATATGAGAAACAGTTTTTGGTATCATGACAGATAAAGAACTCAGATCACTATATAATTTCTACAAGAATAGTGAGAAAGGATTTGTAACGAGGGATGGGTATGCAGCCATCCCATCTAACGGAAAGAAAGTCGGTGTGGTGTACATGGGAGAGATACTTAAGTTTTGTCGTAACGAGGACTCAGCACATAATTTTATAGCACAGCATAGAAAGACGGTCAAGAAACTGTCACAAAAGAATGGCATAACATAAAATTTATGCTAATATAATAATATAGATAAAAGAATTATGAAACACAAAGTTGAACTCTATGTTGCAGGGCGAGTCTTTAATGAGCAAGTCTATGCAAAGAACTATGATGAAGCAAGACAGGTTGCACTTGCAAGAAATCCTAACGCAAGGGTTGTAAGTGTGACAGCTGTTCTATAAATATATCAGATAAACTAAAACTATGAGAGATCAAGCATCAGTTGGAAATGAGTCAGCTTCTGTCAAATACCAGAGAGCGTTAGACCTTTTCACAGAGTCAGTAATGAAACCAGACCACGATTTGCGTGGATGTGCTTACAATCAAGGATGTTATGAGGACTTGATGGAGATACGAGAACACGTTTTAGAATATCTCAAGACTCTCAAGGAAGTCACTTATCACACAAATGCTGACGAGAGTGACGAAATAGAAACAGCAAAATTAATTGAAACAAAACCATTAACTAAGTGGAGGTAACTTGAAAGAATTTGATTATGAACTTGATTACAAAAACATTGATTTTAAAGATCAGAGAAATCGTAAACTTTATCGTATTGGAAGGGGAGAGCAAGGAGTTTTATTGGTTCGCCCTTATACTAACACTATTTGTAATCATTGGAGATTTAAGACCCCTGACGAGGCCGTAAAATCATCGAATAAAATATTCGCAATGTACCTTGACTATCGTGATGAGAAAGACTTTATTGGCATGGATATGTGTCGAAAGTTTTTAGAAATGGGATTTACGAGAGCAAGACGATATGCAAATCACAACTCAGGAAGAAAGTATAAGAAGGGTACGAGAGATATATTACCACAGGAAAGTGACCACGCAACGAGTAAATATGCTCATTCCGCCACAATATTCAAGAGAGTACGAGATATTGTGGCAAGGAGCGATATATATGTTAAAATGAGAAAAGAGTGGAGAGCATCCGAATGATTAGTCCTTTTAGTGTGGTTAAAAACACTAGAGAGAGTTATAGTATTTTTCATCAAGAAACTTATACTGAAGTCGAGGTTCAATTTGAGGATGAAAAACCAACATGGATACCACTTGAAACTCTATTGGCAATACAAAAGTACTTGTCAAATAAATAGTATTGTATCAGGAGGAGACAACTATGAAAAGCATAGAAGATCACATCCAAAAGGATAAAGAGTTGGTAACAGACCCAACAATCTCATCCGCAGCTAGGAGACATTATAAAGAAGAGTTACATGAACTTGAAGTTTATGCCGACCATCATCATGATGAAATCGAAGCAGGAGATCATCATGACCCAAATGTCTTAGAACTGTTTTGTGAAATGCACCCAGACGAACCAGAATGTCTGGTTTATGACGATTAACAAACTGTCACACAGCCCCTTTACAGGGGTTTTTTTATTGCTATAATAAGTACAGGGAAACAAAACTGGCGTACATCAACGATTCGCTCTTATTGTTATAAGTCCAAGTTTTTGTTTCTCGCACCCAATTTACCCCCCTTTATTAAATGTCAACAAACGCAAGAATCGGATTAAAACTTGAAGATGGGTCAATTCTATCAGCATATCATCATTGGGATGGATACCCAGAGTGGTTAGGTGTGGTTTTAAAAACACGTTATGAAACAAAAGAGAAAGTTGCTGAATTGTTAGATGGTGGTAATATGTCATCATGTTGGTCAGATAATGTATATGACTATGATAAGCAAGAGTTTGTGAAACGTGACCCACAGCCAGAGTATTATGGTGGAGATAGTGAAGCACCCAGACTCAGTAAGAACTTCACTCAGTTTGCATTTGATTCAAAATCAGGAGAAGAGTTTTTATATCTTTTCTCAGAGAATGAGTGGAATGGATTTGCGATTGACCATAAGTATTACAAAGATGGAGAGGTTGCTGACACTAAGATTATTCCAGTAGAAATCCCAGATGGGGATGTTGAAGATGACAGTTAATTAAGCTGCACACACACCCATTGCATTTATTTGTGGTGGGTGTATAATATTATTATAGTTAAGGAGAACCCCCTAAATGCAAACATCAACTTATGTTCCTGTTCAAAGATACACAGATGAGTATTGCAAAGCACTCACAGAGAACTACAAACAAGAAACAATGCGATCTTATGAGAGATATATTACTATAGGAGAATCAGCAGAGTATTATGGAGAGAGATTGTTAGAAGTCTTAAGAGGAGAAGCAAATCTTGATAGGTTTCGCTATATTGAAGGCAAGAAGTACTTTAAAGTAGTCAGAGAAAGTTTTGATGAATTTCAAGGTAGAAACAAGTGGAGAGATACCACAGTTCATGCCTTTGTTGATAAAGTAACTGGAGAAGTTTACAAACCAGCTGGATGGAAAGCACCCGCAAAGCACGTTAGATATGATCTAAGTAATGACCTTGACAGAGACAAGTTACATGACCCTAACAGAATAGATTGGGCTGGCGGTTATCTATATTTGAGGTAAAATGAGACTAACGGTAAAAGAAAAACTCATCTTTATTGCATCGTTTTTTTGGGCGATGCACTGGGGAGTTAACCTATTCAATTTTGTTCTATTCAAATACGCACTCTAACTATGTTCATCATCACAGGTACTAAAGTTGAACTCACATATCAAGTCATGTCTTTCATGTCAAAAATATATCCAAATTTACTTGATGTTGATGTAGAAGTTATCCAAAAGGATTTAACAGAGGATAACGTATTTGGATGGACATTAGAAAATAATGACCAGAATGAAATTGAAATTCATCATGACTTATCTGATAAGGATTACATCACTACTCTTATACATGAGTTAATACACGTTGACCAGAATGTCAGAGGACTCAGGGATGATGACCAGAGAGAAAAGGAAGCATACAACCTTGAAGGAAAATACTACCAACTATACAAATGCTTAAAATAATAGTCGCACTTAAAAAGGAAGTTGGCACTCTATCAGGTTATGATGTTTACTATAGTGGGTGTGGTAAAGTCAATGCCACTATATCCACTATGGAAGCAATATCAGCTGGTGCAAAGACGATTATCAACTATGGTACAGCTGGTGCAGTAGGAAATCTATCAGGTTTGATCGAACCAACTGGATTTGTTGATCGGGATATGGATGTTCGACCATTGGGATTTGAACTCGGACAGACACCCTTTGAAGAAGGTATTAGAATCGGACATAGAGGAATAATCGTAGGTAGTGGAGATACTTTCGCAACCAGTACACCAGAGATCAAATGTGACTTAGTGGATATGGAAGCATACGCTATCGCAAGAGTATGTAAGAAGTATGACATAGAATTTAAATGTTTGAAATATGTTACTGACAATGCTGATGAATCGTCAGCAAAAAGTTGGGAAGAAAATATTGCTACTGGTTCAGTATTATTCCAAGAGTGGTTAATGTCAAATCATTATATGCCACTTCAACAGGCTGCACAACAGCAGTAGATACTC
>Ga0209348_1000595_pt1 | contig 18583 bp, 6 predicted proteins | sample ETNvirenome_2_30_FD_184065 | JGI IMG/M metagenome (GOLD analysis project Ga0209348, IMG submission 184065) | Marine viral communities from the Pacific Ocean - ETNP_2_30 (SPAdes) (version 2) | ecosystem: Environmental > Aquatic > Marine > Oceanic | place: Pacific Ocean | collected 2013-06-22
TTGCTTCAGGAATATATGTAAATGATCTTTCTGGTGCATTACTTGCATCACCACCTAAATCGTGGTATCCAAAGAAACCTGTTTTTTGATTACCAGCACCTGAACTTGTATTGTAACCAAATGCGACACCTCGATCAGTGTTTGTGTCAACATTTGCTGTGACTGTTAATTGAGTTGTAGTTGCAATACCACCAACTTGAACAGCATTAGTAATTGTAACCAATGCCTCATTCAAATCATAAGTTGAAATTGTAGTGCCACTTGCTATATTTGTTCCAGATATACTATCACCTGTGTTAATACCAGCAGTTGTATCAAGTTTTATTGTACTAACACCAGCAAGTGCTGTCATCATAACAGTTCTCGTGCTAGTTGTAACACCTAAGTTGATGATTGGGTCATTAAGATTAACTGTAAATGAGTCAACTGTTGTAGTTGTACCATCAACTTGTAAGTCACCTTTAACAATAACTGTACCTTCATTACTTAAACCATCTGGATATGGGTCAATATATAATAGATTTCCATGACCTTCCTTAGTTGAAATTATATTAGATGAAATACCAACACCACCCAATCTTGCATCTAAAGCAGTAAGTGTTCCTCCTGTTTGAAAAATATCACCTTGGAAAGTTGATATACCAGTAACTAATAAGTTACGGATAGTCATCTCATCAACAAACAAATCATCTTTAATATGAAGATCACCACCTACAAATAAATCACTAATAAAAGTACCAATACCTGTGAATGTTGAAACACCAGTGACACCTAAGTTTCCACCTATATTAACACTCTTCTCTATACCTACTCCACCTTCGACTGTGAGAGCACCTGTATCTTTTGTAGCAGAATCGGTAACATCATTCATTACAATTGCTACACCGTTCTCATAGACCCAATCAGCACCTGTTACGTTGATTCTATCATCACCAGATTCATCATATGTTATTTTTGAATCTTTACTATCACCAAAGGTTAAAAATATATTATCTCCAATTACTACTTCACCTGAACCATTAGGAACAAAGAATATATCTCCGTCTGTGTTTGTTGATGAAAGTACGTTTGCATCTAATCTTAAATTATCTACATTCCATTGATCTACTTTACGAGATTGATCAAGAATTGCAACAAATCCATTTGATGCAGTTGATGCATTAGCACCACTCGCAACCGAACCAGCCGTATTACTTAATAAGTCTGTAAAATATCTACCACCAACTACCTGTGGATTACCTGAATTATCTCCAACAAATAACCTATCACCTTTATTACCTTGCGTACCACTTCCACTCAGTGTTACACCAACTTCACCGAAATTTAAAGATGATGGTGCTACTGTACCAGTCGATCTTTTTACTCTTATAATACTTGCCATTGCTAGAAGCTACCTCCGTTTACGTCCAAATTCTGTGTTGCACCTGGTGTTAATTCAAGTGTTCCAGTCCACTTACCAGTAGTACTGTTATATACTAAAACCATTCCGTTTTGTGCACCTGTAATGCTCACATCGCTTAGTTCACCGATAGTTCCTGCGGTATTACCTGCTAATGAGGATGTAACCTTAATGGCATTTTTTTGACCAACTCTTACTTTAATATTGTCAGGCATTATCGAGTAACTCCTTCTCTAACTAGTACCGCTCCTTCTAGAACTCTTGTGACTTCTCCAGAAGTATCTGTTATTAAAACATCATACATGAATCTTCCTGCCTTTAAAGCAGTGGTTTGACTTGTTGAAAGTCCAACTCTTATTTTTCCACCAGACGCATTTATAATTTGTGTGGTAAAATCAGTAGCTGTTGTACTGCCAGGATGTTTCCTCATCTGTGCGGATACACTGAATCCAGTTAAATCCGTTGCAGAATTGGTAGACGCACTTTCTAAAGTAAAAATTTGAGAAAATGTAGTCCCAGTATTAACAGTTAGGTTATTTACGTAAACTGCCATTTAAAAACAATATCACGATCTAAGATATATTTATATTTAATATAATCCGTGTCTGCTCTTCACTCATTGTTCTCATACCTTTTAAGCAACACATCATTAAATTCTTCATAATATTCATCTTCTATATCAGCAATATCTATTTGATCTTGTTCTGTTTGATTATAAAATCTATCTTCCACATCGACATAATCCCCAACATCCCAGTTATCATTCAATAGTTTATCTCTATGTGCATTTAATACTTCCTTAGCGGCATCGGAGTAATCAGGATGATCAAAAAAGAAAACTTGATTATACCTATATTCATTGAAATATCTATCACATGACACATCCATTCCATGAGGAAATTTAAGACCATCAAAAAATACTAGTTTATTATATTTGGGTTCAAGTGTTTTTAATACACGGTATTCTCCTTTTTTTATCCAAGGATCTTTGTGTTCATGTTCTAAACCTGCTTCATAATCAGGAGAATATAAATTTGTTCCACATTCATCACTAAAATAAACTATTCCATTGTATCCTGTGTCCCTATGTGGCCACCATATATAATTTTTCCAATCATTATAATCATGCTCATAAAACTTAGTTACGTTTGTGACAATTTCTGGACTAAAATAATTTTGATTACATAAAGTTTTTAAATATTCATAAACTTTTTTAAGACTGTAATTATATTCAATCGTTCTTCTATCTTCAAAATGAACTCCATTTACCGTGGGTGTTTCATCAATTTTCCACAATGGTATTTCCCGATTGAAGAGTAAATTAAACACTTCATCGGGTTTTTCATAAAAATCTTCAATAACAAATATCGTTGTTCCTAAAAGTTCTTCTTTTTTTACTTCAATTTTTGGATTAATTTCAAACACTTATATAAAATAATATTATTTTTTTAAAAATTGTTTCAGAAGTTCTTTAATTTCTGAAATATCTTCTTTAATTTTGTCAATTTCCTCTTTTTGATTATCCTTAAAACGTTTCATTTTTTTATATCGATTGAATCCACCAGTGTCAGTATTAATTATTGCACCAGATTTTTCATCTCGATATAAATTTTTATGGTCTTTTACAGGAATCATGCTAATGCGATTGTACGTAAATCTTTAAATCTTGGAGGTTTTGCTTCATTGGTTCCACTCATTACAATTTTTATTTTGTAACCAATAAATTCTTCTAAATTATCAACACTAAATTGATATTCTTTGAATTGATCTTCTACACTAGGTGAAACAAAAGCATCTGCTTTTCCATTATTCTTAGATGCATCAATAACTTCATCTCCAAAACCATCACCATCAGTATCTTCTAGGTTATCAAAACCAGGAAATGGATTATATGCTAAATCAGTTTCAGTGCCATCTGCTCTGATCAATTGATATAACATTCTAAAGTCTGCTGATGAATCTCTAAATGCAGTAACTAATACCTTAAGTGAAGTTGCTGGATTTTTAAGATCAATCTGATTACTAATGTAAACAGCAGAATGAGGATCACCAGATGGTGATTGAGATCTTCCATCTTTAACATAATCTAAAATAGGTCTATTTAATCTAGATCTTTGATAGATTATCACTCCATTTTGAACATCTACGACTGGTGATAAATTACTGTTAGCAGATATTAAAGTGACACCCAAAGTTACTGATCTATTTAATGGTAACTCAGTTAATCTGTTAGTTTCATTCACACCAGAACAAAGTAGTCTAGGAGTAGATAATTGATTTTCATTATCAATAGCAATATTTTCAAATCCTTGATCTATAAATGATACTTCATTACCACCTGCACTTGTACCTGAGACAGTTCTTATTTGAGTTCTCATTGCAACATCATTATTTGGTATTAATGTACCAAACTGAGGAATGACTGTATCAAATTGATAATTTTGTGATGCAAATATATCATCACCACCAAGATTAGCTTCATCTACAAAACTAACTTGAGTATCACCAGAAGTCAAATTACCTCTGTTTAAACTTAAATAGTATGTATCAATATCTTTGAGATTATTAATTGCTACTGGCATTGATGCAACATCATGATCAGTGTTAATTTTTCTCAAATCAAATCCATTCAATTCGTATTTGTTTGCACTATCACCTGTATTATGAGTTCTAGGAATAGTTCCATCAACACCTCTAGTTCCAATTCCAAGTTGATTTGTACCAATACTATTATAGTAAATTATTTCACTATTGACTTTTACATATCCTTGAGATGTGGATATACCTGCGTATGTTACAAATTCAGATGTACTAGCAACTGATATTACTTGATCATTGATTCCCAATGCATCAGTCAATAAAATTGGACTCGTATCTGGTTCTACATCAGCAAGAGTTACAAAGTTATTATCAGCCTGCATACCATGATTGAATTGATTTACTTCAATTACATTTCCTTCATATTTACTATCATAAATTGCAGATGAAAGAATCGTAGTAGATGCCAATGATATTTGTGAACCACCATTTGTCACAACTAATGGTTGACCTGTAGTAAATTCTTCACCTTGTACATTTTTAAGATAAAGTGTACTCTTACCACTGGTTGCTGTCACACTAATTAATGCATCTGAACCTTTAATTACATTACTTGTTGTAATTCCGAGAACATCACCAATAACATATCCTGCACCACCTGTGTTAGATGTGATTGCAGCTGAAGATACTTGACCAGAACTATTTGTTTGAATAGTAGCAGTCAGACCACTTCCATTACCAGTAATATTATATAAAGGCACATTACTATATGTTTGACTTGCTTTAAATCCCTTTCCTACCTTAGTTACTGCAAGTGTTGATGTAGGACCACCAACATTTTCAATATAACCCTGTATTGCAGTCGTAGATGTAGAATCACTTACTTTAACACCATTTGTAATGTTCCCATCAGTGTCTGCTGTAGTAACAATACCAACTTTTAATTTTCTTGGAAGAGTTTTAATTGCATTTGGCAATAATCTTTCAATATTACCACTTCTAGTATCCATTTTAGAATTATAGAAGAATGCTGTTCCTTCATTTTGAATAAAACTAGCTTTGTAAAGTTTGAATTTTAAATCTTCATATTGGCTTGCAGTCCATATAGTTCCATTTTGAGATTTAAATAGACTACCTCCAAGATACTGACGAGTAACTATAACAGATTCTGCATCAGGTAAACTTTGTGTATTTACAGTTTTATCACCCATTCTAGAAATCCATACTTCATAATTAATAGTTTGAGTTACACCAAGAACTAAGGCATATTCCTTTTCAGGTTCTAAGTAAATTGGTGATGGGAAAGTTACACGAGTTGCAACTTCACCATTATCAGAAGTATTAATGTCAGCAGGATCAACAACTGCACGAGCAAAATCTTGAACTAACTGAGTAGTCGGAGTTCCAAATTCAGTTGTACGTATTTCAACTGTTAAATTTTCATTAGGATCTTTTGTTGCAAAGAATAAATCAACAGAAGTTAAGAATGCACCGTTTTCATCAACTTTAAATGTTTGTGATAAAGGATCTATTCCTTGGATATTTCTTCCTGGAATTACACCTAAAGGAGAACCATTACTTCTACCTCTTCTTCTCCTTCTTCCTTGCATTCCCCCAGTTGAACCTGAAGTTCCTGATCCACTAGATCCTCCAGAACCACCAGAACCACCAGATCCACCAGATCCACCAGAACCACCAGAACCACCTGATCCACCAGAACCACCAGATCCACCTGATCCACCTGATCCACCTGATCCACCTGATCCACCTGAGTTACCACTGCTTTTACGAGAATATCCACTAAAACCTTTTGGGTTTGATGGTATGCCTGTTCCAAAACTTCCGTCTGCACCACCATTTTTCTGATTATTACCACCAAATTTTCTTAAATTTGCTCTATAAGTTCTGATACTCATTCTTTGGATTCTTCCATCCCATGAGAATCTTCTTGTAGTAACCATTTTATTTCCGCCACCACCATATCTACTGTAATAAACTGGGGGTGGAACTCTTACTGTAACAGTGGTGCTTTTTATAGTATGTACTTCACCACTTGAAATATACTCTGTAGAAGCAGAACTTATCAATTCTGATCCTACATCAGGATTCTCATTTAATGAACTTGATGTTAATTTAAATGAACTTGTACCAGTTTTAAATCTTGCTGATGGTGGTGGAACACTTAATGGGTCTCTAAAGAAGAAAGATCCAAATACATCACCAAAAGTATCTGCAACTAATCTTACAGTCGATACAGTTGCCTGTGCCTTACTTGTTTGTCCTAATAATGTAACATTACCTGTTGTTGGAATGTATCCATAATAAGATCCTTTTGCCTCATCATCTAATGAATTAATATCAACGTTTAATACTGTAGAGGAAGCTGAATAACTAGTCCCTAAACTAGAAGTTGTGTCATATGGATTTGCATTAAATGTCTTTGAAGGTGAATTTATATCTCCAGACTTATGATTAGGTTGTGTAATTCTAAAGATTGCAACTCTTTTACCTCCTACTAATGCTTCTACATTTTCACCTTTTGTAAAAATACCGTTTACCATTGATATTTCAATCAATTTTGGTAATAAATCAATATTACTTGTCTGATCAAAGAATGGATAGAATCTTGTAACTGGTCTTAAACCATCTGCTGCAAATCCTACATTTCTAGAACGAATATGATCATCAGCTGCTGAACTTATCTTTTTCTTCTCAACATATGTTCTAGCAACAGAACCAGTAATAGTTTTACTGCCTCCAGAAATTTGAACGTTTCTAACCCATGTATCGTTTGCTGGATTTAAAACTATTTTTCCATAAAAACCAGTTAAGTTAAATGGATTTACATTTTCAACTCTAGATGCTAAAGAATTTCCTAACCACTCCAATTCTTCATAATCTAGTGTTATTAGATCACCAGTTTTTCTTACATTTGAATCTAAAAGTGGTAAATTAGCAGAAAAATCAGCAGTTTCTGAATTAATTGATGGATTTAATGCTAATTCTGGTTTAACTGACCAAAAATTAACAGGTGCTATAAGTTCACTGGATTCAGTATCAATTGATGCGTTACAATCAATATCAGCAATGTCCATCAAATTTGTATTTTTAAAATCATCTACAAAAAATCCAGTTTTAAATCTTGATAATCCATCAGCATCTTGAATTTGTAAAGTTTTAGTATCAAGTTCAAGTAAACTTAAGGAGGAAGTAACTTCTAAATTTTCTATTCTATCTTCTAATTTACCAATATCTCTCATGGTAAATCTTACATTATCAGTTAATGTAATTTTCGCATCATCAGGGTCGTAAAGATAAGCTGGTAAACTTATTGTTCCCAACTCCATAGTATTATCAACAGTAGAAGGTGGTACTGGTTTTGTAGATGATTCACCAACCATAACTGCAAGTAAGGCATCTGAATCTAACACAACCTTATCTACTCTTGGTAAGTAAAAATTATAACCGACAATTGAACTTTCATTTGGAGTTACAATATTTGGTGGGTTAATTGATGCGTTAAATGTTCTATTTGAAAATGCAAAAGGTGATCCAGAACCACTAAAGTTAGCAACTCTTGGTCTAAAATCTATTGTGTCTGAAGCTCGTAACCCATTTTTTAAATGTGGTACATCTTTTCCAAATCTTTCTTCAGCATATGATGCAACTGTATAAAAACTTCCAGTATCATTGGATGGAACGTCATATCTATCATAAATTATAAGAAGTTTTCTTGAAGGAGCAGGAAAATTAGTTTCTCTAACTATTCTCGAATAATCATAAAATTCTTCTCTTTGACCTTTATCTAAACCAAATCTATTTGTAATATTTGAATTATTTCCAAGAGTTATTTCTTGCAAAGTACTTGAAATATTAGATTCTTCAAAGTTTACTATTTCACCTATTGCAAAATTACCACTTGATAATAGTGATATTTCTATCTCAGTTGCAGATGTTCTACCAACTATCTGAGCAATTGCACCAGTATCTGCACCAACTATTTTCTCACCTAAAATGGATTCTGTGTTCAATGATAATCCAGATGGAAAAGTAAATTTATCTAATGTTGGAGATAAAGTATTAAGAGATTCGTAGACACCAATTATTTTAACAGCGTCTGGAACATTTAAAGATATTTCTCTATCTTCAACACGTAAACCATAATCATCAACTTGATCCATTCCTGTTAGAGCAGTATTAATTCCAACTGCAGTTTTTTCAACACTTATTCTTTGACTTCGTATATAATTTTTTTGCTTACTTTTTAATGCTCTTTTTTTAAGAGTTGTGCTTACAACAACATTAGATTGACTTGTTTCTAATCCATTAATAGTAACTGTTTGACCATCAGAACTTAAAACAAATTGATCAGAAGTTAAATCTTCAATTGTTCCATTACTATAATGAACTGAGTATCTTTCTGCATCAAAGGTTTCATAAAATGCACTTGATATTCCACTAGCAGATAAATCAAATGTTAGCACACCAGATCCATCAGTAGATTCACCAGTAATATTTTTTCCTACAAGTAATGTGGCATTTGACAAATCAATATCAGAAATATTTTTATTTTCTAATTCTGCATATAATCCTTTATTATCTTGTACTTTAACATTTGGTACTCCAAAAGCAAAAGTAGTGCTTATTTTTGTAGTATTTAAATCTCCATTACATATACCTGTTACACTAGGAACTGCAGAAAGAGTGACACTTATTCCATCTGCTGATACTGTTTCTATACGATTAAATCTTTCAACTGTCTCTCCTGATGGAGTATATTTTAATATAGTTCCAGTGCTAACCCCTACAAAATTATATGCTCCATTTGTAGTTGCACCTGCACCAGTAATTGTAATTTGATCAGCATTGCTAAAATTAGGTGCTATAACTCTTTCAAGAACTGTATCTGCAACAAAATCAGCAGAATAACCAGATAACGCAGAAGCATCTTGATAAACTGATTTTACGTCTTGTATACCAAAAGTTTTAACAGTTTTTATTGATCTAACAAATGATGTATCTTCGTTAATTACTACTTGTTCACCTACTATAAACTGACCTGTAACCTCGCTTAAGTTAATACAACCATATCCACCTGAAACTATTGACACATATCCTGTAGCACCACTACTTACTCCCCTGACAAACGATGTAAGTGGCACTTCAGCATTACTAACATTTTGATTTAGTTCTAATTTTGTAAATATTTGAACATCAAATAAACGTAAATCCCATACGCTAGTATCACCTGTATATGATGCATTTGAAACTGCAAATGAATATGCTCTTGCTTCACCTATTTTATCACCAGTTCCTGCTGTGCTTGAATTAGTTCTCTTATTATAAAGTTCTACAAATTTTGTATCATCATTAATATTTGGAGCTGGCACACCAAATACATTATTAACTTTAAAAATAGTTCCCATTTCATACGGAACTAGTGCTGAATCAACTACTTGTTTATCTCTAGGTTTCTGTACGTCTATAACTGATGAAGATTCTAATGAAACATCATATCCTTTAACATATGCCTTTCCTGAAGATACTTTTACACACATTAAATCATCTTCTGGTTCATTTCCTTGTTCAGTTAGTTCATTTGATCTGTAAACACCATCACCAGAAATACCATCATTCAAACAATTTAATACATCTATTTTAAATTTGTCTAAGGTATAATTTCCAGATTCTTCAAAAGTTCTTTTTGCAAGATAATCTCTAATTAGATTATATTGCGTTTCTGAATTTAATACTTTTATATGACCATCTTCAATTCTTAATAATTCAATAAAATTAGTATCATCAAAATCAGTTAATTCTTTTTTGAATAAAGTTGTTTTTATTTTTAATCTGTCTGCACCTGGTGCTGCATAGTTTGAAAATCCTCTAGCATTATCATATAATGAATCATCATCTTTTGCTGTTACTAATTGTTCATCAATATTAAGACCAACTCGATATGAAGGATCAAAGTCATATGGATTTAAAACTATTTTATCTGCAGCAACTTCAACAAAATTACCTCTTATAAAGTAAATACCTGCAGATAATGCGACTGCTGAACCTTGGAAGCATGAATCACCATCTATAAGTTTAAGCACAGATTCACCAGCACTGACAGATGTATTTCCGTATGTAAATGGTTCGTCTGTAATTAAAGTTTCACCATTATCTGGAAATAAAGCTAAATTATCAGGACCAGAATTTAGATACTTAACAAAAATTGTTAATGTATCAATTTGACTATTATTTTCTGGATATAAAAAACTATCAATTACAACACTTACTCCTGTATTAGCACTTGTTAACTTAAGACCAATTAATTCATTTAAATATAAAGATACTGGAATTCCTAGATTTTCTTCCTCTATCTTCATTGAGTAATATTGTCCATCATATGCTATATTACCTGGTATCACCATTGAACCATCTTTGAACATGTGTGATCCAAAAGATTCAAGTTGATTTTGAAGTATAGATTGAAGTGTGCTTAGTTCTCTAGCCTGAACAGGAAAACCAGGTTTAAATAAGACTTTATAAAATTGATCATTCGGATCAAAATCATCATAGTAAGGACTTATATTTAAATTCGTTTTTTGTGCCATTTCTTAAAATTCCAAGATGATTTTAATGTCTTCTTTTTGTCTAGAGTTTCTAGTGATTAGAGGTCTATTGTCTAAGTAAATTACTTCACCTGATCCTTTATTTATCTCAGGACTAGCAAGACCCGATTCAAAGTTAACTCCTAATGAAATGACCTTATTTCCAGAAGGATTTGTACTAATTCCAGTAAAATTTTGATCGACAGATGCTGAAAATCCACTTGTTGGAGCAGATATTTTATCAGCACTAGATACAAAATCCAATACCTGTGAGTTAGTTGTAACACCAACATAATCAGTCTGATCTCCAGTTGTTTGATTAAATACTAAAGATCTATCCTGATAGTATTTAACAACATTAGTATCAGTATCATAAGAAACAATATAACCTAATGCTGTTCCACCAGTTACAGATTGTTCAATTTTTTCACCTATTACAGGAGTTCCTGTTGGTGAAATAACTTTTATAGCATTTACTGAAGAAAATTGATTAGCGGTAAATGTAGATGTAGAACCGATTGATGTTGGATTTTTAATAATGCTAATTTGTGAAAATTTTGTATCAGTTGGGAAATCTTTTGTAGAATCATCGAATCTAGCATAAACTAAAAGTTTATCAGTTCCTAATTCTTTATACAAATCAAATCCATGTCCTCTTGATGGAGGAATGATTGGAATTAACTTTGCTCTTGTAGATGGAGTTCCTAAAGTTCCTAAATCTACCATTCCATAAGTATATCCTTGACCACCAGAAGAAACACTTGTTTTAGTAATTTTTCCTTCACTATCAGTGTCAATAACAACTTTTGCACCTGTTCCATCACCAATAATGTCTAATTCTTTACCAGTTTGATTTTGTGTATAACCAAATCCTTGTTGATCAATATAAACTTTTTTAATTTGGTTATTATTTACAGTTGAATCACCATTTTCACGAACTGATTGTATTTGAGTTGTAGTTGAAGTTGGCCAATCACCAGGAACTGAGATATATTCAGTAGAATCAAATTTAATTATATCACTTGGTGGAACTGTGAATAAGTATTTCCAAACATACCCATCACCACTCTCACCTGCTCTCGTTGGTTCTAAATCTGTGAATAAAGGTTCATCTTGTGATGCGTTCCCAGTTGTACTAATTCCTGAAGAACCATTATCAATACAAACATAAACATCAAAGTTTTTATTCATTACATAATAACTAGAATCATACAATCTTGATGAACTTGTTACTGGTGAGGGATTACCAATACTGTAATCATGACGATACATTTCATATCTTGTTCCTTGTGTCCAGTTTCTTCTTGTTATAAGTCTTCTTATATTATCTGATGTTACTTTCTTACCAAATATTTGAGTATCCCCAGTATGATTAATATAATTAAAACTATCTTCAGGTGACGGTGTGTTTGTATTCCACGTAGTACTTCTTCCAAAACCAACGGATGGTGAGGTTGGATTTGTAAGACCAACTACAACATAATATGAATTTGCAGAGTTATCCACTGTCTCTACAAAGTTGTTTGCATTTAGAATTCTAAATTGATCTGTTACAATAGCAGCCATATCATTAGCTTTTTTCTATATTTATACTACCCAAGATCCTTTCTTAAAGCACCACTGTCTCTAAGACCAAAATCTCTTCTCTGGATCGTTGGGTAAGTCGATAATCCAGAGTTTAATGTCATACCAGTAACTCCAATTGAAATAGGATTACCAGATCTAGTTATACCTGATAATTTACCCCAAGAGAATGCACCTATAGATGTGACACCGACTGCAGTATCTATGTTAGTAGTATTTACTCCAGCCATTATATTACAAGTAATTATACCAGAATTGGCACCACCACTTATATCATTAACAATGTAAACATTATCTACACATGTTGTTCCTGTTGCAACAACTGCTCCATCATTAAATACTGATGTCACTCCATGTCCAACTTGAGTGTCAAAAATGTATATAGGTGTTCCAACTGTTAAATTAGAGAAAGATCCATTAGGATTACCACTTGTTCCACCAATATCGGACTTTATTGTAAATTTAAGTGCAAGTGGATTTCCACCAACTCCATCAGTTACTCCAATAGCAATAACATCACCATCAAATCCTTGAATTTCATTTTCTGCAATTCCATCTACATCTTCTTTAACTATTGTTGGGAATGGAGCAATAACTTGTGGGGGATTTGATATTGTGTAACCAAAACCAGGATTAGTTATTGTGGTGCTTGTTATAACACCATTAGTGATTGATGCTGTTGCTGTGGCAGTTCCTCCTACCCCAGTTACCACACCTACAGGATTTGATATTGCGATAGATGTGGTTGAACCCACATACCCACTACCACCATTGGTTATAGTCAATGCTTGAATTGTTCCACCTATAGAAACTGTTGCAGTTAATCCAGCAGCTACTAAAGAAGTTGATTTAACTATCAATCCACCAACATTAGAAACGTTAATACTTCCAAAACTTTGTTCATATCTGAAGAAAGATGCATTATCAAGATATAATATATTAGTAGTTAATCCAACATCTCCAATAATTTTTGCTGTTGGATATACAAGTGATTCAATTGAATCTCTTGTTTTATATACAATTTCACCATTTATTTTCTTATCAACTTTTTGTTTTGTCCAACTAAATGGTTTAAAGTTTCTTTCATCAATTCCAATACCATTATATAAATTAGTTTCAACTTCATCAGATGCACCAATATCATATATCGTTCTTGGATCTTGAGAAGTAGTAATACCTGAACTTGTCTTGAGAACCTGAACTACATCACCAGTTTTAATAGTAGGTGCTACTGAGGCACCTGCTGATACTTGAACAGCATCAACTCCCTCAGTTCCTTTGTAGAAGAATATATCAATTATATCAGATGCTTCTGGTGGTTGAGCAAACTCAAAGGAAGTACCACCATCGAAACTATAAGCTTCACCTGGATCTTGTACTACACCATTTATGAATATTAACAGTAAAGATTTTAAATCTATTAATGATGACTGAGCATCATTTGGATCTATTTCAAAACTGAGTGTATTTGCATTGTATATTAGTGGGAATCTAGTTCTCTTTCCATCTTGAAGATCTTTTATTGAATCTATAAAATCAAATTGTCCAAAATTCCAAGATGAATATTGATCTCTAAACACATCTGTTACGGTTAATTCAAAATTACTTACTAATCCTGAACTTAAGAATTTATCAGTAACTAGTCCAACTGGTTTAAATACATCACCAATTTTAAAGTTATATCCATTATTTTCAAGAACAAAATTAGTAACTGTGAATAATGTAGATCCTATACCAACTGTTGTATCTGCTGCTCCTACAGAAACACTAATTGATGCTCCAGTTCCTGTATCTGTGGTTGAACCTATACCTCTTCTAGAAACACCTGTAACTGGTAAGTTTTCATATGATGGAGCAGGTATGATTATCATTGGATCTGTATACCCTGTTCCAGCATTATCAACTGTGAATGATAAAGTACCTCCAGCACCAACAATTGCAGAAACTGCTGCACTTGAACCATTACCCGATCTATCAGTAACTCCAATTGAAACTGGATGTCTATACCCAGATCCGAAAGAAAGGTCATTTAAATACTCAAATGCAGTTCCAGAACCAACATAAGCATGAGTTTGAGTGCTTGTACCAACATTAACTGAGAAAGTTCTAGCAGATGCAATTCCTGTAATTCCAAATGAAGTATTAATACCAATTGCAAGAGTAGGTGTAAATGTTAAACCATCTAATCTAGCAAATTCATTTATATCTCCAAATCCATGATCTATTGTAGTAGTTATTTGTAATTCACCAGAAGTGTTATTATATGATGCTGTACTAATACTGTAAGAACTACCTGTAGTTCCAACACCCACAATACCCATAATTGAACCACTTGGATTTAAAGTTGCTTTTACTTTTGATTCTCCTAATGGTGCTACACCTAATCCACCTGTTGATCCTAATGATACAATCACACCACCTCTAGGTAATTGATTTTGATTAACATCACTATCACTAATAATTAATGTTCCATTAGATGAAGTAATTCCTGTAAATACTACATTAGTTGATGTTCCAGCTCCAACTGATTCAAAACTATAATTATTATTTAAATTATTAAATGTAGTTGGAGTTTGGAATATACCATTTAATAATAAAATACTACTTCCAGTATTAATTCCAACAGTATCAGCACCACCTACTTTAACCTTATATCTTTGATCTATTCCTGTAAACTGCTCTGAAATATCATCAAAAATTTGGTTGGTAGTATAATCTTGTCTTAAATAAACTCTACCAGTAAATGTTGATCTAACTGGTTCAAGATTAGATACTGTTTTTTGTGATGTATTTGATCCTCTAGGAGCCTCTGTAAAATGAATATTATTATCAACAATATTATATCCACCAGAATATAATCTACTTACATCATTAGCACTATGATTAGTTGCAGCAGATCCAATATATCCTCTTTCAACAACTAATAGATTAACATCACCAGTTTCAGTTATGGGTCCTACAGATGTAGTTCCAAGACCAACATTGGTAATCTTCATATATTCATTATTTACTTTGATAGTATCTCCAGTATTAATTGATGAAATTCCAGTAACACTAAATGTTGTTGCACTATTAGTGATAGCATATTCTAAATTAGTTGATACTGGAGTGAAAGCTATTGGGGATTGAATTATACCATCAATTGAAAGTAGTGCTTTTTCATTCTTCTTAGACATTTCAAATTCATGATTATTACCAGAACCAGAACTAGTAAATGTAACTGATATACCAGCAAGAGCATCCGCACGACTTTTAGCAATTTTAAATTTGTCTTTATTGTTAGTTGACTTTATAGCAAATACTTCAAGATCATGTGCAAAAGTACCACCACCAGTTGCAATACCAGCAACTGTAGCACCTGTAAATGTAGATCCTGGTCTGTAAATTAATTTTTCACCAGTTTCAAAGAAATGATCTGTAATTGTAAATTCACCAGTTTCTTGATTTAAAGTGGAAGAATCAGATGGATTAAAATTCTTTTGGAATATGGGTATCGTATTACTTTGTAGTGGGAAACTTGTTTTATTTGATCTAGAACCATTAATTGCATCATATTGAGCTAATGATAATGATTCTGTCGCAGTTCCATATTGTAAATCTAATGGAATATTTAATAAATCACTATCAGTATAGAATGCTTTAGTTAAAACTTGTACTTGAACACTATTAGTGCCACCAGTGTATAATGGATCGGGGTGGAAGTTTAAATTAAGATCATTTCCAACAATCGTTGAGGAGAATGTTCCGATTCCTGAAGTGCTTCCTATTGAAAGGAATGGATATTGTGTGTTATATGTGTCTGTTTCGTTATGGGCAACTAAAACTTGATGTAATGCACTAGTTGATCCACTAGAGACTCTTATAATACTCTTTAAACTTGATATTTCTTCTTGTAAGAAAGTTGCAACAGTAGTTGCAGTAGATACATTAGCATAGTTTGATTCAAATCTTACAGTTCTCTCAGATCCATCCATCTGTCCTGCAGATTTAAATCTATATGTTCCAATTCCAGATGTTGTTGTTCCAATTCCGATAATATTAGATCTAACTCTTATTTCATTTAATTCAGTATTTTCAAAGTTTAATGATAATACACCCGAATCTATACTTGATTTAAATGTCCCAATAAAATTAGATACTGGTCCTTCTTCCGAATCTGTAAAGAATTCAGACATGTATGTATTTGTTCCATCATGTGTTAGATATAGTTGAACAAAATTAATTTCTTCAGTTGTTGGATCATGAACTTCTACAGAAGCAAAATATGCATCAGTCACACCTGTATTACTAGAAATAATCTCAGATGTAGAAGCAGTCGCCACAATCGCATTACTTCCAGTTAAATCAATGAAACCAATTGATTGTGTTCCAATACCAGCAAGATTACTATTAAATGATGATTTAAATATTTTTAGATCATAGTCATTATTATCAGGATCATCGGGAGTAAATTTCAAACTAACTAAACCAGATGTATCCATTTCAGCTTTTAGTTCACCTAATTCTGATGGAGTGTTATGTATTTTTGTTTGCTCTGCTGTAAATACATCATTAGTATCTTTAAATAATACAAGATCCGATAATTGTGTATTTTTATTATTAGGATTTCTAATTTGAACTAGAACTCTTGCATATTCTGAATTTAATGATAAATCTAAAAATTTATTAAGAGATACTGATGTATTTGAGAATAATGAACTAATATCATCTATCTCTAATACTCTATTCGTTCTACACTCAATATATGGTGATAATTTTGTATTTTGTAATTTTAAAAATTTAGATTTATTATCAACAGTATCAATATCTAAAGCAAAGTCAAAATTATTGATTGTATCAACTCGTTTCTGATCGATAAAATCAAGTGCTAAAGTATCAAGGAAAGTTGATGTTGTAACACCTGCACTTGTAGAAGAAGTTATACCAACATCAGCAAAATTCTTCAATCCACTTGTATGAAGAAGACGATTAACTGGATTTATTAAATCCTCATATAAAATTGAACTTTTAACTGTATAAGATAAATTTTGATAATAATCATTATCTGGTAATAATTGATAATCTTGATTTAATTTACCAATATTATCCTTCCAACCTTGATCTTGTCTTAGTGAGTAACTAATTTCAAATTGTCCTGTATTTTCAGATACAGTGTTAATGGTCGCTACGTTTCCACTATTAAATCCTCTTATACGTTGTCCTGCAATTAATTCAAAAGCACCTGGTACATTTTCAACAACTTTAATGAATTCATTAGTTGACTCAGTTACAGTTAATTCAACTGGTGTAAATTTATCACCAATAAATGCAGATATTTTTTCACCAACATTAAACTTAAATATTTTTTGAGTAACTTCAAATGATGGATAATCACTCTTTTTAATAATTTGTGCATATGAATTTTGTGTTGTTTTAGCAATACCAGCATTAGTTGTAATACCTGATAAACTAAATTCTACTGTTGCAGGATTATTATTAACCATAGATGAAACAGTGTAGAATTTAAATCCATTATCATTAGAGTTAAATCCAGTTCCACTATCGTCATATTTTTGTATACCCTCAACAAATATTTCTTCACCAATAGTAAATGGCGCTGTACTAAATCCTAAAATAGGTGTTACTAATGTGCAAGTAACTATTCCAACACCCGAATTAAATTCAATAGATTTTATTGTAGATCCATTACTATTATTAAGAGTAAAGATTGAGTGAGTTACAGGATCAAGACCTTTTGGAGAAACAATAATTTCTATATCTTGTAATGAACTACCTCTTAAACTTACACCTATAATAGCACCAGAAGTATCCTCTAAACCAGTTGTTGGATTTACAATTACTAAGTCTGGGATAGATGTATAATTTTTACCACCATTGATTATTTCAATATCAGAAATAGTATTTGAATTAATGATAGAGATAACTGGAGAAACAAAAGCTTCTGGTTTTAATGTATTATCAGATGAATATTCAAAACCTGGATTTAGTATTCTTACATCGTCAAGTCTATTAATTGTTGAAGAATCTGCTAATAAACTAGCATTTGTTCCTTGAGTTGAAGCAATACTTACAAATGTTGGTAAACTTTCATATCCAACCCCACCAAAATTAATTTTAATATCATTGATTGCACCACTTGCTCTTGTTGACTTAGTTGAATAATTTAAAATACTAGTATTTGATTGATTATATGATGTTTTTTCTGGAATTTTTGATAATGAAACACTAAATGAAGTACTAGCTGTAGAAGTAACATTAAAGATATCATATTCACCACTATAAACACTATCTTCATAATTAATTTGTGAATAATTATAAACTCCTATATCAGCAGTGCTAATATAACCACTTTTTTGTACATTATAAAATAATTTTTCTGGATTAAAATCTGAATAATTTAAAGTTATAATTGCATCATCTATTTTGTTAATACTAGTGGTTCCAACACCAACTGTACCAA
>Ga0209348_1000596_pt1 | contig 18580 bp, 24 predicted proteins | sample ETNvirenome_2_30_FD_184065 | JGI IMG/M metagenome (GOLD analysis project Ga0209348, IMG submission 184065) | Marine viral communities from the Pacific Ocean - ETNP_2_30 (SPAdes) (version 2) | ecosystem: Environmental > Aquatic > Marine > Oceanic | place: Pacific Ocean | collected 2013-06-22
GTTACTAGAACTACAAGATTATCTTCGTCAGACCCTAATTTTCAGAACCAGCCTCGGGGTAACACCTTCCCTGTTCGTGCTGTTGTAGTATCTAGATTTGAAGGTGGTTCCATATTGCAAGCTGACTACAGTCAACTGGAGTTTCGTGTGGCAGCACAGCTTTGTGGTGATGATAAAATGATTAAGGATATATTGGATGGCGTAGATGTTCACAAATATACTGCTTCAGTTATATATGAAAAGTCGGAAGATGATGTTACAAAAGATGAACGCACTGCTGCGAAGGCACACACGTTCAAGCCTCTCTACGGTGGAATGTCGGGTAGTCCAAACGAGGTCGAATACTACCAAGCTTTTGTGGCGAAATACCCATCCCTTGCTAAATGGCATGCAGATTTACAAACTGAAGCTATTACGCATAATATTGTTGGGTTGCATACAGGCCAGCAATTTGCTTTTCCGGATACTAAACGATTGCCTTCTGGCGCTGCATCCAACGCTCCCTCCATCAAAAACTATCCGGTGCAAGGTTTGGCTGGCGGTTGCGTGGTGCCGCTCGCACTTATTTCACTTCACAATGAACTTAGAAATCAAGAGTGCAAATCTCTTGTTATCAATACTGTACATGACTCGATAGTCTTGGATGTTTACCCTGGTGAAGAAAAAAGAGTTGCTCGTATTACTTATGATGCAATGAAACATGTTGACCAATTGTTTGAGGGTATATACAACGTTAAATGGAAAGTTCCTTTGGATGTTGATTTAGAGATTGGCAAAGACTGGCTCAACATGGAGGCGTTTACGCTTGACTAAGAAAGTGACTTGTGGTACAAACTGTACCTTGACCAAAAAGGAGATGGTAAATGGAATCATTACCTACCGTTACAAACAATACAACGTTTGAACAAATAGCCAGTTTAATTGGCCAAGATGTACCCACTAATGGCGGTGGACCATCTATAAATTTGCTTAAGATTAACAGAGATAACGAAGACGACAATGGCCGCTCAATACCTGCTGGTTCATTCTTTGTGAATCTGCCAGAGGGCACTGTTTACGCAAAAACAATTAAGTTTCAATTGTTTATGCAGCGTTACCAGTACATGCATTATGATGCAGAAGCCAACGAAATGGTGTCTAAGTCAATCTTAGCTAAAAATCTGTACCCACAGACAGAAATCCCAGATACGATAGGGACTATGCGTTGTGGTTCAGTACCTGCCGCACAAAGAGATTCTCTTAGTGCAGAACAAGCTTTAAAGCAAAAGGACATTAAATGTTTCCGTATGCTTTATGGTAAAGTTACGTTCAATGATGCTGTAGACGCAGAGGGTAAGTCGGTAGAAGTTGCTAACCTACCTGTGCTTTGGAGGGCTAGAGGTTCTAACTTTATGCCCATCTCGAAGCCATTGGATGCGTTGTCTGCCCAGAAGAAACCGTTTATTTTCTTTAATTTAAACGCTTCCCTGAACAGGCAAAAGAATGGAGGGCTAGTCTATTACGTTTCAGACTTAAGCATAGGTGATGGCCCACTTGATTTTACTGAGGATGACCAAGAGTTGTTGAAATTCTTTGATGAAAACATCAATAGTGAAAACAAGCAAGTCATGGCTGACTATGACAAGGCACTTCGTATGAGCGGTGACATTATTGACGCTGACTCTGTGGATGCCTCCATTGACAGTGCACTCAATGATGATTTACCTGAGTCATTGACAGCATGAACGTAAACCAAAGTCGCCTTCTTTCGTTCCTTTCAAAGGCGGCTAGTGGGGAGGCTGAGATGCCTCCTCACATCCTTGACTCATTCGCTAAAGCTGCACGAGATGCTTTACAAAAACATTTTGTAGATGAGAAAAAGGAATTTACTCTTAGGATGAGTAACGTGGGGCGCCCCTCCTGCCAATTACATCTCCAAGCTTTGGGCGTCGAACCTGAGAAACGCACCTATGATTTTAAGATGCGTATGATTATAGGGGATGTCATGGAAGCAACATTGATTGCTTTGATGGAAGCGGCAGGCATTGATATAAAATCAAAACATCAAAAAGTTTCATATGAATTAGATGGTAAAACCATTAATGGTGAGTATGACATAGAACTGGATGATGGCATTTGGGACATTAAAACGGCGTCGCCATATGCTTTTGAACATAAGTTTAATTCAGACTCTCCATTTGAACGCATAAAAAGCAATGACTCATTCGGGTACGTAGCCCAAGGAATTGGCTATGGAATGGCAGCTAACAAGCCATTTAAGGGTTGGATAGCTTTAAACAAATCCACGGGTGAGATTACATTTGCTGATGCATCAGACTCTGATACAGAGAAGGAAGAGGTAAATGAGAAGATACGAGAATCTAGTGTGGCCGTGGATTTATCGAAACCATTTAAGCGACAATATTCTGACATTCCCGAGGTATTCTATAAAAAGGAAACGGGGAATAGAACCCTTTGTCTTGAATGTGCTTGGTGCGACTACAAACGACATTGTTGGGGCGAACTCGAATTCAGAAGACAGCTCCCAAGTAAAGGCAAAAACCCGAAGTTCGTCTGGTACACCCACATCACCGACGAATGGCGTGACACTGACAATTCGGTATCAGGCGAGCAACAATGACACGCACACAAAAATCTTCAAGGTTGCCGCAGAAGAAGCGTACGACTTCCTCTCGGAACTCAACGAAGGTGCGCCGTTCCCCGCGCTTTGCTCGCAGGAGCAAACCATTGTCTTCCCAGCAGACAAAATCTACGAAATCCGTGTTGAAGCGCAAGATGTCCCCGAGGTCGGCGAAGGCGAAGGGGAGAAAGCTTCAGAATTGGGTGGTGGAGAAACTACTTGAACTTTATAGGGGTTTGACCACGCTTGACATTAGGTCAACGCCCATGGGTGTAAATGGAGTTGATGTACAATTTTCAACTGCAGCCTATAAGAAATTTCCGTATGATATAGAGTGTAAGAACACTGAACGTATGACAACACTATATAATTACTACGAGCAAGCCATTAGCCATGATACAGGGGGAGAGCCTCTGTTGATTGTAAAAATGAATCACAAGAAGCCTCTCGCCATAATGGACGCAGAGCATTTTTTTAAGGTAGTATCATCATGTCGCATAAAATAGAATTAAGTCCAGGTGACTCAGCAGTTATAGTGAGGCATGAGGACAACGATAAAGGTGGATTCGAGATACAAATCTACCACCACCCTATGCAAGAAATGTCAGAGGAGGATGTTGTGTTTTATGCTTTACTGACTAGGGGTATGGCATTCCATGCAACGCAAGATATGGATGCTGTTCTTGACATGGGTCGAGAAAGTTTTGAGGATGGCGATATAACAATAACGCAGCACTAGTTTTAATAACGTGTTTTGATGTGCTAATATGCAATATTAATAATAACTGAGGTTACATAATGAGACACGTAGACTTATGCAGTGGCATAGGTGGTTTTGCACTAGGATTTGAAATGGCAAAATTATCTGTGCCCGTTATGTTTTGTGACGTAGAACCATGGTGTCGCAAAATTCTCAAACAACACTGGCCAACCGTTCCTGTGGCCGAAGATGTAAAGGTATTAGCTAATGACCCAACCAGACTTGTTCCAGAATGCGACATCCTCACAGCAGGATACCCCTGTCAGCCCTTCAGCCAAGCCGGTAAAAGGCAAGGCGAAGAAGACCCACGTCACATCTGGCCGAGCATCCTTAAAATTGTTGCATCCAAAAGACCCACTTGGGTTGTTTTCGAAAACGTTTATGGTCACATCAGCTTGGGACTCGACGCGGTGCTCACTGACCTGGAAAACGAAGGCTACACCACAAGGCCGTTTGTTGTTCCAGCTGTCAGCGTCGGCGCCCCACACAAAAGAGACAGAGTCTGGATTGTGGGCTACACCGAGGACAACGGACGTGACAGGGGGGCCGAGACAACTGGACGAGAAGGGCAGAAGAGTCAGCAAGACAAATCCCAATCTGAAGTTCGGGGCGAATCTGTCAGACCAAGTGAGGCAGACGTACTCGGGGATATGGCCAACACCCAGAGCGTCGGAGTACAAGGACTGCGGCCCTGTGGGGAGCAAGAGTCACACGCACATGTTCAACAGGAAGTACCTGTGTGCAGAGGTGAAGACGTGGCCAACTCCGTCAGCGAGCGAGCACAAAGCGGGACTGCCGGGGGACAAGATGCAGAAAATGCTTGGCAATCATCCAGATGTGCGCAACAGTGGGACTGGAACGTTGAACCCAACGTGGGTCGAGTGGCTAATGGGGTATCCAAAAGAGTGGACCGTCTTAAAGGATTAGGTAATGCTATCGTTCCTCAGATAGCACAACAAATTGGTGAAGCAATAAAGGAATATTACCAATGAAGTTTCTTAACAATAGTTGGAATGTAATAATGGATAACCGTTATAATCCATTGTGTAACATTCCAGACATAAACACTAGGCATCTCATTATGCAAATATTGGCGTGGATGTGGTGTATTATTTTTTCTATGTGGGTTGGTTCTGTAGTGGTCTTTGGTATTAGCGCCGCTTTACATGCTTTACTCATCGCGGGAATATTTATTACCGTGGGCGTATTTGAAACAGCTAAACGGAGACCTAGTTATTTTGGTGGACTTGGCCGAGGTAAAGGAGGGGAGCATGAGTGAAGATGTACGTATTCGCCTTGCTGCAGATAGTGAAGCAGAATTGCAGGAAGATATTGAGCGTTATAAAAGAAGCTATCCATTTGTGGGATATGATACTAGAGTTATGCAAACCTTTACTGATGAGAAAGGTAAATACGTAGCTATTATGTCTCGTATGAGTTCGTGTGATTAATATGCTAAGACACGAGGAATACATGAAGCAAAAATCAAAAGAGTCAGAAGTTAAATTTGACTCTGTTAACAACCCAGAACATTACAACCAAGGCGGCATTGAATGCTTAGATGCAATCAAAGCTGCCCTTGGGCCCGAACTATTCATGGGCTATTGTAATGGGAATGTTATCAAATATTTGTGGCGGCATCGTTACAAAGGCAAACCTACTGAGGATTTGCAGAAGGCACGGTTCTATTTGGACCGTTTAATTTTGGAACAAGACAATGGTAAACAGGTTAAGTGGAAAAACATTAGTTAGAGCAGATATTGTCATAAAGGCAAAGTTGGATTTGGAAGAATTTAACGCGGATATTGATGAAGTACCAGATATTGTTAGTGACTACATATCTGATTTGTTGTACGATGTTGGCGGTGTAGAACCTGTTTCGGTTAACGTGAGGACAAAGATATGAAAGAAAAAATGTTAAATGCACTTAGAATGCATGCAAAAGCTAACGTGGAGTTACATCTTACGAACATTGAGGTGTACTTGAAAAACCCAGCGGGTATTGGAGAGCATTCAGATATACTGGAAGCTATACAGTGTGAAATGGATAAGATGGCTGTACATGAGGACCGTCTTGATATATTGAATAATTATTTAGGTGACGTATGAGTAACGTAGTTCTTCCAACTTATTATCAACAATTTATTCACAAGTCACGCTATGCGCGTTGGCTTGACGATGAACAACGTCGTGAGGAATGGCATGAAACTGTATCCAGATATTTTGATTATATGGTTAATCATCTGCGTACTAAACACGGGCATAAGCTTCGTAGTTCACTAAAAGAAGAGGTTATGGATGCTGTGCTACACTCCGAAGTGATGCCGTCCATGAGAGCCATGATGACCTCTGGTGCAGCGTTGGAACGTGATAACACTGCAGGATATAATTGCTCATATTTGCCCGTAGACGACCCGAAAGCTTTTGATGAGGCTATGTACATACTTATGTGCGGAACCGGTGTAGGCTTCTCTGTGGAGCGGCAATACGTATCTAAGTTGCCAGAGGTCCCCGAAAAGTTGTTCTCCGCAGATGAAATCATTACTGTGCGCGATAGCAAAGAAGGATGGGCAAAAGCATTCCGTAAACTATTAGCATTGCTCTGGTCCGGGGAGATTCCTGTTTGGGATATGAGTAAAATTAGACCTGCTGGTTCTAAATTAAAAACATTTGGTGGTAGAGCATCTGGGCCTGCACCATTGGAAGATTTGTTTAGATTTACCGTGGAGATATTTACAAAAGCTAAGGGACGTAAGCTGTCTAGCCTAGAGTGTCATGACATCATGTGTAAAGTTGGTGAGGTTGTTGTCTCTGGAGGTGTACGTCGCTCTGCAATGATTAGCTTATCTAATTTGTCTGATGACCGGATGCGACATGCAAAAGTGGGCGCCTTCTGGGAAACAGACCCGCAGCGTCAGATGTCCAACAACTCTGTGGCATACACAGAGAAACCAGATATGCAGACATTTATGCGTGAATGGATTTCACTGGCGCAGTCTGGCACAGGGGAACGAGGTATGTTCTACCGTGGTGCTGCACAAAAGAAAGCGGCAGAGAATGGTAGACGGGACTCTACGTACGAGTTCGGTACAAACCCTTGCAGTGAGATAATCTTACGCCCATACCAGTTTTGTAATTTGTCAGAAATAATAGTGCGCGGAGACGATACAGTCGATGACCTTAAACGTAAGGTGCGTATCGCTACAATCTTGGGCACCTGGCAGTCCACTTTAACTAATTTTCCATACTTGCGCCGCATATGGCAAAAGAATACAGAGGAAGAACGGTTGTTGGGCGTATCTATGACAGGTATTATGGACAACTCTATTCTCAATGGACGTAGTTCACAATACGGCATGAATATTGCCGGCATATTGCAAGAACTCAGGCAAGTTGCTGTGGATACAAATAAAGAAATTGCTGAAGAGATTGGCGTCACACCATCTACTGCTATTACTTGTGTAAAGCCAAGTGGCACTGTTTCACAGCTAACGGACTCTGCGTCAGGAATTCATGCACGTCATAGCCAATACTACATCAGAACTGTGCGTGGGGATAAAAAAGACCCACTCACAAAATTTATGATGGAAAGCGGCATTCCATACGAGGATGACAACTGGAGTCAAAACAACACTGTGTTTAGTTTTCCTATAAAAGCGCCAGATAATTGCGTCACACGCAACGATATGTCGGCTATAGAACAGCTTGAGTTCTGGAAAGTTTACGCCAACAATTGGTGTGAGCATAAGCCATCCGTAACTATTTCTGTTAGTGATGACGAGTGGCTTGAAGTTGGCGGATGGATTTACAAAAACTTCAACATTGCATCAGGACTTTCTTTTCTGCCTCGCAGTGAGCATGTGTACGAGCAGGCGCCTTATCAGGACTGTGACAAAGACCACTACAGTTCTTTTTTAAGTAAGATGCCCGAGTTCATTGACTGGAAAAACCTTGCAAACTATGAGAAGGAAGATAATACTGTAGCAATGCAAACACTTGCATGCACTTCAGACCACTGTGAAATTGTGGATATTAACACGACATAGGGGGCACTATGGCAGACGCACCGGAACGTTTTTTCTACGAAGGGCGTAAAGCTTTTTATAACTACAAGGTAGTATCTACGGATAGGGGAGAGTTTAAACACTTGTCTCCTAACCCGTATACTTTTAATTCTTTTAGAGGCAAAGAATGGCAGCGTGGATACAACACTGGCTATTTTGAAAATCTCACACGTTTAAAGAAACGCCGCGCTGACCAGTGGGCGTATCCCGGAGAAAAGAAATGATACAAGAAGAATTGTTTGACAACCGTGACAAAGTTGTAATTGACGGAAAAGAGTTTTTCGTTGACGAACTTGACCAAAACCAATTATACTATATAAATCAAGTGCGTAGCATAAGACAGCGTATTGAAGAAGCAAAATTTAATCTTGCTCAACTTCATGCTGCTGAGGTTACTTTCGTAGATAACCTATCTAAATCAGTAAAGAAGGACTCAGATGAAAACTCTAGAGCCGAGCGTAAACAATAGAAAAAAATTTGACATAGATTTAGCGTACGGAAAAGTACGTGAAAATATGGTAGCGGATATGCTACAGGACAAAAAGATTGAGGTAAAATCCGAGCGTGATATGTGGGCTCGAACCGGTAATATTGCTATAGAGTATCAGTGCTATGGTAAGCCTAGCGGAATTAAAGCCACAGAAGCTGACTATTGGTTTCACAATCTTTGTATTGGAGATGACACTTTTGCTACATTAGTATTTAACGTAGATGCTCTTAAACGTATCATAGATAATTTAGATTTTAAGAAAAGCGTAAGTGGTGGGGACAACAATGCATCAAGGATGTACCTGCTGAACATACAAAAACTATTTTCAACGGACGTAATTAAAGCGTTTCAAAGGAGTGCAGATGTCTGCAATAAAAACACTGTCAGTTCTTAGTGAACTAGACGTGCACATGTGCCTTACCAAAAACGGTATAGGTGTAACCATATCATCTGGCGAAGACTGTGAAACATCATTTAGTGAGTACGATTGGAGCGAACTTCTTGATGATATGTTAGAAGCACACACCATCCCTGTTCTTACCGAAAGTGATTACAAGATTACTAAAGACAGCTATGAACATATTAAAGAGTGCGCAGAAAAAATGCGCAACGAAGCGGATAAGCTATCGAAACGCATTGAGGGTATGGGGCTTATAGGTAATACGCTTAATTAAGGGCGTGCGCCGTATGCTTGAGAAAAGAAACTATTAGGACTAGAGTCACGTAACATTCTTTGAGTTTGTTCGTCGTCAGTTTCTCTGCCGCTATCCATGGCAATTCTAGCTATTAAACTTCCTAGGGCTGTTTTTCCCGTAAACATAAGTTTTAATTTTTCTGCGGTAGACATGGGTGCAGCAGTACGAGTCACAGCTTGCACAAAATCATCATTTGTGAATAGTCTAGATATTCTACCTTGTGATGCCAAACGTCCTACCCCTCCTATAAATTTAGCAGGGTCTAACGTAAACATCTCACCAATAATTTGTGCACCTGCAAGTGCTGAACCTGCGTCAGCACCTTGTCTGTTTATGACACCTGCATATTCAACCATGGCATTTAGGACTTTTTCATCTTGTTCAGTTAAGATAGCGTTAGGCCCATCAAATATTTTAGCCCTCTTTAATTGTGTCATTAACTTAGTAAATTTATCAGCATCTACAACAACTTGCCCCACTTCGCCATAGGCACTATTAGATGTAATTGATTTAAGAATTCCCTTGTCTACAGAAAACATATGATTAAGTAGACCAGCTCTCATTTCTAATTTGGCTTGTGCTGCTTCATCTACACCCATACGACGAATAGGCATCATTAATTCATTTAACTGCATATTCACATCTGCGCTATCACCCTTTAATACTCTTTCAAATATGTCGGCTACTTTTGCTTGTCCTGCTGGCAGGTCAATAATTGTTTTAGTTATGCCTGTTTTTAAAACATTTGCAACATAAGTGGCATCGTTCCGTATTTGAGCTTCGGTAGCTTCATCTATTCCCAGTGCACGAAGTTGTTTAGGTTCGAAGGAGTCTAAATATTTTATAACTGAGGGTATGTCTGTAACGTCTGCTGCATCTGTTCCCATAGATTTAGAAAGATGATGAGCAAAAGTATTTGCAAAATACTGACGTAGTTGCTGTACAGCAGGAGCACCTTGGTCAATCATTTCTCCTAATGAATCTGATTTTACTAAAGTTTCTATGTTATCTGGGTCATTAAGAAATGTTTTAATATAACTTTCCTGTTCAGCTATATTTTCCAAAGTAGCAGTTGCAGGAGCAGTTCGACCAAGAGCTGATGGTGTTGTAGCTACACCTTCCGCTAAGTTAGCAGGTTCTTGTCCTACATCTGAACGTCTGCCCTGCCGTGCTTGCACTTGCAGTGACTGATTGGATTTTTTAATAGTTTCTCTATAAAACTCATTTGCTTGTGTTAAGTTTGAACGAATTTCATCAATATTATCTAGAGTTTCTCTAGGATTACCAATTTTATCCAACAATGCATTGCGAATTTTCATAGCCTGCCCTAACAGTGGTTTGCTGGGTGTAGTGCCAAATTCGCCAAAACGTTCTGATGCCATTTGACCTAAACGTGTTGCATACAATTGTATTATTTTTGCTGGTGTGTCAATGCTAGCTACATCAATTGTATAGTCAGGATTTTTTTCTGCAAAGTCTTTTGCCGCTGCTCGTACTTGTGCAGGTGTTAAAATTAAAGCACCATCTTTTTGTTCTCTTCCTAAAGCAAGTAAATCTCCCACAACGTTATCAATTAATTTTTCTCCAGCTACTTCAGTTGGTAAAACTCCCTCTACCTTTTTATCAGGTGTAGTTGGTAAAATTGTTCTTTTCCCGGGTAGAAGCTTACGTATATCCGCCAAATCGTATGATGCGTTGCCTAAGCTATCAAATATATTAGCATACATACCGCGAGATTCTATTGAACGTAGACGTAAAAATAGGTCTTCTGTTGTGCCTAAGTTTTCCCCTATTTCAGAAAGATTTTTTGTAACGGTTGTGTTTCCCCGTTTTACAGTTTCAAGTGTTTGAGCTAAATTAGCTCGTGCATCTTGGAATGCTTTAAAATTACCCTCACCTACATTGTCTCCATACTTTTGTAAATATTGAACAAGACTTTGCGCTTGTCTTTGCATTTTTTCTGGAATAAGGGTTGAAGTTTGTTCGGCCAAGGCAGCTAAACGCATTATAATTCTATTGGAGGTCATTTGAGGAAGGGTAAGACCTTCAAGGGGTGCCCCGATATCTAAATCGCCGCCGGCCTGTGTAGCTCGTTTGGTATCAAGAGCACTTCGCGCAGATGCATATGTTCTAGGGGTAAGAGTGCCTTTACTTCTAAACTTAGATGTCATTAAGCGTAGACCGGCTTTTAGACCGGGTAGTCCTGCAAATACTGCTTCAAGACTTGCAGCTGCTTCCCTTTGTGCTTCTGGTGTATCAAATCCTGCTTGGTCTGGGCGAAATTTAGCTATCTGTTGAGCTGCATCAGCAAAACTTTCAAACTCAACTACCTGTTCATCATTTAACCCAAGCTCATCTTGTAAGTATTGTCTACCTGTTTCTACGCCCTTTCCGCCCACATACAAAGTGTAAGTAAACAAAGCAGGCCCAGCCACAACACCTACAAAAGGAATACTGCCTGCCATTGCGCCTGCCGCAAATGCAGGCCCAAGAATAGCACTAGATGCGGCCACTTCAGCCATAAGACCAGGAGCCACGCGACGCGCATAATCTGTAAATCCAGATGAAACAGGTTCAAAATCTGTGAAGCTACCATCTTTTCGTCGCACAGAAACGTAGTTTTGTGCATCAAACATACTAACGGCAGGCCCATCGTCCTTAATCATTCGGACATTGTCTTCACCAAATACGTTTTCTAATGCATTAATATATTGCTCATCATTGTCTGCTAGATACAGTTGAGACTGCCCAAGTGCGGCTTTTTCATTTATTAGCTTAGATACTTCGTCACCTTCTGCATTAAAGTTACCTTGCAGATTATTGGCTTTTTCTGCCATGCGTGTATTTCTAGCATCTATAAAAGCTTGCCTGTTTACAGAAGTTCTTTCTTTAGCGCCAAAAAAATCTGGGTCTTGAATTCCTAAAAATTCTGCAGCCATTCCGAGTGGCGATAATTCATCAGTTTGAGTGACTTCCGTATCTGAATATGCTTTAGGGGACGGCACAGTCATACCTAACACAGTAGTGGGTTCCTCTGTAGCTGCCACTGAAGGGTCATATGTAACTCCAGGCCGTACTTCAATGGGGCCTGGTAGTTTGTCTGCATCTTCTGCAAATGGGTTTTGTACTGGTGGAGAAGATGTTTGTCTTCTAGGACCATACTGTTGTTGAAAAAAACTTGTCATATTAAGAATTACCGTAGAATGCTGCGTCTCTTAAAAGAACTCTCTCTCTACCTGCGTCTAGCTCTGTCTGCAGAGTTCCAATTGTAACAGTGTTATCGAACAAGTCAGGTGTAGCCGAGGTTCCGCTAATGTTCATTAAATTACTTTGCCCTTTATATGTGTCTCTATATGCTTGTGTATCACCCCCTAAATCACGTAATGCCTCTACGCGACTCATTGCTCTGGCGGTCATGGCAGCAACTCTCTCATATTGTCTTTCATACCTGTCATATTCAGCATCGTTTAAACCATCGACTTCAGCTTTACTTAGTACTTTAAAACCTTGTGATTTTGCTAAATGCTCCATGGTTTGACCTGCTATAGTGGTGGTATCAGAAAAATCAATTCTTCCATCTCGGCGATTTACAATTTTCATAGATGGATTATTTTGATACATACGCATTGCGTTATCTTGCGCTAAAGCTTCCTGTAGGTTAATTAAAGCTGCCATGGCACGAGTTGAACCGATGGTTTTGTCATTTATAACGGCTACGTAATTAAGAACGATTGCTAAGTCTTGGTCAGATAATCTTGGGTCTTCAAATAATCTGTCTTTTGCTGTAGCAATCAATGGAATAGTATTCTGTCGCATCCGTTGGATATTTACAGCAGTTCTTCCTACATTTGGAAATAAAGAGTTTGCTTTAACTATGTCCAAACCGTCTGATGTTCGAAGCATTATATCACCAACGAAGTTAAAGGCATCGGGCTCAACTTCAAGACCGACAATTGTTTCTCCAATTGCCATCATTGATGTGTTATTTTTGTTTAACTTATCAGAATTTAATGACTCTATCTTTTCTCCAGGCCCACCAACTAATCCCGTCCTAGAGGAAATGCGTGGCAATGGGTTTAAGTGTTTTTTACCATTTATAATTTCAATTTGATAAGCTCTACCCTGTTCCATTATTACTTTATCAATGTCTAACTGCTGAGTTGCCGCTAACTCAGCTTCTGGACGGGTCAATTTTCCACCTTGTTCTGACATTAAAAAGTTAATAACATTTTCCCTTCTCTTATCATAGTCTGTCGGGCTATCTGTTTTCTCTTCCAACTTGCTTAATATGTCTGTAATTGTGTTGCGGACGCCATCCACAGTTTCTACATTTAAATCACCCCGAATAGTGGGTTCTAAGTCAAATAATAGTTGTAAGCTGTCCACCCCAAATCTACTGGGATTTGCCATGGCATCTTTTAGCACTTCGTCATACATAGTTTTAACAACTTTAAATGTATCTTTATCACCTTTTATGTTGACCATATCGCTTAATTCAAACACTTTTTTAGAGTATATGTCGGCATTTTCTTCATTACTAGCAAATCCCATAGGGTCTTTGATAGCTTGAACTTTCATACCTACAATCTCTTGGAGTAACGGAAGTGCTTTTTTACGAGTTTCCGCATCAAGCTTGTCTATTTTTACGGAGTCAATAATTTTATCAAAAGGCTGTAAGAAAGCTTTTGCATCAGGTGGAGCTGCCGTGGTTAAAATTTGATTTTGCATCTCCAATAACTGTTGTGGAGCCATCGCCCCCTCTTCACCTGCACCATATGCAGCAAAAGCTCTTAAATAATTACGAGCAAGACCAGCACCTTCTTCGGTGCCTTTAATGGTTTTGATAGCAGTCAGCACACTGGTGTTGTTATCTTTAATAATTTTTTTGTAAGGGTCTTCCTTGCCAATAGCCAGTAGCATGGATGGTTCGGGCATTTCACCAGAAAAACCAGACATGATTTGATTGTATCGTTCTCGGGAAACCCCAGCTTTCCTAGCAACTTCATCAGCTATCTCATCATCAGTTTTACCGGAAAAAATCTTTTGGAAGAAAGAGCGGTTATCTGCCGGCTTAACTTCAGGGGCTGGTTGCATAATGGCATCAGTCTGAGTGTCAGCGGAGGTTCTTGCAGTCGTTGGTACAGGAACACCTTTTAAAAGGTCGCGTTTACTAAGGAAAAATTCTATGGCTTTGCTAGGGTCGTCTTTTGCGCCACTAAGTTGTATTAATGACTGTGCTACTCCCTCTAATTCTTGTTGATTTAAATTTTGCAAAAATTCATCGTCTTGTACACTGAGAGCAGATGCAACATCACGTACATTATTCATCTCTGCATTAAAATTATTTTCTTCTTCTTGAAAAGTTTTGTATGCCTCACCAAAACCACTTGTCATAGTTTTTAGTTTATCTTCATCACCTGCTAATGCTTGTTGTCGCATTGCCGTGCCGGTATTGGCAGCACCGATAACAAAACCCTTTAATAATGACATTATTCAGTCCCCCGTGGGCCCATCAAACCTTTTGAGTTTTGGCTTTCTCGAACTTCAGTTAATTTTTCTTCTACTTGTGGCATAAACATATCTTCTCGTTCTTTGAGTGCTTCTTTTAGTTCAACGGCTTGTTTTAAGGGAAGCTTTGTATCAGGTGCCCCTGTTTCATATTCTATGCCAGCTTCTTCTGCTACAAGCGCAAGAGTCATCATCAAGTCTTCTGCTATTAAAACGGCAACGTCAGGCGTATATAGACCCTCTGAAAACCCGTGTAGTAGCATAGAATCAACTATTTTAGTAATTGGAACTTTAGATTCTAACAACGCGAACAAATTAAATAGAGTTTCGTTATTTTCAAATTTATCAAAATAAAAATCCATTGCATCGTTTGCATCCGTGAAACGAGGCGGGGATTCCCATGGGTAGGAATTAGGGGGTTTTGTAAGTGATTGCCCCGGAATAGCACGGTCAAACCTAGACTTTTCTTTGCCCGATGGCATTGTCACATTTTCAGAAAATTCAATCATAGTTATGCCTTGCCTACTTTAGCTTTCTTTACAGTATCTTTTTCATTTAACATTGCTCTAAGAATAGCGTTGTACCTAGTTGTTCCACCACCATAAATAGCAGGGCTTGAAACTTCCGCAGCCCGGGTACGGCCAGCCCTAGAACCGCGCCGTCCAGTAGGTCTCATAAACCCTCTAAGACTAATAGGGTCTGGCGGCTGTATAGTGGTTTGTTGTTGTTTGCCCCCACCAAAGATGCTCCCTGCTATTGATGTTACGATTGAAGTAAGCATAAATTATCCCTCTATATTAATGGTATGAGTGAAGTTAGAAATCCGCCGATAGCTTGACCTGTCTGCTGGTCTAAGTATGCGTTGTATTGGTCTTTGTTAATATCAGCTTCAAGAATAGCCATTGCCATGTTGAATGCTCGGTCTGCTGAGTTTTCTGCAGAAGAATACGCATAGTCTGCTTCATCACGGAATTGTTGCCAAATATTATTAAGGGCAGTGTTAGATACGTTAAGATAATTTGCTGCGTTTATTTGGTTAGCCGCGTTTGTAGCCGCAGTATTTGCTGTATTTACATTACGACGCCATTGTACATTACTTTGTTCAATTGCCAACTTATTTGTTGCATTAAACTGTTCACGTTGGTTCTGCATTGTCTTGGCAAATTGTTGCATTGCATTTGCTTGTCCAGCGTTAAACTGTGATGATGCGTTAGCTGATGTGGCATTGAACTTATTTATGTCTTGAGATAGGCCGGCAAAGAACTGGTCAACTTGATTTTGTGATGTCGCGTTGAACTGTAGTGCCGCATTTTGAGCAGCTTGGTCAGATAACAGAGCTTGTTGCTGTGCCTGTTGATTGATTACAGCTGCCTGCTGTGCATTGGACAGATTACTCATGTCCATCTGTAGAAATGCTTGTGCATTCTGCACTGCTACCTGTTGTCGTGCATTTAAGTTTGCTACATCAAGTTGCGCTAGAGATGACGCATTAGCTAATGCAGTAGTCTGTTGATTATTGAGATTCTGTAAATTCAAAGTCTCAACCATCTTGGAGTTTGCAAACTGACGTTGTTGTTCAAAGTTAAATGTCACGTTTGCAGCTTCGGCAAATTTTTCAGCGTTGAGGACGTTAGCTTGTTGTTGGTTGCTGAGTTCTTGACCTGCCAAAGAAGCGTTAACCTGTAGTTTAGCTAGAGACATCTGTTGACGATTAGATGTGTTAGCTAAGTCTACGTTGAGGTTATTCTGCGTATTTGCTAAGAGAGCCTGTTGCTCATTAGCCATTATCTGTGAAGCTGTTTTATAATATGTTTGAGCGTCTGCATTAGCGATAGGTATGGCGGCTTCCATAGCGGCTTGTGTAATTGCCGCGCCAGCCATAGACGATGCAGAAAGTCCACGAGCTGCCATTTGTGCATTCGCATTACGTATTGCTCCTGCTGCCCACGATGGCACTTGACCACCAGCAAACTGATTAGAAAGACGGGCTAACTGTCCTTCTACAGTCATATCTGGCGTTACCTGCATAGTAGCGCCTTGAGCTGTGCTTATAAAGCCTGATTGGGCGGCTTGAAAGGGTTGTAGAAATCCAGTTGAAGCTTGCGCACCTTGTATCTGTTCCTGCGCACCTACCTGCCTAGCTAGACCAGGTTGTACAGTTCCAGTAACTTGACCTTGTGCAGCTTGAGCTGGTCCGGTAAGAGTGCCTTGTGCTGCTTGGCCCGGTTGGGATACGATTCCCTGCTGTCCTTGAACAGTTGGAACTTGTCCTATAACAGTTGTTGGCGTATATCCTTGCGCAGTCCTAGGAGTTTGCTGTGCTGCTTGTTGAACAGTTGCCACCGTTGCAGGATTGGGTATGTTGCCAACTACTTGCCCTGTGCCCGGCGTAATTAATTCATTTGTTTGAACAGCTTGCCCAACAGGAGTATATTCTGCTTGTTGAGGCAATAATGGGTCAGTTGCCTGAGTTCCCATAAATACATCTACGGGTTGCATACCGGCTTTAGGTGGAGGATTTGGTGCCATTTATCAGCCCTTACTTAATACTCTATCTAATTTATCTTCAACACGGTGTAGTGCTTCCATAACACGACTCATGTCTTCTCGTACTTCAGTACGTGTTACATACTCTTCACGTGTTCTATTCATTAATATATCTATACGCTTCATCTCTTTAGCTATACCACCAAGATACCATGCGCCACCCATTACGACTATACCGATTAAGGTATCTATGATGTGTACTACATCCATCAGTCAGCGTCTGCTATAGTTAGTTCGCCAGCGTCTACTTGGCGTAGGATTTCTGCGTAGTGTCGGTTGGATGGGTTCATTGGAACATCGCTAACTACTCCATCAATAGTAGCTCTAATGTTCTTGATGTTGCCTTGTCTGCTTTTTGTGTATTTTGCGCTGGTAATAGTCATCTATAACTCCGCATCTGCTGTTGCTGTTTGTGCATATTGGGCGTAGCTGCTAGGAGATGCGTTATATATTTGATGAGCCGTAGTAAAATCACCTTCATCAATATCAACTGTTCCATACGTTACACCTGTTACCGTGGGTTGCGCCCTCATTTCGCCATCAAAATACCACTGTAGATAATCGGCTCCAGATGATGCGTCATAGCCTCCAAATAATCTTCCGGGTACTTTTTGAAAATATCTTTTGCATTTGCGTAACGTAGTTCCAAAGTCCTCATGCTCAAAAGGCGTGGCTACTTCTCCGATTTCAAGTTGTGCTTGTGCTAAATAAAAGTTATTACTTGTGCTATCAAACCAGTTAACGATATTTGTTGTGGTGTAATGTGTAGTGGTACTAGACCAAGCATTACTTGTTCCACCATTTAAATCTGTGCCTGAACATAACCACCAGTAAACAGACAACCCTGTTCCATTATCATTATCAATTGCACCAGCCGCAGATGTTATAAATGAAGTGCTGCCAGCCGTAGGGCTTATAGTAATGGTTTTCTTTTCCCAAGTATTTGCCTGTGAAATAGTGTACTCATGCACAAATATATAAACTGTATTATCTACTTTTCCTAAAGCCATTGAGTAAGTGCCAGTTTTGTTGGACTTTACCCAAAACGAAAGTGTTAGTGTTTTTGCAGATGATGTTCCGTACTGTAAGGATTGAAGATTTTGTGCTTCAATGTTTTGAACCATGTAAGCATAGTCCCCTGCCGCCATGCTTGTGTCAGCAGTAGTACACTGTAACTTTAATGAATAACCTGTTCCTGTGGGTGCATCAGTAGACCTTTCACTGCTAAAAGCACCACTAGTATTTTCTGTGAATTTGTAGCGGTCTACAGTAGCATAAGCGTTAGTTACGGTTGTGGCTGCGGTGGCTCTTTGCCAACACTGCATATCACCATTGATAATCAGGTTCTTATTACCCTGCGCCTGACCCGAACCAATCAGTGCGGCTAGTTCTGCTGCTTTACTCATGCGAGGTCTCCTAATACACCTACTGCGTGATGACCGTTTGTAGCGGCTTGACTAGACGCATCTGATAAAAATAATTCTACATCAATCATATTAGTAGCTGCCTCTGCTGTTTTAAATCTAACAACAAGCGAATATCCTAGCGCAATTCCAAAGGCTCCTGTTTCAGCAGTGCTTCTTACAAAAGCATTACTTACGCCATACTTATAATCTCCTGTTCCCTCATCCGTGCTGCTGCTTATGTTAAATGAATCATATAAAACTGCCGCATCGGTTGCCGCTAACCAAGCCTTACAAGAACCTTCAGCAACCGTACTCATGCCCACGCTGTTATTACCGCTGGCATCCTTCAGGGTGTTTACTCTAAGTTCGCTTGCCATTATGCTAGGTCTCCCATTGCTATCGTTCCAAACTCTGCGTAATCAATGTTATCGCTTGAAGGTGTAGCATTAGAACTATCCATTGCAACAATTCGTATTGTTCCTGTCCCTTT
>Ga0209348_1000599_pt1 | contig 18508 bp, 8 predicted proteins | sample ETNvirenome_2_30_FD_184065 | JGI IMG/M metagenome (GOLD analysis project Ga0209348, IMG submission 184065) | Marine viral communities from the Pacific Ocean - ETNP_2_30 (SPAdes) (version 2) | ecosystem: Environmental > Aquatic > Marine > Oceanic | place: Pacific Ocean | collected 2013-06-22
AATCAGCTTACTATTCCAGTTGGAGCAGGCATAACAAATGTAATTTCATTAAATGACACTATTGTTATACTTGATCCTGCTTCTGGAGCTGAAGAAAAAGCTTTAGTAACAGCATCAAATACAGCAACAGGTGTTCTTACTGCAATACCTTACGCACCTGTAGCGCAAACACTAGTTGCTACTTTTGGAGCTGCTAACGCTGGATTAAAAATATTTGTATATGGTTCTGATTACTCTAAAGGTTCTCAAATCTTAACAAATACTGCCGGTGCTGGTGCTCAAGCTGCTAACACTAGAGTTTCAGTTGAGCCTACCTTTACGCAATATTCTAATTCACCAATTATCCTAAGAAGCCAGTACGTAGTATCTGGATCTGACATGGCTCAAATTGGATGGGTTGAAGTTGCAACTGAAGACGGAACTTCTGGATACTTATGGTATTTAAAAGCTGAATCTGAAACTCGTTTACGTTTTGAAGATTACTTAGAAATGTCAATGGTTGAAGCTGAGTATAATCAAATCGCAGGAACTGTAGGTACAAACCCAGGATCTGAAGGTTTATTTGCTGCTATTCAATCTCGTGGTAACGTAGAAGTAGGATTTACTGCTGCTGCTGGACTAGATGAGTTTGATGCTATTTTGAAAAACTTAGATACTCAAGGTGCTATTGAAGAAAACATGCTTTTCTTACAAAGACAAACTGCTCTTGATTTTGATGATATGCTAGCTGCAATCTCTGGTGGAACTGCCGGTGGTACTGCATTTGGTTTATTTGAAAACTCTGAGGAAATGGCATTAAATCTTGGATTTAGTGGTTTCCGTAGAGGATCTTACGATTTCTACAAAACTGATTGGAAATATTTGAACGATGCTTCTACTCGTGGAGGTATTAATGGTATTAACTCTATTGAAGGAGTATTAGTACCTGCTGGAACTTCAACTGTTTACGATCAAGTATTAGGAACTAATATACGTAGACCTTTCTTACATGTACGATACAGAGCTTCACAAAGTGATGATCGTCGTATGAAGTCTTGGTTGACTGGTTCTGCTGGTGGTGCTTTTACATCTACATTGGATGCTATGGAAGTAAACTTCTTATCTGAAAGATGTTTAGTAACACAAGCTGCTAACAACTTTGTATTATTCAAAGGAATCTAATAATGATTCAAAATTAATAATATCCCCGTCTTCGGGCGGGGTATTATTTTTATAACTATTTAATTTTATTATATTATGGCTAAAAAAGCTACAGCAGAAACTATTGAGGTTGCACCTCAAGAGGTTGCGGTAAAATCCGCTTCTAAACCCACAAAACCAACGTGGGAAATTAAAGATAGAGTTTATTATTTAACAGGAAAAAAATCTCCTTTAACTCTTACAATTCCAGGTAAGCATACTAGAAAACATGCTTTACTTTATTTTGATGAAAAGTCAGGAAAGCAAAGAGAAATTAGATATGCAACGAATCAAGATTCACCTCTTGTAGACGAGCAAAAAGGTGAATGCACAATGGGTCATATTAGATTTCATGACGGAACTTTAAAGGTTCCAAAAGAAAAGCAAAACTTACAAAAGCTTTTATCTTTATACCACCCTTTAAAAGGTAGAATGTATGAAGAGTTTAGCGCTAAAGAAGAAGCTGTTGATCAATTAGAAATATTAGATCTTCAGATAGACGCTATGAATGCTGCTAGAAACATCGACATAGACCAAGCAGAGGCTATTCTTAGAGTTGAAATAGGTTCAAAAGTCAATTCTATGAGTTCTAAAGAAATTAAAAGAGATTTACTTTTATTTGCTAGAAACAATCCAGAATTATTTATTAGCTTAGCTAATGATGATAATGTAGTTCTTAGAAATTTAGCTATTAGAGCTTCTGAAGCTGGTATAATTAATTTATCAGGTGATCAAAGAACATTTACTTGGGGATCAAACGGTAGAAAATTAATGAATGTACCTTTTGATGAAAATCCTTACTCAGCATTTGCTGCTTTCTTAAAAACAGATGAAGGTGTTGAGATCTATAAATCTATAGATAAAAAACTATAAAAACAAGTGATACTATAACAGAGGCGGTTTCGGCCGCCTTTATAGTATAAATAAAAAATTAATAATGGTAGATATAAACAGAGTATATCAAACAGTCTTGTATATATTAAACAAAGAGCAGCGCGGTTATTTACCACCATCTGAGTTCAATAGCTTAGCAGAACTTGTTCAAAATGAAATATTTAATTCTTATTTTCCAGATGGTAATCAATTAAATCGTCAAAACCAAAACAACACTCAAAACGATACTGAGTTTTTTAATATTTACGAAAACAACAGATACAAGCTTTATCCATTTGAGCACGAAGTAAGTTTTAACTATGACCTAACTTATACATGTTGGAGTTATAGTCCAACCACACCTACCGCTTACGGAGGAACTATTAGATTATTAGGTAGTATTTTATCTACCTATGATAGAACTAATGTATCACCTCTTCAAGTTAATAACATACAGGTGGCTGATATTGGTCCTTCAATAACATCAATAACACAATTAACCTCTAAAAGCAATTACGATAAAATAACAAGATCTAAACTAACTGCTCCTACTAAAAAATACCCTTTAGCTTATCAATACAGTTTAACAGCCCAAAATACTACAACTCAAGCTGTTTTAAACATAAATCCTTTACCTGATTCTGTTACTGTTAATTGTATATTTGAACCTACTACACCTACGTGGGGTTCATCTACAGGAGCCTTAGGTCAATTACTTTATAATTCTGCAGTATCTAACAATTTTGAATTAGACATATCAGAAGAATCAAACTTAATTATTGGTATATTAAAATATGCGGGGGTAATTATAAACAACCCTACTGTAATAGATGTAGCAATGCAAGAAGCTCAACAAGTACAAGTTAATGAAAAATCTTAAATAAATGAGTTTAATAACAGAAACAAATCAACAGTATTATCAAGGCGCTCAGGTATTTTTTTCTGCAGCAGTACCGCCTAATCCTAATACTCAAACTTTTACCACTACGTTTAATACTGATTTAAATTTCACACCTGGAGCATATGATTCCACTGATGTAAAATATGTTTTAAATAATTTTAAATTATATACTAGTCCAACGGGCTTACCAGGTTCTTTTACAGAATACACGGCAGCATACACTGTTCTTAATAATGCAATAACATTGACAGGATTAGCTGCTTCAACATATGTAGTAGTGCAGCTAAAAACGTTAGATGGTGGTAATTATGGAGATTCTGCAGCAGGAACTGGCTTTGATGCTTTTGGAACTGTGGTAGAGGAAAACTACGGTAGTTATGAATATTTATCTTTAAATGACGCTATAGATAATTTTATGGTTGGTTATGTTGGAGATGGAAAAATACTTCAAAGAGCTAACAAGTCAGATGTGTTATTTTTTGCTAAAAGATCTTTACAAGAATTTAGTTATGATACTTTAAAAAGTATACACTCTCAAGAATTAAACATACCTCCAAGCTTAAGTTTACCATTACCTCAAGATTACGTAAACTATGTAAGTGTTTGCTACATAGATGAGTTAGGCGTTAAAAGACCTATATATCCTGTTGGCAACTTGACTACAAGTCCTTATGAAAATCCTGTACAAGATAATCAAGGAGTACCAACACAAGGTAATTTTGGAAGAACAATAGAAGGAGATTCTATAACAGAAAATAGATGGAAAACAGCCAACGACACAATAATAAGTCAAACTTTTTTTAACAATATAGATGACTATGCTTATTGGGCTAATTATTATGGATTTGACAATAGCATTTTCTACGGTCAACAATATGGCTTAGAACCTCAATACGCCCAAGTAAATGGCTGGTTTAATATGAACGCTAGAGAAGGTAAAATAAGTTTTTCAAGCAGCTTAGTAGGTAAGTTAATAGTATTAGAATATATATCAGACGGTTTAGCTTATGACGGTGATTCTAAGATACCTAAGATGGCCGAAGACGCACTTTATGCTTCTATACTATATAATATAGTATCTACAAGAGCAGGTCAACAAGAATACGTTGTTCAAAGATTAAAAAGAGATAGATCAGCTAAGCTTAGAAATGCTAAAATAAGATTATCTAACATAAAGCTTGACGAAATAGTTCAAGTAATGCGAGGTAAATCTAAATGGATAAAACACTAAAATTTAATGGCTAAAGTTCAAAATACTTTTTTAAAGTCCAGAATGAACAAAGATCTGGACGCTCGTATATTGCCTAACGGCGAATATAGAGATGCTCAAAATGCACAAATAAGTAAATCTGAAAGCGCTAATGTAGGTAATTTAGAAAATATCTTAGGTAATGCTTCTATACAAAACTTTCAAAGCTTAACAGGTGTATCTAAATTAATATGCATAGGTAATTTAGCGGATGAAGTAAATAATACTGTTTATCTTTTTTTTACAGATAAAGATAATTCTAGATCAGATTATGAACCTGGTTATACTCCAAGCGGAGAGCAATCTAATAATTTTATTATTTCTTATAATGTTTTATCAGGTCAAGCAACAATACTTGTTAAAGGTAATTTTTTAAATTTTTCTACAGAAAATTTAATAACAGGTGTTAACATACTAGAAGATCTTTTATTTTTTACAGATAATAGAAATCAACCAAGAGTAATAAATGTTTCTTTAGCAAATCCTTCTAATTTAGCAAATCCTATTTATTATACTACAGAAGATCAAATATCTGTAGCTAAATATAATCCTTATAAATCAATAGAATTATATGAAAAAAGTACTTTAGCTAGTACTTCTAGTAATACTTATTATGAAACTACTATGAAAGATGTTAGTAGTTTATCTCTTCCTAACGGTGGTACAGCAAAATCAACAGCTAGCCAAACAAGCGGAAACTCTTCGCCATTATTAATAGATAATATAAAAGGTCAAATATTTGTTGGCGCTACAGTTTCTTTACAAAATCCTAACTCAAAAGAATTAAACCCAACCGGCGCAACAGTTACTGGACTTCCAAACGCCGCTGGAACTGATGTTGATTTAAGTGCGGATATAACAGTTGGCAATAATCAAGTAATTGTTTTTAATCCTAATCCTTATTTTAATTTTGAATTTTCTGGAGATCCAGATTATTTAGAAGATAGATTTGTAAGGTTTAGTTATAGATTTAAATATGTAGATAATGAATATTCTATATTTGCTCCTTTTACTCAACATGCTTTTATACCTAAACAAGATGGGTATTTCATGTATGAACAATCTCCCAACACACCTAAAGACGATCAAACTGAAGCTTATCAAAGCACGATAGTATATTTTGTAGAGAATAAAATAAATAGTATTGGACTTAGAATCCCATTGCCTTTTTTCAGTTACACACTAGAAAACGCTTTAAAAATAAAAGAAATAGAAATACTATATAAAGAATCTGATGCTTTAGCTGTTAAAGTTATAGAAACTATACCTATAAGCGATATTACTTCTTCTGCTGCTATAGCTTTTATAAATGGAGCACAGCCTAGTCCAGCAGGTATTATACCCGCAGGAACTAATATAAATATAGACAATATACAAGGTGGTATAAAAGTAGGTGAAACTATTCAAGGAGATGGAATACCAGTTTTAACTACTATAACAGAATTTACACCATCTGGAGCAACTAATTTTACCTCTGGAACAATAAAGCTAAACAACGCTATACCAGCGCCGGGATTTGCTGATAATACTTTTTTAACTATAGGTGATATTAATTATTTTACTTATAATTATGAATCAACAAAACCTGCTAAAACACTTCCAGAAAGCGAATTAGTTAGAGTATATGATAAAGTACCTTTAAAAGCTTTAGCACAAGAAGTTGCTGGCAATAGAGTAATGTACGGTAATTTTGTTAATAAACTAACCCCTCCTTTAGCTTTAGATTATAACGTGGTTTGTAATGACAAATCTGATTTTAGTGTAAATGAAGTTACTGCTGCATACATAGGACCCGCTAGTAGTTATGCCGCTGGAAGCAACATAGCTATAAATACTACTAAAACTTTTACACCTCCAGCAGGGCTTTTTGCAGGTATGGTTATAAGTTCTAATGATCCTGGTGTTTTTATTCCAGTTGGAACTACTGTTGTTAGTACTACAAATAACGGCCAGAATATATCTACTTCAGCTACGTCTTCTGCCGCAAGCACTACTACTTCTATACAATTATCTTTTGTAGACGGATCTATACCTATTGGTGCTACAATAACAGGATCAGGCGTTCCAGGTTCAACAACTGTTGTTAGTTATAATGCTTCAACTCTAACGGTGATAGCTAGCGCAGCTGTTAATATAGCTTCTGGTCAAGACTTAAGCTTTGTAGTATCGGGAACAACAAGTGCGGTAATAACATTAAGCAATGATGTAACTTTTCCTTCTGGAACAACTACTCCAGTTGCTTTAATTTTTGATCCAGGTGGTGATGTAATAAATACAACTAGTATAATAGAATATCCAAATAGCTCTGTAAAAACAAATAGAAATTATCAAGTTGGCTTTGTTTTATCAGATAAATATGGAAGACAATCAAGTGTTATACTTTCTAATTCTAAAAGCTCTATAACATTGTTTTTAGAAACTTTTTCAGGATCTACACTTTATTCTCCTTACATAGATGAAATAGTTAATACTATTACCTGGCCTGGTGATTCATTAAAAGTTTTATTAAAAAGTCCCATACCAGGGGAATTATATAACGGTGACACTTCAAGTGTAAACTATAATCCTTTAGGTTGGTATTCTTGGAAAATAGTAGTTAAACAAACAGAACAAGATTATTATAATGTTTATTTACCAGGTATCATGAATTCCTACCCTAACGATACTACATTAGAAGTAGGCACAACTTCTCATACTGTTTTAATAAATGATAATATAAATAAAATACCAAGAGATTTAAACGAAGTAGGTCCTGATCAAAGACAGTTTGGTAGTTCTGTGCAATTATATGGAAGAGTTGAAAACACTAGTGAAATACTTGATCCAGGTAGAGGTAATCTAAATAATCAATACTACGCCACTAGAAGTTCTGATACTGCTACAGTAGTTTCTACAGTATATGATCTTTTTGATTTTGATCCATTAAATCCTGAAGCACCTAACTTTTTTCCTCAATTTTATAGCTTAGATTCAAACCCATTAGTTGCTAGAATTACCACTGAAAGGTCAATAGGTCAGTTGGCAACTACAGAATATTTTACTGAAAGTGGTAAAGCTTTAAAGGCTGAAAGTTTATATAATTCTCCAACTTCTCCAACCCCTTCAGTTCCTGCCAATGATGCACAACCTCAAAATTTTGTTTGTATTACTTCTTTTACTGGTGATTTAACTTCTACAGGTATAGGACAGTATGATTTAGTAAGTAGTAATAGTTTGCCAGATAAAACATATGTTGACACTGTATCTACAATTCAAGCAGGTTATCCTGCAGCTACTGGAGTTATTAGCGGTTTAAAAATAACACTTGTTGACAAAGATAACAACACTTTTTCATTTATACCAGTAGAAGAAGAGCTTATAACTATAACTGAAACAGACGGCTCTGGGCCTCCATCTTCTTCTAATTTAAGAACTCCAAAAATACCTGGAATACAAAGATTAGCTGTTTATGAAACAAAACCTACTGAAAGCTTATTAGATATATATTGGGAAACATCTAGTTCTGGTTTAATATCTGACTTAAACTCTGTGGTTCTTAATAATCAAAGCGTTCCTGCTGGTGTAGATCTATTTCCATTTAATTCAAATAATTTTGATGAAGGATTACCAGCTTCAAGTTATATATTAAACAACAACACTTTAGCTGGAGGTTTTCAACTAATAAATACATTTGGCCAAGATATTACTTTAAATCCTAATACTTTTGACAACATAAGACTTTTAACAGTAACCAATGGCTTAGGTCAGCAAATTGGAGGTTCTATTTGGAATATAAATACAGAAGTTAGTGGAGACTATTTTAGATTAGTAGATTCTACGGGAGCAATAGGGGGTAACACTGCACCTTGGAATATACTTGCAACAGGGCCATCAGATACAACGCCAGCTTTAAGTTTTTATAATAATATATTTTTTATGTTTAATGAAGACGGGCAAAACACTAATCCTTTAAGAAATTTTACTTTTACTTTTGAATTAACAATTGATGATCAAGTAAGTATAGTTACAAAAGAAATATTCTTGAGAAACGTTCAGCCTTTGTATGATAAAATTGAAGTATTTAATTCAGTTGGTAGTAACGCTGAGTATGGGCCAGGAGCTACTCCACCGACGGCTGTACCTGCTCCGCCTAATAGTATATCTGTTTCTTCAAGAAGAGATACAACTTCTCAAATAGTTGCACTTAATATTAAAAATGGTGCTAATAACGGTGATTTAGATGATGAAGATCTTGAATTTATAGGAAATTCTGATTTACCAACACCAGTAGGATTTCCAAACTTAATTTTTAAACAAACTATAGGCACGCCAGATGGACCTGATGCTGTAATAGATGGCCAACCTATTTTTTATATGCAGCAAGCCCAAACTAACAATAATAAAAGAGGATCTATACAAATACTGCCTGCGCTAGTTGGTCAAATACAAGCTGCTCTTTATTTTGTTACAATAAGAATACAAGATGCTGGTTCAACTTTTGAAGACGTTATATTTGCTATAGATATGAGACTTATTTTAAGAGGTGGTGCTTATGATAACAACGTAGCTCTTAGTGGTGATGTTTTTAACTGCGCTCTTTATATTGATTTTACAGGTGTCTCTACTTTTTCTGGATCTGGTACTATGTACAGGCCAAACACGCTTTCTGGTAATACCTGTGGAAGACCAGACAATTGGTGGGTTAATAACCACTGGAACAGAATAGCTTGTACTTTGCTTAGAGTAGATGCTACAAGACCAGGCGTTCAAGCAAGTGAAGCTGGTTATTATTTATATGCCGCTGGAACTTTCAACAATACTTATAATGATAAGAGAGGAAATCCAGGTTATGCAGGAAGCGTTAGCTTATGTTCTATCCAAAATCCGACTATTGTTTTTAATGAAGGTACAGTTAATATACCTTTAAACACGGCAGGACCTGATGGTTTTGTTGTGCAAAAACAAACTTTATTAGCCGACAATACTGTTCGTTCTCCTTTGGTAAAAGGAACAGCAACTGTTTTGAATAAAACTATTAATACGCTTACGGTCGAAGTTGAAATAGACCCTGCGAGTATTCAAGGAACAATAACTGGTTGCATGAACGCTTTTATTACTTGGCCTACTAACAGACAACCGCCTTGGACTGATAATGGTAGGTCAGAACTTCGTGGTAACTTCAACCCTATTCTAAGTTATAATCCATCTACAGGAATATTAATCTTTGGAGCAAGCAATCTATCTTTTAATAGTGCTCTTGGCAATGGCGTGCAATTAAAATTTTGGGGTGGTAGTATAACAGATAGAAATCCTTGGTATTTTTCTCCAGGAACAGATAATACAAGTTTAGCAAGAATACAATCTTACTTTCAATTTAGCGAGTGGGTTATGCTTAATAATTGGCAAAACGGAGGAACAGTTTTTGGACCTACAGGATATGCTAATCCAAACTTACAAGGAGGTACTGATATAACTTTAGGAGGTATGGACCCTGCAAATGAGGGTTTAAATCCTGGAGAAATAATATCTACTACACCTGATTTTGAGTCTGTAGATTTTATAAACAATATAGGTTTTAGTATCTCATAAAGTAATTTAAATAAAAAGTAAGTAATAATAATTAAATATGGCTGGAGCGATAATAGAAGTTAAATACTTTAATACTTTTCTATTGAAAAAGACTGTTGATACCGGTGAAAATGTTCTATGGAATGGTTCTAGAGGTATACCTTCAACTATAGGAGGATATCCGGTTAATCCTTCAGGTACTAATAACACCGCTAGTTCTTGGGTTATTGAAGAATCTAGAATAAGAGGTGGTTATAACAATACTTCAGTAGATTTTGGAGCCAAAGCTTATATAGTAGAAGAAGAGCCTCAAGGAACTAGAAGATTTAATGCTTTAATTTATTCAGGTATATTTAACTCAAGAACTGGTATAAATAGAACAAATGTTTTTTCTGTAGGAGAAGATATAACAAAAGCAACAGATCCAGCAAATGGATCTATACAAAAATTATACGCAGAAGATACTAACTTAAATATATTTCAAGAACTAAAAGTAAGTAGAGCACTGATAGACAAAGATGCTATTTATGCAGCTGAAGGTGGTGGAACTGTAACGGCTAGTAATTTAGTTATTGGTGTTATACAGCCATATTCTGGTAAATTTGGAATATCAACAAATCCTGAAAGTTTTGCTGTTTATGGGTTTAGAAAATATTTTGCGGACGTTAATAATAACGCAATATTAAGATTAAGCTCTGGTGGCAGCGGAGGTGGTATTGAAGAAATATCTACTTTTGGCATGAAAGATTTTTTTAGAGATGAGTTAAATCTTGTTTCAACAAATCAATCTAACGGTAAAATAATAGGAGCATACGATGTTTATGGTAAAGATTACATTGTTTCAATGCAAAATGCAGAAAGATTTAAAACTTTAAATTTTGATGAAAAGCCAAAAGGCTGGGTGAGTTTGTTTTCTTATGCACCTGATCAAGCCTTTAGTTTAAGAAATAATTTTTACACTGTAAAATCAGTAGGTGGTAATGCAAACGTAAACGGTGCCGTTACAGCTAGTACTAATGTAATAGTTGATGGAGTACAAAACTTTATAGAACAATATTCTACAGTTGAACTATTAGTTAATGGAATTCCAAACTATACAGCTGTACCTCTTGGCACAACGGTTGTTAGTTTTAATTCAGCAACCGGAGCTTTGGTTTTAAGTGGAAATGTAACATTAGCTAATAATGATAATTTAACATTTGGCGGTGTTGCTAGATTATGGAGACATTACGATACATCTGTAAATAGAGGTAATTTCTATGGTCAAGACAATAGAACTTCTATAACGTTTGTTTTTAATCCAAATCCTACAGTTTCTAAAACTTTTAATACTATAGGTTATGAAGGTAGTAATGGCTGGGATGTAAGTAGTTTTGTATCAGACAACACAGGTACTCAGTTTGTCAGCTCATGGCAAAATAGCAACGATATTACATCACAGGTAAAAAGCTATACAGAAGGAGAATATATAATAACACAAGGTTCTGGAACTTCTTTAGCCAGCTCTGTAGCAACAACTGTCTCTTTAGACTTAACAACCTTTCAAGGAATAGCAAGAGCAGGAGATGTTGTAAACGGTGTAGGTGTTTCAATAGGTACTTTAGTGGTTTCTTATAATGAATCAAGTGGATTACTTACTGTTAATGTACCTTTGAATATTGCTTCTGGAGCTTTACTTTCTTTTAGCGGTGCTGTTTCTAGATCAAATTATCTAGCTGTATTTGGAACTATAAATCCTCCTAATCAAAGAAATTATGCAGGTTTTGTTTTAAAAGAAAACAAATATGTTGCAAATTTAGTAAATAATTCTATAGCTGCTCCTGGTGAAATAATATTTGGAGATTCTATAAGTGGTATTAAAGGTTTTTATTCTGTTGTTAAAATGTCAACAGATGGAACTACAGACTTAGGTGGTGAAAAAACTTTATTTGCAGTAGAAAGCAATTATATAATTAACAATGGATATTAAATTAAATTAAATAAATGGGATTAATTTCTAAAAAAAACCCTTTAAAAGAAATATTAAAACAACTACCTGAAACTAAAGGTTTACTTTGGGAAAAAATATTAGAGCTACAAAATCAAATAAAAAAAATTGAAGGTACTTTAAATCATATTGCTGGTGAAGAATATTCTGAAGACATGCAAGAAATATATCCACTAAAGCAGCATTTAGAAGGTGGATTATATACTAGAGAATTATTTATGCCTAAAGGTTCTTTAGTTATAAGTATGGTTCACAAACAAAAACATCCTTCTTTTTTGTTAAAAGGAAAACTATCTTATTTAACCGACGAAGGAGAAGTTGTTACAATAAAAGGACCTCATACTATATTTACACAAATAGGAACGCAAAGAGTTTTGTATATACATAAAGACTGTGAGTGGGCTTGCGTTTACAAAACAGATGCACAGACTTTTGAAGAAGCTGAAGCAGATGTTTATACAAATGACTACAGAGAATTACCAAAAAAAATAATAGAAAAAAATAAAAAATTATGGCAGGAATTGCTTCAGCGCTTGGAACCGCTGCAATAATAGGAGGAAGTGCTTCAGCACTTGGGGGAATTGCTGGCGCTATATTTGGCGGTAAAGCTAAAAGACGCGCTAGACGTAGACGTAGACGATTAGAAAGAAAACTAGCTTCTTTAGAAGCCAGTAGACAACAAATAATAAACCCTTACGAAGGTATACAAGACTTGTCTAGTCTTATTACAAATCCTTTTTCACAGCTATCAGTAGCTACAGGCGCTACAGAAATACAAATGGAACAGACTGATTTAGCTTTAGCAAATACTTTAGATACTCTTAGAGCTACTGGAGCTAGCGCTGGTGGTGCAACTGCTCTAGCTCAAGCGGCGTTGCAAAGTAAGAAAAATATTGCAGCTAACATAGAACAGCAAGAACTTTCAAACGAAAGACAAAGAGCTCAAGGAGATCAAACTATGATGGCTCAAAAAAGAGGGGAGAAACAAAGACTTCAACAAGCAGACGTAGCAGGCAGACAGTTTGTTTATAGAGAAAAAGAAAATAGAGAAATAGCTCAATTAAATAGAGTTGCATCTCAAATAGGTATGGCGGCTCAATCAGAACAACAAGCAGCAAGCGCACAGTTAGGCGCTATAACGGGTGCCATTGGAGGAATAAGTCAAATGGCTGGAAGCTACATGGGTGCAATGACTCCACCGGCACCAACAGTATAATAAAAAAAACATGGAAGACTTAAATATCAAAAAAAATCTTTTTATAAAACAGTTCAACCAGAGCAGCGCTATAGCTTACAACGAAGATTATTTAGCATATCCAGCTAATTATAATTTTAAAATACTAGACAATGCGTACGAGCCAACTGTTAAGCTTTATGCTAAATTAAAAATGGACATTGAAAATAATAAATGTTCGTTACCTAATTGTAGTATAGAAAAACAACAGCTTAAAGTACTAGAAGAGGCTCCACAAAAATCTATTGCTTTTTTAGAAAACATATTAGAGCAACTGAGTGTTACTGATGACGAAAATTACGATGTAAATAATAATTACAAGTATTTAGCTGCTAACTCTATAATGAGAGGAAGACCAGGTTTTTCTATATCTGATGGTTACATAGTAGATTTAAGTTTAAACACAGACGGTAATCAAGTTATTTCTTTTGATGGACCTATATTTGAATCTCCTTTTGTTGTAACAAATTCTGCATTAATAGCAATGGATCAAGCTGGAATAGATCTTGTTGTTCAAACTCCTGATATAAATAAAGAAATGTTAGAACTGTTAACGTCTGTTGGTATTTTTTCTTTAGAAGATGTAAGAGAAGATAAAACATTATCACCTACTGCTAGAATAAAAGAAGAGTTTATACTAAAAAATATTGACGGTAGTTATGACTACGAAATAATAGATATAGGCAATGGGAAAGGTCGAAATGTGCTTAAGTTTGACATGGATAAAATAGAGCGCAAAGTAGAACCATTTATAAATGCAGAAGTTGCTGGCATGTTAGGTGTTGAACAAGCTGCTGTAGCCGCTTGGAACGTCTACATAGCTAAAGGAACAAGTGTAGAAGAAGACGATCAAATGGTGCAAAATGCTAATGCAGCTTCAGACAGTTGGAGTTACGAAAAAGATTTACCTTTGTCGCAAGATAAAAAAGTTTTGTTTGAAAGTAAATATAAAGAGTATTTTATAGAAAACTATTTAAAACAATTTACTACAAATCAATTTCCTACAGTTACAGAAGATGCAGCAGTTTTTGATTTAGAAGAAGGTAGAAAAGCTAAAGCACAGAAATTTATTGAAGATAACAATTTATAAAATATAATTAAATGAGTCATATTACGTTATTACAGTATATTACACAGCTACAAAATTTAGGACTTACACAGCCGCAAATAAACGAAGCTGCACAAGAGTGGAAAAAAACTCACACGCCCGCAAAGGTTGAAGCTGCCAAAGAGGGAAAGTCGCCTGCTGTTGCGGAGAAAAAAGATACAACTGCAGCAGTGAAAACAGAAAAAGTATCAGATTTAGATTCTTCAGATGGAAAATTTGCATCAACATTTACCCCAGAAAAAATTAAACAATCAGAACCTACTGGCTTTGGCGAGTTAAAAGGTTTTGGTAGCAATGAATATAACGCTATATCACGCAGTATAGATAAAGAAAGACAGGAGCAATATGACAAATTAACCGTTATTGCTACTCCTGATCAAGTTTATAAAACAAAAAATAAAGAATATAAATACAACTTTAGAAATAAAGATGATGGAACTAGTGAAATAGTTTATTATTCAAGAAACTCAAGTGATGATAAAAATAAAGAGCCAGAAGCTTTTGCAGAAATAGAAAAAAATACTATTGATTATATAAGTGCTTCAACTACATTTCAGCACATGGATCAAAGTATTATGGATCAATATGAAGCGGGTAATGATTTACTTAGTTTATATGAAAAAAATCCTGATTATATAGCTCAACTAACAGAGATAAGTGAGTCTACTAGTTCTGATTTAGAAGCTCTTGATTTAGAATATGCAGAAATAGCTGATGATTTTCAAAACTTAATTAAATTAAATGACGAAGATAGAGCCTCTGCTATAACAAAAGCAACCGAGTTTGTAGATAGTAAAGAATATATTGAATATAGCGATAAAAAAGGAGAAACTAGCACTGGTGAGTTTTTAACTAGAAAAGAAGTTTTTTTTAAAAATAAAAGATTAAATAAATTTAATAAAATTAAATTTTTAGATCCTAATTTTGATGGTTTTAAAGATGGTGAAATAATCAAAGAAGAAACTTCAAAAATAAATGAAGATTGGCAGAGTTTGTATGACAGTGTTATACCGTCTGTAGTCAAAGCGGCTGATGGTATAAATAACGCTGAACAATTACTTAAATCACAACAAATAACAGTAGGAGGTAAAAAATATAACACTCAAGATTATATTAATCAAATTATGATTGATACTAAAGCTAGTGAAATATCTACAGAGCTTCTTATAGATAAAAATGAAGATTTTATAAAAGAAAGTGGTTTTGATATTAGAAGTGAAAAAATAATTCCAGCAATTAAACATTTTCTTTCAAATCCTTTGCAAGCTGGTTTAGCTGGTATTTTAGCTACTCCAGAAATAATAGATAGATCTGATAAGCAAAAAGAAATGGAGCTTTATCAGATAAAAAGAAAAGAGGCTATAGGTAAAATTACCAGTAAAGAAGGTTCTATAATGCGGTTTCAAACACAAGCTGAAAACAAAAAGAAATTACTTCAAGCTCTATCTAAACAAATAGCATCTGGTACATATGTTACAGAAGATCAAATAAAAGAAGCCAATAGACAATTAGCTGCAATAAATCAAACTCACAATCAAATAATTGATTTACAAAAGAAAAAATACAAAGAGCTTGATGATCTTCTTGTTGAAAACAAAGATGCAGATGAGCTTATAAATGATTTAAGTAGAAACTATAATCTACTTCCTATAATGATTGATAACACAGTAAACTCTTTTACTGAAATGGGTCAAGGTGTAGAAGAAATTATATATAGAGTAGCTACAGCTCCTAGAGAAATAGTAGCTGGTCTTGACGAAAAGTTTGATACTAAAAAATTTAGTGCGTTTGATAATGTTTGGAACTATGGTAGAAACTTAATACTAGACACTTGGTCTAAAAAAAGAGATGTTGCCAATAAAAACATAGATAAATTTCAGAAAGATTTAATGGACGGTGTTGCTGATAGCATGAGCATAGAGGATATTAAAGATGCTGATGATTTTGGTAGATACTTGTTTGCTACGACTGGTGCTATAGCTCCTCAAATAGGTGTTATGGTTGCGACTGGTGGGTTTGGAGTTGGTATTGTAACTGCTCAAGCTGGCGGTCAAAAATTTAAACAGTATGAACAAGAAATGCTTGAAAGTAAAAAAGCTTTCGATGCTTGGAATAGACCTGAAACAGAAAAAGGTGGTTCAAAACCAGTAAAAAAACCAGGTGAAACTGATGAGTATTATGCTTATAGATTAGAGGTTTGGGAATCTAAGAAACCAGAAGAAATAAACTACAATCTAACACAAATGTGGGGTGGTGCTCTTACTATGATGGGAGCTGAAGCTGTTATGGGTAGAGTAATATCTTTGCCTATGATAAATAGAGCTAAAGCATTTACACCGTCAAGAGTTAAAAGAGGCTGGACTAAAGCTTATATAGATAGTTTAAAATCGCGTGCCACTACATACGGCGTAGATGTTGTATCAGAAGGTCTTGAAGAGGTTTTCACAGAAGTAGCTGCAAATCTTTACGATAGAAAAATACTAGGTAAAGATGTTAATCTTTTTGATGGCGCTCCTGATAATTTCTTTTCTGGATTATTAATGGCGAATGGTTTTAAAACACCTGCGCTTTTTGCGCCATATGTTAACGCCGCCTCTACGCCTGGTGATAAAATAAACGTGCAAGAAAGACAAAGCTTAATAAAAAGTAAAATAAATTCTTTAGCACAAAACCCTAACATGTCTAAAGAAAGTAAACTGGCTTTAGAAACAGAAATAGCTGATCTAACATTAGAGTTAAACAATGATATTGTTTTAGTGATGAACAGATATAGCGATATGCCTAGAGAGCAAATAGACGAGTTAGGTAATATAGAGCAACAAACATTTCAAATAGATCAACAAATACAAACTATACAATCAGACACTAATTTTGTATTTGGTAAAGAAAAAGAAATAGAGCAGTTAAAAAATAAAAGAAATAATTTAACTGGTAAAAAGAACTCTTTATTAGAGCCTTACGTAACAAAAGATGCAGAAGGTAGAATTACAGGCGGTGGTTTTATATCACCTAAAACAAGACAAATAGATGCTGGGGCTAGAGTAATAGCTGGTCAATTAGATGGTGTTGGTGTTGAATCAGTAAGCGATACTGAAAGTTTATTAAGTGTAGTTGCTACGGTTGAATCGAGTGGAGGTGAAGTTATAGGCTTACAAAGAGACACAGATGGCAACGTGCTACCAGCAGAACAACAAGGTTATGGTGTTATATCAAGACTTCCAGATGGTTCAAGACAGGTTATAATAAACCAAGTTTCGGCGGCTAAAGACAACGTAGCAACTACAACTCAGCATGAAGTTTTACATGCTTTTTTAGATCAAATATTTGTTAACGACAGTGCCGCTAAAACCAAAGCTGGTAAAGCTTTAAATGATTTTTTACAAAGTGATAGCGTTAATTTAGATCAAAACCTACAAAATAGATTTGATCAATACAAAGCGGATTTTGATGCTATAATGAAAGATCCAAATAGTGATTTAAACGATAAACAACAAGCTGAAGAGCGTTATTTTGAAGAAATAATAACACTGACAAGTGAAGGTTTAACAGCTAATCAAATACAAGAAAATGCGGCTGTTGAGGCAGAAGCAGAAACGGTCGGAGATGTTCTTAGTGATGTTTATTCTGAAAACAATCAAGCAGCTTTAAACATAAGCTTTGACACTGGTAAAGGTGTCTTAGATTTTGTTAGAGGTTTTAACCAAGCGGTAGAAGGCGGTAAAGGTTTAACACAACAACAGCTTGATTTGGCAAGTTCTGAAGGTAGTACAACTCAACAAGATAAAGCTAGAACATCAGAGCGTATATATCAAAAAGTAGAATCACTTAAAGACAAGCTTGTTGATCCTAACACTAAACAAGAAACTGCTTTTGAAATAGCTAATGATCCAGCTATGTTTAATGAAATAGATCGTAGATTAAAATTTGATGCTGATGCTATTGCTAGAGAGGATGTTATAAGAAACTTTCTATATGACGAATCAAGAGGTATGCTAGGCTTGCTTAAAGGTTACGATCCTGCTAGAAATGATAGTATAATGGGTTATTTAAATTCGTCAACAGCAGGTGGAAAACTTTTAGATGCTAGACTTTTTGAGTTTTTTAAAGATGATCCTAGATATGAACGTATAATTCAATCTACTACAGACGAAAACATTCAAAGAAAAATTGAAAGCAAAACGACTGGTGGTAAAACAACTACTACAAAGCCAAAAGCAAGGGCTAGAACAACTCCTAAGGCATCTAGGAAGTATCCTAGTACAATATTAAGTAATTTAGGTGTTAGCACAAAGGCTGAGGTAGACGCGCTGTTTGAAGAAGCTATTGCAGACGACATTGCTAACTTTTACAAGAGTGAAATAAAAGAGTTCAAAGACATTAAAGACATAGGACCCGCGGTTGCTGCTTTAATGGAAAAAGCTACTGGTTTA
>Ga0209348_1000600_pt1 | contig 18502 bp, 19 predicted proteins | sample ETNvirenome_2_30_FD_184065 | JGI IMG/M metagenome (GOLD analysis project Ga0209348, IMG submission 184065) | Marine viral communities from the Pacific Ocean - ETNP_2_30 (SPAdes) (version 2) | ecosystem: Environmental > Aquatic > Marine > Oceanic | place: Pacific Ocean | collected 2013-06-22
CGCCCAAATCGTGAACACCTTCATGCATATGTTTTACATCTTTTTTTAATCCTGTAATATATCCATAGATAGCAAGTAAATGCTCTCTTGTATTCTTTGGTCTAATTTTATCTCCGTTAGGCATTATGTTCTTCTCGCTATAACTTGTTCTTCTGGTGATAGTAATGCTTGTTCTGTGTCTGTCAAGTTTGTATTTACAGGCGCTTTTGCAAATAAATTACTGTTTGGCATAGGTGTTGGTGGTAAAGCTCCTGTTGTAATATTACCTTCAAAAGGAGATATAATTTTTTGAAAACCTTCTTTTATAATAGGTGGAACTTTATCTAAGATACTTCTTTCTTTTTTAACAGGATCGCCTTCACTATCAAAAACAATTCTGCCATTTTTATCTAACTTATATTCAAATTTTTCTGGATCATAATCCTCTTCAAAAAATTTCTTATCAAAATAACTATCTTTTATTTCATTTAATTCATCTCTAGGAAAAACAAAATCTTCGTTTAATTTAAATTTTCTATTTTCAGTATCTAATTTTTTAAGTTCTCTCTCAATAGTTTGAACTTTAGTTTCAAATCTAGGTTTAGAATAATTTACAGGAGTAAATATACCATCTAACAAATTGCTTCTTAGTCTTCTAGATACACCTGCGTTTTTTAAAATATCATTTATTTGTCCCTCATCTAAATCTAAAAGTTCAAAATCTTTAATTCTAATAAACATATCTTTTTGTATTCTAAAAGCTTCTTTTTGCATGTTATCATATGTTGCAGCCATATCTTGTGGTGTATTATTTGCATAATTATCTACGTTATAAAATTGTTCATTTTCATCAACTGCTCTTAATAATCTGTTCATTTCAGCAGCATTATATTTTAAAGTGTTTTTTACATTGATTCTTATAATTCTAGTTCCTGCAAACAAAGCAAGTAGTTCATCAAGTAATCTTAAAGGCGCACCACCTTTTGTTAAATCTAAACTTAAAGCTCCAGATATTTTTTCTGCACTTTTAGTAGCTCCTGGTTGAACACCATCTAAGACGTATGCAAATGATTTAGCAAATTTTGCACCTAAATCATCCGATGCAGAATAAACAGTACCACCTTGATCTTTCCTACCATTTCTAACTGTTACGTCTATAAATCTATCAAAACCAATTGGTTCTGTAATAAAAGGTTCTAAAAAAGTAAACACAGGTCCATCTTCTGAAAACATTAAATCTAAAACATATTTTTCTGTTTCTTGTGGATTTAAATTTTGTTCTCTTGCTTTAGCTACTGCTGCTGCAAAAGGTTCATGTAAACTATCGTAAGGTGAAAAATAAGAAAAATTTACAGCTGCAGATTCTCCATTTTCCCAACCTTTGATAGGCATTAATTTGGATCTAGAATCCCAACTTGCAGCTCCAGATCTTTTATATGCATCCCATTGTGAGTCTGTAGAATTAGTTAAATACTGAGCTGTTGATACAACACCGGTTCCTATTGCAAAATTAGTTAGCGATGCACCTGTTAATCTTCTTAAACCCATTTGTCTTATTGCTGGATTACTGTGTGCAGTTTCTTTTAAACCTATAGATATAGCGTTTGTTGCTGTTCTTAATATTTCTGCTGGAAAAGATATAAAAGATCCAATAGGTAGTTTTCTTAAATTCTGTATTGAAGGTGGAACTTTACTATATGTTGGATATGTGTTTCTAACTAAATAAGCAGCGGCTTCATCTAAAGCATCTTCAAAAGTTTTTTTAGCTCCAGTTACTACATTAACATCATCAAAAGGCTGACCCATATATCTAAACCAATTTTTAATATCATCCATATTTTTAAGAGCTAGTGTTAAATCTGATCTATAAAATTCAAAACCATAACCTTTCCAAAGGTTATCTCCACCTGCATACAATTTTGCAACTTTATCTGTAGGTGCCATTTTAATTAATTTATCAAATAACTTATCAGTGGTATTTATTTGATTACTTCTAATTTGATTTACAATTGCTTTTAATTCTGAAGCAACAACATTTTCATCCCAAACACCTAATCTAACTAATCTTTCAACATAGTTATTAAATTTAACTTCATCAACACCTTGTTTACCAGCACCAAAAATATCATCAAAAGCTATTTTCATAGCGTTTGTTACACTTGCTTTTCCTCCAATGTGTCCATTCATTAATGCAAATAAACTAGCAGACGAAACATTTCTTACTTGTGTTTGTGGAGAGTATAAAGTCTTACCTATTTGAATACCTACTTTACCTTGCATGATAAGTCTATAAGCAGGTATGGTTAATAAATTATCTAAAGTGCCACCAGAACCTTTAAACATTTGAACATATTCAGGTGATGTAAATAATCCTCTTAATCTAGATTGTAAAACGTTTCCTAATCTTGAAATATCTTGTATTTTTTCTGCATTTAAAACATTATTATTTCTTGCAGAACTAGCAGTTTTATGTAGCCAACCATTTTTTAAACCTGACTCTGCCATAAAATCTAATGCTCTTTTATTAGCAGATGCAGATATTAATTCTGAAATTGTTAATGAAACAGAACTTTTTAAATTTTTTTCTCTACCCAATAAATTTTTTACAGCTGTCGGTAATTCTTCTCCTGTTTTTATAATTTTGTAATCTTTAAAATTAACTAATTTACCTATTTCTTTTAATTGAACTAAAGGGTTTACACCATCTGCCCTACCTATTCTTAAAATAGTTTCAGCTAAATTTGTTGCAGATTCTTTTATAGCTTCTGACGTTGTTAACTTTGGAAAATCTTTTATAGCTTCTTTTCTTAATTCACCTTTAATTACATTTTTAGATATCCAATCAACAGCATTGTTTAAAATTTTTTCATCCGGTAAATAATTAGGGTTTGTAAATGTTGAAAAAGATTTAACTAAATAACTATTTATTTTATCTATTTCTATTTTTTCTAAATCTTTTACTAAAACATCTCTTGTTTTATTTTTCGGTAATAAACTTTTAAACTCAGTCATTACTTTTTTTATTTCTAATCGTAGATCATTTGCTAATGGTTGTAACTCTGTAGGCAAATCTTTTAATTTTTTTTGACCTCTTAAAAAATCTTCTACTAAATCTAAATAATATTTTTGTAATGCAGGGGATTGATCAGCTTGATTGTATTGTTTTTCAAAACTTTTTGCTAAATCATAAGCTCTTTTATCTAAACTATCCATTGTTTTAGAAATTTTTGTTGCTCTACTTTTTACAAATAATTTAACCGCTTCTTGCACTCCTTCAATATCTTTTGGTGATTCTCCGAAAGATCTTAAATATTTTAAAACATTGTCTAATCTTTTAATACCTCTTTCATCAGCAAATCTAGAAGTAACACTACCTAGTCTCCATTTTTCAAATGGAGGTAATTGTCCAACTAATCTACCTTTGTAAATTAAATCTTTATCTAATGCAGATGCTGCAATCTTTGCAGCTTTTGATAACACAAATTTACTTGCACCACTTATAGCTTTTGATGCACCACTAAATGCAGCACCACCAACTTTTGTGCCACCTAAATATAGTATAGGTTTAAACACAGCGGTATCTATTGCTTTTGCACCAAGACTAGCCGTTGTTTTTGTTGCAGGTTTAATTCCATATCTATAACCAAGAGCAATACTTTTACCTAATATTGGAAAACCACCTCCAACAGTTGCTCCCTCTGCACCATATTTAATTTTATTTCTAAAAATAGCTGCTGCTTTTTTTCTACCTGATAAACCTTCTGTATTTTCTGGTTCAAAAAATATAGATTGTCTATCTGGTTCTGAAGCAATAAAATCTGTTGCACCAACTATTGTTGCTCCTTCTACAACTCTAGAAGCAACAGTGCTTATAGGTTTTTTAATACCTCTCATTTTACTTATAGCATCTTTTACTTTAGCAACTTTAGGAATTCTATTTACAACTCTTTGAATTATAGTTCCAGGAACAGCAAATTGTGTAAGTAAACCAACTAACTCACCTCTCCATGTTTCAGGTCTGTCTGGTTCTTTATCTTCCATAAACTCTTCAAACGCATTTTGAAAATCTGTGTCTAGTGCAAAATCTGTACCTGCAAACAATAAACTTCCAGTCCCTCTTGCAAGATCAAATATACCTGTTTCAATACCTTTTCTAATTTCATCTAATCCAGATATATAATCTTTATCATCTTCGCTTTCTAATTTTTTTATTATATCCTGACCGGCAGTTATAGATGCTGATGTTCGTAAAGATGGATTTAAAAATAAACTAAATCTTAATGCACTTGTATCTCTAAGAGTTCCGTCTTCTTTTTTTCTAGGTTTTAATGATCTTAAATATTTTACAGGTGCTGTAGGTTCGGTTAAATTTTCTAATGTAGTTTGAAAAGATTCTTTTAATTCTTCTATATCTCTATTTTTACCTTTAGGTGTTTGTTCTTGAAGTTGTTTATCTTTTAGATATCTCTGTAATGCAGAATCGGCCATTTTATGCCTCCGCTGGTAATACTAACTCTACGTTATATTTACTATTAAAAATAACAACATCTTGTTGTGTTTGAATAGTTGCAAAATCTTCTAATGCTTCTGGACTAGACGCTATTAATTTAACAATATCATCTGTAATTTCTCTAGGTAATCTAGCTCTTAATGTATCATAATCTATCTTTGGTGCATCTTCTGTTGCCGGCATTTGTCCCATGTCAGCACCACCACCTTGCATAAACCCAGCTCTACCTCCATCAGCTAATAATAAATCAGGTGGAAATACACCATTTTCTACATAAAATCTTAATGCTTCATCTATTTTTGTTCTTAATTCTAATTCCTGTGTCTCATTTAATGTACCTGCAAATCTTTCGGTAGTTTCTAATTTATCTTTTATTGCTGTTCTAATTCTTCTTAACTCCTCTGGATCTTTTAAAATTGCATTTGCAAAAGCGTTTGTATCTTTACTACCTTGTAAAAATTTTAATTTTTCTTTTGCTATTTCAATGTTTTGTAGATCTATTGCCGTCTTAGTTTCTTTTGCTTCTAGTTCAAATATTTTTGTCATGTTATCTTCAATTAATTCAGAAACTTCTAATTTTTCAAAAGTTCTACCTTCTTTATCTGTTTTAGCAGGTTCGTAATTTTCTAAATTACTATAAACATCTTTTGCTTTAACAATTACATTTCTTTTTAATTCTCTATCGTACAAAGTTAAAAGTTCTTGACTCTCTTTTAATTTTTCAGATGCTAATTTTTTGTCTTCTCTTCTTTCAGATAATCCAGATGTTAATAATGCACCAAATAAATCAGCTTCTTTTGCTGTTGTTGAGTCTCTTCTTTTATCTATAGCTGCTGCTAATTGAGCTGCAGGATCTACAGCAGATCTTGCTGCATCTGCAAATATATTGCCACTTGGTGTTGCTGATGCAAAGTTTAATCCAAACGGTATTAAAAATCTTGAAAGCATTTCGTTACGAGACATTGGTTCTCCACCAGAATATTTTTGAGCATCTGCCATAGCTTGTGCTATTATCTCATCTCTAGACATACTACCTGTAGCCATGTTAGCTGTAGATTGTAAATTATCTTTATTACCAGAAAAACCTTTTGCCATAATGCTTAAAGCATCTGGTTTCATTGCAGCAGCATTAGCTGTCATTCTATCTCTAAGTCTATCTGCTGCCATTGGAGTAACCGTCATTCCAGATCGATAGTTTTGTCTTGGTGCATCTAGTCCTGATGTAATACCATCTGCTGCACCACCCATTTTAAACATAGGGCGCTTTAAAGTTCTGTTCATATTAACCTTGTCCTCTACCTAAACCACCAAGATATGCTCCGCCTAAAGATGTTCCTATTCCTATTAAAGACTGTAAAGGCGATGGATTAGGTGTATTAGTTGATTGGAATTGTGCAGGGTATCCACCCATAATTCCTGTTACTTGACCTGCAAATCTATCTAATTGTTCTTGTGGTAAGAATGTTGCTTGTCTTGTAGCTTCTCTTGTAGCATCTAATCCTGCTTGTGATAGTGTTCTATCTAAACCACCTAAACCACTTAATGTTGAAACATCAGCTCTTTGTAGTTGTGGTAGTAATTGTGCTAAACCTGTTTGATCTTGAAAAGATTTATCTCTTCTTGCGACTGCTTGTTGAAAGCCTTGTTGTCTTAACCCTGCTTCTAATGCAGTTCTATCTCTTAATGCATTTGATCCAAATTCTGCTAACTGCACACCTTCTCTACCACCACCGAACGCACCTGATGCAACGGCTTGATCTCTTATCTGTTGTTCTTGTATTGCTTTTTGTCTATCAAATTCTTGTAATGATGAATCGATAACTTGTTGTTGGTAAGGAGACATAAACTGTTGTACAGATCCTGTTCCTGTTCCAGTTCCTGCTCCTGTAAGTTGTTGTGCTGATGTTAAAAATGGTTGAAAAGATCCTAAACCTGCTTGTGCTCTTGTTTTTGCATCTTGTTCTAATTGACTTAAACCAGATATTTGCGGTGCAAGGCCTGATAATGCTTGTTGTCTTTGTTCAAATCCTAATGCAGCTCTTTGTTGTGCACCAAATAATTCTTGTCTTTTTTTAAATTGATCTGCAGACTCAAAACCTTGTTTTGTTGGTTGAGCCATGGACCCAAGTCCGGCTAATCCTGTTGTTACTACGGGTACACCCGACTGGGCGGTTACCTGTTCTGCTAGATCTACACCTAAATCTTCTACAAACTGTGCAGGTAAATTACGCTGTGTGGTAGTTGACATTATAATACTTCCTCTAATCTTTTTGATGTTTGAAACATTTCTCTTGCGCCTTCTAATCCTTGCGATTCTTCAGATACTTCACCTCCGGATTCGAGGTTCTTCATCATATTATACATAACTTCTGCGCCTTTGTCTACATCACCTTCACCTGCATTTCTAACAGCATCTGCTGTAAATACAAACTCATTCTTTGATAATCTTGCAGGCACATCGTCAGCCTTTTCCATTCTACCTATTGGTACAAATCCACCATCTTCTCTAAGATCCATTTCTTTACCATCCATATCTAATAGTGGCATAGTCTTTTTAGCTACTGGTTCTTTTTCTGTAGATCCACCATCTTGAAAAGCTCTAGTCATAAGACCTGTTCCATCTCCTATTCTAGATCTAAACGTATAAGGATTACCTCTAATATAAGGTATATCTAATCCAGGACCTCTGTAAAATTCTTCTTCTTCATCATCTTCTTGTTGGCCAAATAATAAAGGTGTTAAGGCTAACGCTCCTGCTGAAAACATACCTTTACCTGTAAGGCCGCCAGATAAATTAACTAATCCTGCTTTATTAAGTATAGCACCTAATCCACTAAACGCTTGATCACCAGCAACTTTTTTTAAAAAAGGATTAAAACTTCCTTTACCAAAAAAAGATCCTAATTTTCCTGCTCCAGCTCCGCTACCAAAATACATAGCACCACCTAATATGGCAGCTTTACCTATTGGTGATTTAACAATTTTTTTAACAGCTCTTGTTGCTTTCTTAACTAATTTTCCTAAGAAATACATCTGTCTTCCTGTTTCAAGGTCCATGATCCCACCTGTCGTAGGCGCATCCATTAGACTACCACCACGGCTCATGAATCTAAGAGCTAAACCACCTGTATTTGTATTGTCTTCATCATCGCTGTCATCACTATCACCTGGTGTTTGTGGAATTATTGGTTGATTTGCTCCGTCGTCTCTATCATCTATAAAATTACCTGTAAGAGTACCATCATCACCATATTCAAAACCTGTTACTGGATTACCCATGGCATCTGTTTTTCCTGCCATTCTATTATCCATGTAATCTTGATATGCTGCTTCTAAATCAAAATCCTCGCCATAAACATCAAGTACATTAGAAGGTAGATTAGGAATTTTTCCTGCTCTTAAAACTCTTTCTACAAAAAATTTTCTATTAGGTTTTCTATTTAAATTACCTAAAAATTTTACGTAGGCAGGTGTATATTTAGGATAGTTTGCAGGTTTGTTATAAAAATCTATTAAATCTTTTACAGGTTTATCATCAGGATCATTAGCTCCTCCACTTCCTCCTGCGCCTCCTGTAAAACCTCCAGTATCAGTTAAAGATTTAACTCTTTCACCTGTTCTTTCAAATTTTTCTCTAGCAGTTTTTGTTGTTGGATTCATTACATTAGAAGATCTAAAATCACTTGGTGGATCATTTCTATCATTACCACCACCAGAAGAAGAAGATTTTCCAGGTCCAGGTCCTCCAAAACCAGACCCTGCACTATCTAAACTCATTAATCCACCAGGTCCCATATTGGGTCCATCTTTTAATGATCCATGTATATCTTTTTTAAGTAATAAATCTTTTTCTGCTTTTGTAATATATGCTAATTCTGTAGAAGGTTTATCTGGACCAGATTGCCATTTAACAGGTACATTATTTACTGTTTCTTGTTCACCAAGATAGTTTTTAACTCCACCTTGCATTACAAAATTTCCATCCTTTAACATCTGTCTGACTTGTTGTGCTCTAGTTATTGCCATCGTACCACTATATTATAAATTTGAGTCTCCACCAAGAGGTAAAGATTCAACTGTTATTTTTACACTACGAGAGATATGTTCTCTTTTCGTAGACGTTTCAGGATTATCTACATCGTCATCAGCTTCTTTATCTGAATTGTATTCTTGTCCTGTTTCTAAATTCTTTAAGGTAACTTCACATTCAGGTGTAATAACCAATGTTTTCTTACCATTAATTATTTTATATTCCGCTTTTGCTTCTTGTTCTATAAATGCCATTAGTCTCTACTTATCTCCAATATTGATGCAATAACATGTAATTCATTTGCATCTGCTGCTTGTGCCTTTAATACCTCATTTTCTTCCAAAATTAAAGGGTGAGTTAACAATTCTGTTGTTGCTTTTGAGGCTATTGCCTTGTCTTTAAACAAGTTAAATACTGCAGAAGCAGCATTTGTTATAGTGAAAGTTATTGTAGATCCTGACCCAGCGTCCTCTGATACTAGAATACTTTTAATAATAGCCCTAGAACTAGCTGGTGTAGTGTAGATCGTAGTATTATCTGTAGTAGTTAAATCTACTAATTCGTTTTTATATATATTAGCCACTTAATAACCAAGAGAATCTCTCTTGCTCCTGTTTTGTTTCACTTAAATATGTTGAGTTTAATTGTTCTACCACCAAAGATAAAGTTCTATTTATTTGTTTTTGGTTTGAGAAATCATATTCTTCTTTTGGTTCTGGTATTCTTACGTTAATCTTTGGCATTATCTTCTTCCATCCGGTTGTAAATCTAATCTTAATGTTCCAAATCTCCAGGACTCATTGACTGCATCATTTTCTATTTTAACACTTACAAATCTGCCTCTTGCTCTTGTATCTTTTTTATCTGTGGTTGCGTTGATAGTAAAAGGACTTAGTGCAGTTTGTACTTCTGTTTGTTGTGGATATCGTTTTACATTTAAACTAACTTTTGCATTACCAACTAGTGTTTTAAAATCTGGTACAAATCTTCTCATAGCTAAAAATATTTCACCAGCAACTTTTGGTCCTGTTGATCTACCCTTTGCATCTTTAGATCTTGACTCTAGATCTATGTCATAAGATTGTATAAAAGAAGGCACAGTTGTAATTGTACCATCAGGATTAATCTGATCGTTTCCTACTTCATGTTCAAATAAAATACTTTGACCTAAACCAGACTCACCTATAATTTCTGGAAAACTACCTGTTGCTGAACTATTAAATTTAGTTGCAAAAGGATTTTTATATATTGTTGCATCCATCCAACTTGTTCTTGCTTCTGTTCCTGTATACCAAACACCACCTGGTACACCAGATGATTCTGCATAATTAAATACTACATATTTATCGTTAAACGTAGATCCTTGTGATGGATAGGACCATGTAATCTCTGTAAATAAATTATTTAATCCTGCAGATACTTGTTGGCCTTTTGTAGTATCAAAATTATCATATACAAAATCTTCAACAGTACACGGTATAGATTTAACTGTACCATCAAATAAAAAGAAACCTTTAGGACTTAACCAGAATGCAGCTCCATCTATTTCTATAACTGCATTTTTACCTATCAATCCACAGTTCGTACCAACTTGTTCTAAACCAAATGTAAAAGGAGCTCCTATAAACTTCATGGTATACAAAGCATTATCAGTCCATACTAGAATAACTTCTTTTGCTTTTATAGCACCTACAATTTTTGTACCGTCTTGTAATCTTAAAGTACCTGCAGTATTTATTGCAGATGGTATGTAAGTGTTAATATCTTCTTGATCAGAGAATCTAATAAACATATCATCTTGTGTTGTTGCTGTACCGATAGTGGTTTCTGTTCCAAGATGTATTAAGTGTCTTGTTGTTGGCGAAACTAAAGTAACTCTTGATGCAGTTGGATTATTTGTTGTTTCAAATCCAGATGTCGATGTTGATGCTCTTGTTGTAAACTTAGCGGTAATAGATGCATCCCAAGTAAATGTTTTACCATTTGCAATCGTTGCAATTAAAACTTGTCCAAAGTTATCTAGTGACCAAAGTCCTGGTTCTAGTGTAACCGTTCCAGCATTTACAGCATTACCATATCCTGCAAACGTTGTAGCATTAGTAACCGCTGCACCGTTACTGTGAGCTTGTCCGTTTGATGTTCCAAACGTGGCCGTACCCAAAGCTCCTCTTGTAATACCAGTTAAGTCATTTGAACTAACACCTGTGTACGTAATCAACTCGCTACCGACAGCGATCGTTCCACCACCTGTTGGAAAACCAGTTGTTGATGTTAATGTAACAGTAGACCCTCCGCCTGTTCCTGCAGTGTCTGCGCCCAACGATCCGTTTAAAGTTGTTGAAATAACACCGGTTACAGTACCACCATAATTACCAATACCAAATCCATAACCATAAGACTGAGCGGAGGGTCCAACCTTTTCATATGGTTTTAGATTTATGCTTCCACCAGAAGCAGCATTAACTGTACTAGTAAAATTAACAGTGAATGTTTTTGATGTTGGAACTGATAGGATTTGAAAAACTTTATCTTCAAAGTCAGAATTATTTTTACCTGTACCAGTAGGTAAAGTTACATTATCAAATAATATAATGTCTCCTATTTCTAATCCGTGATCTGCAGATGTAGTAATAGTAATTGTTACACTACCTGTTGATGTAAACGTTGCACTTGATATAGTTGATGCAAGTGGTGTTGCATCGTATAGTCTGCCTTCAAAATATATAAGTAAAAATTTATCTGTTCCTATTGCAACGTATCTATTACCTTCAAGATCTACAAATGAGTGTAATTTTCTAGCGACACCTACAATAGAATCTGCAACTAGAGAGGACCAACCACCAACTTTTTCTGGTAAGCCATATCTAAATCTAACATTATCAGAATCAACCCAACGTTGCTCAGCACCAGCTTCTGTGCTTTGCTTGTCAATTCCAGGTTTGAATTTAAAGTCAATAAGGGCCATGATCCGTGCTCCCTATGCCGTGTTTGTTTTAAATGACCAGCCTCTTGTTGAATCTATGAACACTAAATTTACAGCTTGACCATTGGTTGTCAATTCAAGATTGGCTGCTGATGAATTAATATTGGAGCCGTTTCTAGCAACTGTGACTTTGTTAGATCCAAAAGTTCCTCTTGCATCTATAATTACAACTTCTTGTCCAACGCTTGGAGATGCTGGTAATGTTACTGTAATCGGGTTTGATGTAGTATTAGCAAAGATCTGATCACCATCTACAGATGTATACGCTGTAATAGTTCCTGAATCTAGTGTTACATAACCTTTGTTTTGTAGACCAAGGTTAACGTTTGTACCATCAGAATATACTAAAGATGTAGACCCTATTGGTAATACAACTCCTGATCCAGATATAGTTTTGACTGTAATTGTGTATAAAGCTGAAGAGCCTCTAGTTGTTGCATCTTCAAATATAATAACTCTCTCAGAGCTATCAGGTATAGTTATACTTCTGTTTGCACCTAGTGTGCCTGTTAACTTAATATAGATATTCTTACCATTAGATGTTGCTCCTTGGTCCAAGGTTAATGTTAAATCACCAGATGCTAATTGTGCTGATGATAAGTAACCTGTAGATAGTTGTTCTAATATCTGTAAGTTTGTATTGGTAATAGTTCCCCAAAGACCGGCCTTTTCACCTGTAGTGACTAATTCTAGTTTTGAGTTTGTTGAAAAAGTTGATGCCATATTAGTAAGGTTTTATTTCTACCCAAGTTTGATTTACACCTGGATCTATTTCACTCCATGTTATTGCCGTAGCGTCTTTAACAGTTATTGTCAAAGGTGTTGCATCTGGCGTTACATTTGCTTCGGCGACAATACTAACAGACCCAGTTGCCATCGTCAATGCATTTCCAGTTACATTTGTTACTGCAGAAGCCTCAATAGTAACTGTTCCAGCACCTAGGGTAAACGGTATTCCGCCAGGAGATACATTAGCATCTGCCTCAACTGTTACATTTCCAGCATTAATTGTAAGAGCATTACCCGTTACTTCAAATACCGAACCAGCTAAAGCTGTAGCTGTTCCAACAGATACTGTAAGAGCATTACCTGAAACGTTTATTGATACGTTAGGATTAAATAATGATGTAGCTATCGGTGTAGCGGATATGGAACTATGACCGAGCATTTATTACGCTCCTATAGTTTTAAACGCTGAAAATTCAGATGATGTAATTCTATTTGTGTTTGTTGTTCTATCTATATAAACGTACGCCTCTATATAATCATCGGTATCTAATTCTATTATACCACTTATAGTTACAATAACTAATTCAACCTCACTCTCAACTTTACAAGAATTATTAAAATTTGTAGATGCTTGTGCTCCATTTTTATAAACAGATATGCTAGCTTGATTTACTGAAGATGCTGCTGAAGTACCAACTGTTGCTATTGCCGAAACAAAATATTTTCCAGCAACTGTTGGTGTAAATCTGCTATCTGCAAATTTTGCATCACTATCTAATAATTCTGTATCATAAGTAATTTTTGTCCAAGTAGCATCTGTTTGTCCTGTTGTTTGACTTGATTTTATTGCTGAAAAAGCGGGTGTTGCCACACCACCATTAACAAATCCTGATGATAAATTAGTTCCACCATTAGCAACTGGCAATGTTCCTGTAACATTGCTTGCTAAGTTTATTGATTGATTTAGTCCTATTCTAGTTAATGCCATAATAATTCCTTAACACATTAATGAGCATGGAACAATAAACGATCCATCATCATAAGTTTCAATTACTGTTGTTGATAATACTTTTGCAAAACTGCTAGATTTTACATTGTCATCTGTTTGTACTTTTGCAGTTCCATCTCCATTTGATTGTAGTAAATCTCCTTTAGCAACTGTTTCGCCAGATTTAATTCTAACCACAAATGAACCAACTGAGGCAACAATTATATCATTTATTCCGTCATCATCTCCAAAATCCCAATGACTAAAAACACCATAAACATTTTTAGCATCTGTTGTGTCAGATACTTTTGATTTCATGTGTTTTATGTCAGCTTCTTTAACTATAGTTGCTTGATAATCTGTTCCATTATGATTGTATGTAATTACATCTTCAGCAGATTGACTGCCAGTTAATAGATGAGGAATTTTTTGAGCATTACCATCACTGTCATCAAACTCTAAATTATACCAATCAACCATTTCATCTAAAGTTTCTAAAACAGTTCCTTTTAAAATAGTAGGTTTTGAATTATCTATTAATCTTGTCCAGTGAGTACCAGTAAAACCATTGTATGATACTGTTGTTCCACTTACTGATATGTTTCCTTCAGTAGAGTTTGCTTGTTTAAAATATATATAAACTCCATCGTCAGCTTGTCTGTTTATAATATTATAACCACTAGCATTTAAAATATTAATTAAGTCACCATTTGATCCAAATTGTGATCCTGTTATAGTGGTCGAAGTTGATGATTTTCCAACGATTGTATTGCCACCTTTAGGATTTAAAGATATATCTTGAACTCCAGAGGCAGTATTTCTTGATTGTAAAAATCCAATAGCAGTTCCACCACTACTATCCATTCCAAACTCAAATCTATTGTTTTGATTTCCAGTTCCACCTTGAAGTATCATTTGTGGAGCTTGAGAACCTAAACTACCATCTGCGTCTGCTGTTGCTGATGCCACATGAAAAGGAGATAAAACTGATGTAGTACCTATTCCAACTTGTTCTGAACTATCTATTGTAATAGCTGTTGCGTCTGCATTATCATCTATTCCTACAGAATTAAAATTAGCACCAGATGGAATACTGATCGTGTCACCAGATGCACCGATAGTAATAGTGTTACCACTTTCGTTGATAATGTTATTACCGTCTGCGTCCTGTATCGTGTCTACTTTTAATATACTTGTCATTATGCTCCTATTTTATACCCTTCTAAAAAAGACGCATCAGATGCATCTGTTGTTCCACCAAACATTGTTCTTTCAGCTCCTTCGTTATGAATACCATATACAGAAATAACATCTCCAACATCTAAGTCTAATATTACAGACCCTGTTGTAATAACTTGTTGATCTGTACCATTAGCATAATCTTTTTGACCTGTAGAATTTAATATAGATCCATTTTTATATAATGCTGAAACATGATATTCATTATCATCAATTCCACTTACTTTTAATCTCCAATTAAACCAATATTTTCCAGCTTCATTGGTTGGAACTGTAAATTCATTATTAGTAAAAGCACTGTCAGTATCCCACAGCTCAGTACCAAAAACAAATTTAGTATATGCACCAGATGGGTATGCTGTCCCATCAGTTGCTAAAGCTCTAAAAGAAGGTCTATTAGATAGCAACGTAACACCTGATCCAATAGTAATGTTACCAGATCCAGAGCTAGTTGTTATTGTTCCTACTTTTAATGTTCCGTTTGCCATTATACCCCTATTAATTTGTGTCCACCAAGATAAGTTGTTATTCCACTATCTCCTGTAATAGTTGGATTTCCAGAACCATCATCAATATAAATATATAATTCTATATAATCACCTGCAGATAAATCTAAAGATAGAGAACCATTTACATTTATTCTTCTGCCTGGATTATTCCTAAGATCATTTGCAAATTCACTTATTTGTGAATTATTTTTATAAATATATAAAAAAGCTCTATCGTAATTACTATCTGCACCAGTATTACCATCTACTGCAAAATAAAATAAATATTTACCAGCTTCTCCAGATGGCACTGTAAATTTATTACTAGCAAAAGCATTATCGGTATCGTAATCTTCACTATCTAAAGTTACTTTAGTAGCTGTGGCATCTGTTATACTTTGATTTGAAGAATTATGCACAAAAAAAGCTGGGGTGTTATCTCCACCAAAACCTGTAGCTGTTCCAGAATTAGCGATAGTCACTCCTGATGGAATTGTTATCGTATCACCACTCGTGCCTAACGTTAGCGTAGTGCCTGTAGCTGGATCTACTTGATTTGTTTCTAATTTACTCATTATAAAATTACAAATGTACTCCCTGATGGAATCGTGATCGTACCGCTAATTGTTACTGGTCCAACCATCGCTCCGTTTGTTGAGCCCGCCATTGACAATGATGTCAACGTCTGAGCGTTCTTTACAAAAAAATCTGTGGATAAACTTGCTGCACCTACTGTTGCATCAGTTGGTTTTCCGATGTCAAAAGTATTACCAAGAACGATACCAAAAAAAGTATCTGAACTAGCAGGGTTTCCTGTGAACGTAATCTGACTACCCGATATTGTAAACGCACTTATCGGTTGTTGTACAACACCTGAGACAGATATAATTACGGATGCCTCTGTTTCTGGAGACACAGCTGTTCCACTTGTGGTTAAGTTAAACGTAGCTGTAGATCCATTAAAGCCCGAAGATATATCATCTAAAATCTGATACGCTCCCGTGAGCGGAAATTTTCCTACATAAGCCATAATTTAATTCCTTTACTCTGTTGGGATTGGATTATCAGTCTTGACTTTTGCAACGTGGTCCTTCCATGTAGAAGTGCCGTCCACTGAATCGTGGTATTGCATGTCGAGCTGGTTACCCAAATCACCGTAGGCCGCTCTTCTTGTAGATCTAACTGCATTTTGTCTCTCTTCGAGATCAGCAGCAGAGTCCACAGCATTCAGTTGCTCATCAGTTGGTTGCGCTACACCTGAAACATTCCATGTCTTGATGTAAGGGCCTTGACCGTTTGAGTCATCCTGAAGTAAAACGTCCGTCATGAAGTCTACATTTGCTACGCCGTTGTTAGCGCAATAAGTTTTGACCTTGCTTGATAGTGATGCCATAGTTTTCCTCCTTTTTAATTGTTTATATATTATTTCGGTGGATTAGCAATGGCCGTGTTTTTCTCTCGATTTTAGTTGATAGATTTGCCATAGTTTGTCCTCCTTAATTTTATGTGTCAGCTAATCTTATTGCAGTTGTATATGTGTAATTAGTGCCACTACCACCTATAATATCAAAAACATGTGTTGCGTAAGTTTTTAATCTAAATTTGTAGTTTGAAGTATCTTGACAATCAAATATAGAAGATACGTAATTACAAGCATAAGTATTACCTGAAACTTGTTTTATGCTTTGATCATTATAAGCCAAAGGAGTATAACTACTATTATTTGCAGTTCCCTCAATAAATAATGATCCATAAGTAAGATCTCCATTTATTCGCATATAAAAACTTGCAGTTACAAAATAAATTCCTGTTGCTCCAAATGTAAAAACACCAGAACTTTCTGATAATCCTGTTCCAATTTTTGAAAAAGTAGCTTCGTCATCCCTTGAAAAACCACTTAGAACTGTACTTACTCCAGCAGAAATAGCTTGTGTTGAGCTTTTTCTAAATGTATCTGCTTCAGTAATTCCACCAGCACCAGTCACGGTCCCGGTAAATGCGTAGTTAGATGCCTCGTTTAATTGAGTTGGTCCTACTGCGTCTGTTGTTATCGATGCCGATGTTACTTTATCTATTGCCATAGTTTTACCTCCTTAATTTTATGTTGAAACTAAAAATCCAAAAAATTGACAGTTATTTACACCACTATAATAATCTTTGTTTGATCCATCATTATGATAAACTGAAGCCTCAAAATAATCTGATGAACCATTAGCTTCTATTATTGTAGATACATATTGTGATCTTGTTGTAATATTATTTCCATTATATTGAAATTCAGCATTTAAAGATCCATTTTTTTTTACATATACAACATTAAGACCAGCACCTTGATTTAATGATTTTACACCAAAAAAATATTTTCCAGCTACTTGAGGTGTAAATTTATAATTTGATGTATTAAAAGCACTATCTGTATCAAATAATTCAGTATTAAATTGTAAAACTGTGTGAGTGCTACCAGCAACAGATTGATTTGAACTCATACTGACATGAAAAGCTGGAGTGTTAGCACTTTTTATATAACTATAATCTACTCTTTTAATTGTACCTGCATCTGAGACAAGAAATTCATCTGTGTCTGCGGGAGTAGCCCCAAGAGCAGTTTGTCCAGAGATAACATTATTATTTAAATGTTCACTTTCAACAGCGTCATCTGCAATCTTAGCTTCTGTAACAGCATCGCTTGCTAATTGTGAAGTGCCCACTGATCCTGCGCCAGGTGCATTTGTTGCAGTTGCTCTACCTAAAAATACACAATACATTTCATCAGTGCCGTTTGTTAACGCTGCGGATAGTGTAAGAGTTGTGCCCGATGCAGTGTATGCTTTACCTGATCCTGGCTCTTGGACAATGTTGTTTACAACAAGTCTGATATCGTTTTCGTTAGTTACAGAATGTGATAGCGTATACGCAGTTTGAGAGTTTACGATTGTAAATACTTGTCTCTCAAAACTTATGAAACTTCTTGCTGGTGCGTTTCCTAAATATGCCATGAATCTCCTTACGTACTAATTGCATCGACAACAGACATCCAAACACTTAACGAACTTGCCGTGTCGGACTGTGCTTTTACCACGTCTCCCGATTCAATTACTATCTTACTTCCACCGTCTATAAGTTCAAGCGATCCGCCCGCAACTATCGGTGCATTTTTAATTAAGTAGTGGTCCTGAGAACCACCAGTTACTGATGATGTAATAAACACACTAGCACTTATTGTTGATGTTGTTGTATTTGCTAAACGAACAGAGATAATCGCGTCATCAGAATTACTAGTGTGAATAGTAGCCGCCGATGTTCCTACGTCTTGATCCCCATATCTTTCAAAATCTTGTGCCATATTACTCCTTTACTATAAGGCGATCGCCATTGCAACCGCAAATCCTGCAGATATTCCTGCTGTGCCTGAAGATGCAGAGGTAATTCTACCTTTTGCATCAACTGTTATATCTGCTGTAGTATAACTTGCAGCCGATACACCAGAATTAGCTAGTGTTAATGCTCCTCCAGATGCTATTGTTGCATCTCCAGATATATCAACTTCTTCAAATGA
>Ga0209348_1000601_pt1 | contig 18435 bp, 12 predicted proteins | sample ETNvirenome_2_30_FD_184065 | JGI IMG/M metagenome (GOLD analysis project Ga0209348, IMG submission 184065) | Marine viral communities from the Pacific Ocean - ETNP_2_30 (SPAdes) (version 2) | ecosystem: Environmental > Aquatic > Marine > Oceanic | place: Pacific Ocean | collected 2013-06-22
CCACCACTACCAGTTACAGTAATAACTTTATTAGATGAAGTCCATGTTCTTCCTGCACCTTGTGCAGTAAATCCACCTATAACTACATGTTCATCATTGAGGAATTGAACTGCTTCTGGCGGTGCATCAATCGTAATCGTTGGTGGATCTACATTAGTTGGATCATATCCACTACCGCCATTAACAATCGTAAGAGTAACAACACCACCATCCATAATAGATGTTGTGATAATTCCTCCAGATCCATTACCTGCATTACCAATAGTAACATTTGGTGGAGTGTTATATCCTGTACCAGCAAGTGTTACAGTTGCCTGTGATATAGCACCACTAGAATCTACTTGTAAAGTTCCAGTTGCGGTTTCTCTAGTAGTTAATCCAACATTGAGTGTTGTGATATTACTAAACTGTCTTTCAACATCATCAATCTCATCAATACCTGTATCAAACTTATCAGCACCTTGCTCATATATCTCAGCAGTGAGTTGATAAAAATACTGTTTACCTAACTGGAAAAAAGGATTTTCTCTTTCTACATATTTGACTTCATAGAGATCCTCTGTCAATGGAAAGTATATTAAATCTCCCTCATTAGGTCTACCATCTACAGCAAGACTTAATGCAGGATTAGCAGACTGTTCCCATCTTCTTCTTGATACAACAAAGGTTATTTCATCAGTTATTCTTAAACCAAACTTACTTACAAACTCTGCACCTGCACCAAATCCCTCTACATTTACAAGGAACATCTCTATCATATAGCTCTGATTAAATTCAGATTGTATTATTTCCCCAAGAGTCTGATCTTTCAGATGTACTCTAGGAATATAAAACACATCAGATCCAAACAACTTGATTTGTTCGTCAACCAAGTCTTGTACAAGATTCTGTTCGGTGGCAACACCACCGTGTTGAGGAAAGTATACTTTTTTCATCCGATCATATCAAATGGTGGTAATTCGTATGTAGTAAATGACATCTCTTCAATCTCAGCAATTTCTTTCTGAGCATCTTCAAAAATTTCTCTACCATTAATAGCAACTCCACCAGGAAGTTGGATACCATTAAACTTAATTAGGTTCTGACCCCACTGTCTTTTAATAAGGGCAGTAGCATATTTTTTTAAGAAAATGTCACTATAGACTTGAGTATATGTATCAGGATCTAATGCTCTATGACATTCAACAATGACATGTACATCTTCGTCTAGCATGTCTTTACCAACATCAAGATACAATCTATCCTGTCTCATATTAAATCTAAATTGAACAAAAGCACCATTGTTGAGTACCATGTCCATAGTTTCCATCCATGTCTTAACCATATAATAGTTAAGAAAATCTAGAGATCCTACAGCGTATAGGTCATTTAAAAAGATCTGATACTCAATACCAAATAAATTATTTCTAATTGCATTACTAGCAAGACCAAATACTTTAGTCACACCAACTACATCCGCAGGTAGTTCAAGATATCTATCTCTAACTTCCCATTTTGTACCACTAGCTAGAGTGGTTGTTGTGTTTTGTGTTTCAAATTTTGTCTCATCAGCAGCAGTAAAGAAATGCTTCATATAAGCAAGTTCAGTACCATCGTAGTGTCTCATACGATAATACTGAAGTGCATCGTCTATTGAATCCTCTATCTGATCATCGTCAACATTGATCTCCAACACTGGAAAACCTAACTTTCTAAGACAGTAATCTTTAAATTCAGCTCTACTGGCAGGTTCTGCCATAACATTTACCTACAATTTCCCTGAAGGTATTTATTATATTTTCTCATCAAAACAATAATCTGCCTTAAACAATATGTTTAAACAACATCTATGAGTGTTTCCTTTTGGTGGAATACCATTATGTATCCAGTTAGATGGGAATAGCACAGCATCTCCAGCTTTATTAGGAGCAATAATTTCTGTACCATCTGGTTTAACAATTCTAGTTCCTGTATCTGGATTGTCATTTAGATAATAAATGATACTCCAATGATTAGGTTCCATGATATCTGTATGCTCAAGACCAATAGAATTAGAATGATAGTAATTCCAAAAATATCTTTTTACATGTGCATTACTAAATGCTTGAGAAAGTAAAAATTCTTTTTTTACTATAGATCTGTTTAGCACTAACCTACAAATCATTTCTGCATAAAAATTGAGTTCCTTCATAAGAGGATCATCATAATTATCATCATTTAAAATCAATTCACTTTCTACTCTAATAGAAGCACTTTCTACATCTCTATAAGAACATATTATACTTCCAGCATCTGTACCACCATGAGATTGTTGAAACACATCAATTGGTAAATTATCTGTTACTATATTCCATCTAGCAGTAGACACCAGAAGTTTATGTAGATAATCATTTATATCTCTTTGTAAAACTTTAGGATAAAAGTTAGCTCCATTAACATCAAAATTCATTTACAATAACTCCAATTATAAGAAAAGGTTGCTCTAGGTCCAAATATATTTGGTTTGTGATAAACTTCACGAGGTATATAAATTCCATCACCAGGTTTCAATATATAACTACTACCATCTTTAAAACTATATTCAACATCCCCAATACCTGCAACAATTATAGATGACATTGGATCATTATGCATTCCAAACCATGTAGATTTTGTAGAAAATGTTGTGTATAAATGACATTGTTTTAGACCATACTTATTTCTGGCCTCAATATATCTTTTTTTCAATTCATCATTATAAAATTTAGTAGAGTTACAGATTACAGTATATAACCAACTCTCATATTCTGGTTCTACTAATGGCCATGGAGATTCCATTCCCTCTCCAAATTTAACTTTCTCTACATTGTATTGAGCTTCAGTTTCAAAATTGGGATTTAATATTCTTCCAGATCCATCATTTATTTCTTTATCAACCAGTGGAACAATCCAGTCCCAAGAAATAGATTTATGTAATGGAAACTCTCCTCTTAAAACTTTAACCTCTGATCCATATTCATTAATAGGATCAAAGGTTGGATGCCAAACTTCTTGTATCCAAGCTTCTTGGTCTTCTTGATGTTTGTTGTTTACAACATCATAAAAATTTTCAATTGTTATCATAATTATTAAATTCTTTATGCTATATCAGCATTTCCTTGTCCCAACCAAATGATGTGAGCACAACTGTAAGCACCACCAACATTACTTCTATTTCCTGCTCCATCATAGTTGTATGTATATGTGCTATCCCCACCAGATGTTACATCCGTTGATCCATTAAGTGATCCACCAGAACTATGACCATTCATATCTACTCTAAATCCTATGGTAAAATTACTTGTTTGATCTGTAAAATCAAAATTAAAAACACTAGTTTGAGTGTCAATTCTTCCACCATCATTATATCCCATTACAGTATCTGTTTGAGAATATCCACTATGACCACAATTAATCCAACTACCACTATTGAGTCTATAATATAATCTAGTGTAATTTCCTCCCCAAGAACCTCCATCGTTTCTAACAGGAAGATATAGATAAACAGTTCCTACAGATCTGAGAGGAGTTCCCCAATCAGGAGATGTAATTGTTTGAGACCAACTACCATTAGAAAAATTTCTACTGGAAGTGTCCCTATAGTTGTACATAAAAGGACCTGATTTTATCTCACTATTGGATCCAATTGTGTATCCATCACCAGAAACAGTTGTTGCCATTTTATTACGCCTTTGGATATGTGTCTTTTACTTCTTTAAGTAAAGTATAGAAAGAACCAGTTTTATCTAATTTACCTTCATCTATGTCATGAAATAGAGCATCTAATTGTTCTCCCAATTGTGGATACTCAACTTCTCTATCTAATTTATATGTTTTACTATTAACGTCATTATACCCTTCTTGCCATTTTGCAAGCAATTCTGCTTTTGTAAATGGCATAGTATAGTCAATTAATTCTCCAGCATCATTGTAACCTGGATTGTACTCAAAATCATCAACAGATGTGATACCTGGTTTGCCTGGAAAAGAATCGGGGTCTTTTTCAAATTTCCAACCACCAACAAAATTAGGATCTAATGAAAGAGCTACATCACTTAAATCTGGTGGCATGAAAGAAACGTCCTTTGATAGGGCAATTGTTTCATCTGTATTTCTAATACCCATTTTTTTAATCTCTAATTTATAATATTCTTGATATATTTATAACAATTAGTCTTGAGCAAAACCCATGACAATAATTTGTTTTGCCATTGCATACTGTTGGTTATCTGAGGTGTGAGTAGTATCACTACTACCATAACTCTGTCCGCATGAGTTTAAAACTGCACCACCATCGTTATAATATCTATGTGTAGTCCTAAATCTTAAGGTAAAATCAGAAGTTAGTGAATAAAAATCCATCATTACACAATCAGTATGTTTCGTGATTGGATAATTACTAGTCATCATTCTAGATACAAACCCAGATCTACCAAGTGAAGTCCATGAACCACCATTAACTTCATAAAAAAGATCTTCGTAATGACCTCCCCAGTTATTAGTATCTCCCCTTAATGGAGTATATGTATAAACAAAAACCTTAGATCTTGGTGGAAGAGTCATACTACCAGTTACCTGTCCCTCAACCCAACTATTACCAAAGTTAAATCCAGATGTTGTAGTGTGCCTGTAATAAAACCAACCACTTTTTTGTCTGTTGTATAATGATGATGCTCCAGATAATTCAGGAAATTCTATTCCATCTGGTCCAAAAGTTATGCTCATGGCCTTGTCCACCCGTTAATTGTCATATACCATCTCCAAGGTACGTTTGTTCCTGTGTCAGTTTGAGCAGCACTATCTGCACCCTCTAAACTATGACTTCCTCCAGTGTTAGCTGAACTGCTATATGTACGACATTGAATTAAAAACCCTAATGTAAAATCACTAGTTTTACTAGTAAAATCAAACGTCTGCATATGGTCATGTCCACTAATCATACGTTTACCATAACCCATAGCAGTCAAATATCCTGTGTGGCCACAGTCAATCCAACCACCACTATTTATTCTGTAGTAAGGTCTTACATAACCTCCACCCCAACCGTTATCATCATTCCTAATAGGAACTCTAAAATTCATTACTAATTGTGATTTTTTTGGAATAGACCAGTCTGGACTTTGATAACAGTTTTGCCAACTAGTGTTCAATCCATAATTGGTATTACTGCCATGCCTTCTATAAAAAGGTTGACCTATATTTGCATTACTTGTAGACCCATTATAGGAAAACCCATCAGGTCCTAAAACCATATCTGCCATTTAAATTAGACTCCTCTTAGTTGGTCAATTTCTTTCTTAAGATCTTTAACAGCTTCTATAAGAACACCAACGATGTTCGCATAAGCAACTGATTTAATTCCATCATCACCTGTATGTACCAAGCATGGGAATTCTTTTTCAATTTCCTCAGCAACAACACCTACGTTATGTGTTCCGTTGGACTTGTAATCCCACTCAACACCACGTAAATTTAATACTCTTGAAAGAGCATTAGGAATTGTCTCAACATTGTCCTTAAGAACAATAGATGATTGTGCAGTAACAGTACCCACAACAATCAAGTTGTTGGAAGTATTGAATGTTGCACAAGTGGAACCACTAGTATCTATTGTTACGTTAGAGTTGTTAGCTACTGAAACATTTGAGTTTCCGTTACTGATTGATGAAGAGTCAACATTTAAAGTTGCCCACTGAACACCAGATCCAGTTGACTGTAAGTATTGACCACTAGAACCAGTGCTGTTAGCAGCAGTTAATGATCCAGTTAAAATACCACTTTCAAGTGTTTTATTAGTTAGTGTTTGTGTACCATCTGTTGTTACAGCAGAACCAGATCCACCACCTCCAAATGGAACTCCAAGAACCTGTGTAGCACTTAGAACCTCAGTTCCGTTAATGTAAATAGCATGACCACTTGCAAGGTTAATATGCTCAGAAGAGTTAAATGTACCTGCATTAGCAGTTCCCCATGTGATTGATTTATCACCATCAGAACCACCAAGAATAGTCAATCCACCACCATTTGCTGTGCTGTTTGTAGGACCTCCAGCTGTGAATGTAACACCATTTGCACTACCAGAACCTTGGAATGCTTGGTTGATTGTTACAGTTGTTCCAGAAATACTTTGAACTAACGCACCAGCTGGTAGTGTAATCGTACCAGATCCACTTGATATGGCAACTTGAACGCCAGGAGCAAGGTTTGATGTATCACTACAATTAGTAATTGTGGTTTGACCGAATGCAACGTCACCAGTGAAGGTTCCAGTTGCAACAGAACCAAGTTCAATGTTGCGATCTTTAGATTCAACAGTTACAGAATCAATTGTAGTTGTTGTTCCTTGAACTGAAAGGTTTCCTCCAATTGAAAGATTTCCAGTAATAGAAGATAGGTTATCAACATAAGTCTTAACTGCTTTCTGAGTTGGAACTTTTTCATCACTTGCTTGTGATAGAGTTCCGTCAGTTGAAAATTCGTTAATTGATGCACCAAGTTGAGCACCGATTGAACCCAATCTCAATGATGATAGACCTGATAAGTCAAACGCAGAAGCGTCTAGTGTTGCCTTACCAGTTGACTGTTCAACTTTGAAGAACTTACCAACTGCAAAGTTACCATCTTGGTCAGTAGAAACGTAGTAAACACGACCTGGACGAGATTCAATTGTCTCGTTAGCAGGTGTATTTGGTGAGAGAGGTAGGAATGGCCAGTTAGTATTTGCTTTACTTCCAGTACCAACATCTAGGAAGTCATGTGCAGTTAGACGACATTGTGAATAACGATAGCGAATCTTCAAAGCTTGTCCATTGGTAGCACCAATAGTCTTTTCATCTGCCATCTGTAAGATAGTAATACCAGTAGAGTCTGGAGTTACAGCAGTTAATTTAAAGAATTCATTATCAATCTTAATGTAATCATTAATAGCAAATGATACGTTTGCCTGAGCAACACGAATACTGTTTACAGAGTTATTAAAGTCTTCAATAACTTCGTCCTGTGAAGCAACTTTCTGTTGTAAGATTGCGATGGTATCTCCAGAACTATGTGCTTGAGCACTAGTTCCTTCTACAGCACGAGTAACCTCAACGGAAGTAGATGATGGGAACTGAACAACTTGGAACATCTCATCATTGATAACCACATAACCACCGATAACCATTCCTGCAATTGCATCAACTGCCATTGTATATGGTGATGAAGCAGTTTGAAGAATAGTTCCTTGTAATGTTGCACTACTTCCAGAATCTGCATAAAGAGCAACAGTAGCAGTACCATTATGTGCAGCAGGAGAAGAACCAAGTCTTGCTCTCTGAACTGTAAGAGAACCTCTACCATCTGGTGCAGTGTAACTGGAGTTAGAGATAACGAATGAACCAGGATCGTTATTTACTCCGTCATCAACCATCTCAACAGAACCACCTTGATCAGGTGCTGATCCTAAACCAGTAACAGTAAGTAGGAATCCTTTCTGACCAGTTACAGCATCTGTATTATTGAGTAGTGTGACAAATGCACTGGAAGTTGAACCTGTAACAACTTCACCCTGTACAAATGTTCCCTTAACTGGGAAGTAATAAAGATAATTTGATGCAGACTGATCACTTCTAAGTTCACCAACAGCACCTGATGTACCACCAGTAATTCTTTCATTTGATGTGAATGTACCGTTCTTAGATGCTTGTGGATCAAGTTCTAATCTTCCACCCTTAACATTACCATCAACAGTAGTTTCAGTAGAGTCAAATCCTCTAGAGATAACACCATACTTACCATAAGATGAGTTACCAGAAACAGCACGAATCTTACCACCTCTAGTTGTAGAGTATGATATGTGAGCGTAGTATGTGAAACAAGAAACAATCTCAGAAGATGCACCTCTTGTTACATAGAAACCAACACCACCATCTAAGATCTGGGTATAAGCATCAAACACCATTGATTTGTTAGATGGTGTTGATGAATTATTGAAGTGTGCGTGAACAGCACCATCAATCATGATACCAACAGCAGCACCACCGATAGCAGTACAGTTTTGGATATATGGTGATTTGGTAATTGCTGAGTTAGGATCAAGTCTGAAGTAAACACCTTTGATTGTAGCGGTGTCCATGTCCTTATCATCAGATCCAGAAGGAACAAATCCACTCATTCCCTCAAAGATCATGTCCTTAACAGTGGTATGTGAACCAACGTAGAACATGGTTGACTCTTGGTTTACAAGAGTAGCAGCACCAGTAATCGCAATGTAAGGTTCAACTTTAGTAGTTGCACTCATATTACCATTACTAATAGCACTAGTAGTAATTCCAACTAAAGTTGTAATTGCAGATGCTACTTGAGCACACTTAGGACTAGCGGTATCAGATGTGATGGATGTATCCTTAGTTTGAGTTTCACTGTTTCCAGCAGAGACTGTTACAGTCTCATTACGCATTACCTGATGAGCGATACTCTCAATGTAGTTCAACATTGTGGTGTCTTTAGTGTCATCACCACTAATTGCTACACCACCAACACGACCATTTGCGAAATCCCAAACCTTATTGTTCTGACCAGCTTTGACGTTGTATGCAAGAGCTACAACAAATGCTTCAAACTGTGTCTTGATTGTTGCTTCGTTAGCAGTAGCACCTACGTTTGCAACATGACGATGATATGCTTCATGTGCAATAAAGGTTTTGTTTGATGTAAGTAGATTAGAAGCATCCGCATGTTTGTTGTCTACGACATCAACATACAAGTCACTAGTAGTCCACTGTCCACCAGTTAGATTGAGAAGATGAACATTGGTTGCATAGTCAGAATCAAGAACTTTAGCAGTCTTAGTTCCAGCAGAGTTAGAAACTGTTTCACCAAACTTAAGATGTGTAACACTTGTACCAAGTGTTATAGCTTGCATAGTAGAATCAAGTCCAAATTTCGGTTTGATGATTGAAGTTCTTAGGTTATCACCAATTAAAGAAACAAATTGAGGAATTTGAATTGGTAAAGTTTCTTCGTATACACCTGCCTTAATGTAAATTGTGTGTGGATTGGTCGCAGAAGGAGCGTCAGCACCTGTCTTAGAACCAATATAGTCACATGCATAGCGAAGTGAAGCAAACGCCCTAGAGATGCTTCTACCGTGGTTTGCGTCGTTACCCTCTTTGGTTACGTAATAAACAGGAGCAGTCGTGTTGTTTGATTCCCATCTTGGTAGAAGTGGAGAACCACCAACAGTTAGAACCTGACCACTTGCAATTGCCTGTTCTGCTGCTGTTCCAGTAGATCCAGTTGGTAGTGCAATTCTGTTAATACCACCTGCTGCCTGATAAAGAAGGTCACCAGTTTCTTGTAAAACCTGAGCAGCGTTACCACCCTGTGACATGTAGTTCCAGTAATTACCAGAAGCATCAAGTTCAGGAGCAGTTGTTGCACCAGTTGTGTTTGATGTAATACAAACGTAAGAATTACTATTTCTATTAACAACATCGCCTAGTTGGTAGATAGTTGAAGAACTCCACTGACCATTCCATTTGAAACCTTGTACAACAAGATCCCAGAATCTTGTATTTGTTGGAACAGGATTGTAAACTGCTACACCACCTGTAGAAGCACCAGTAGCGGATGATGAATATGTAAATTGTGTAGTATTGACTGTAAGAATTGTAACAGTTCCGTTGTATGCAGCAACTGAAGAATTACTAATAATTACTTGATCACCAACTCCAAATGGAGCAGTTCCTTGAGCATCTGCGAATAATGCAGTTGCAACTGTACCAGTTCCACTAGAAGATGCAATAGTAAAACTCTCATCATTTGTAGTTACTTTACAAGAGTATGTGTTACCACCATATCTTACAACATTACCTGGTTTGTAAGTAACAGCAGGATCATACGCACCTTGAGAAAGATATCCAGTTGATATTACTTTCCACTTTGCAGCATCAGTATTAGGTTGGACATTTTGTGAATCATCTTCAGCAATGTATGAATAACCACCATATGTTACAATGTCACCAGTTTGATACTTAGTTGCAGAATCCCAAGTATCTTCAAAATTTAAACCTTCTGCGTAAAGTCCCCAATAACTATTGTTAAACGTAGCAGTTGATGTGTGTGCACCAGTAGCACGATATTGAGTATTACCATACTTAACAATATCATTAAGTGCGTACCAAGTATTGATGTTGTTTCCTTGACCATCAACACCACCTTGCCAGTTACCTCTGTGTCGGATACCTTCAGTGTGAATATCCCAGTTTGTAAGGTCTGAAGAATAGAATGTTGTCTCAGATGCTGATGAAGTGTGGTTGGTTGTACACACGTATGTGTTTGCACCATACTTAATAATATCATCAATGACATAAGCAGTAGATGCAGTCCATGCACCTTTCCACTTAAACTTCAATCTGCCGAGTCTAAAATCTGCCATTTTTTATAATTCCTACTTAGGTCCGTTTGTTGTGTGATCATATGATTTATTTAGTCTTGCGACTAAGTATCCATCGCTGTCAATAAAATATGTCAAGCGTCTGAAATCAAACCTGAACTGTTGATATTTATCATCAACATCATTTGAATACTTCTTATCACCTGCATCTGCGGTGACATACTCAACTCCTTGGAGAAAATCTGTATACTCTTCTCCATCTAAACGATGAAAATCAAAAACTGCATCTTCTGTGGATCTTGCCACAGTATAATAAAGCATACCGTCCTTATCTCTTCTTAGAGCATGAACGGTAAAATCGTTTGATTGTGCAACAACTTGACTTGTTGCTGCTGTGCTTGCACTGAGATATAAACTCATGCTAGGATCCTCCAGTAAGTTCCATCCCAAATAAACTGAACGTATAATCCAGCGACATCTAATATAAATTCAGAATCAGTATTTCCAAATTTATTCAAAAATTGCTGTCCACCACTTGTTGTTAGCGTAACATTATTTATAGCCCATGTCCCTTTCATGTCGCACAATTCTATCATATCTCCTATGTGTGGAACAACTCCACCTTGTTCATAGGGCATTGTCAAAGAAAAAGCTGATGATGAGGTGTTTGCCAGATATCTAAGTCCACAAACTAATTGTTGAGTTGAACTTATTTCTTCCCATCTTGCTCTTTGGAGTTCAAATCCTCCGATGTCAGAACCATCATGAACAACAGCAGTTTTCTTTTGTGTATCAACTGTAATTTCAGCATTAGCACCAGTAAACTGAGCGTGTTCGTTGGTATTACCTTTTCTAAATTGTACTTGGGTGGTGGCCATCTACTACCTTACGCACTTTTCTCACAATATATTTATGGTTTAAATAATCCAGACTTGTGTAAATGCTGGTTGGAAGAGTTGTACTTGTATTAATGCATTGCCTGAAATTGTGACACTTCCACTTCCTCTGTATGGAGCACGTATGTAGGCATCGTCAGCGTTATTGACATTTGAAATTCTACCAGAACCTTCATATGCATGAACACGGAGATCAATACTATCTCCTGTAATATCAATTTCAACTCTTGGTTGTTCCGCAAATGTAAGGAGTGGATCTCCCGAAGTTCCTCTGACTGCAAGGGTTCCACCTTGACTGAGAAGTTTGGAAGTTCTGCTGTCTGCTCCAACTCCTGTAAAGGAGAATAGCATTTGCTTCTCCAGAGGGTTGAAGGTAAGAGCTTCCGCAGCACCAGATAGTTTTCTGAGTGAACCAAATCCAACAAAATCTCTTGCTCTGACAACAGTTGCATCTCCAAGAATTCTTGCTGTACCAGAACCAACGTGTAGAGGAGAGAAGATACCAATAGCATCTCCAAGTGTCTTGACTGTTCCTTGACCAACTTTGGATTTTGATTTTGTTGTCTTTCCTTCTCCAAGGAACGAGAACAACATTTGTCTCTCGTCTGGATTGAAGGTAAGAGACTCTGCTGCACCACTGAGTTTTCTAAGAGATCCAGATCCAATGTAAGGTCTGCTACGAGCAATATCACCATCTCCATAAACTCTGAATAGAGATGGAAGTGTAGTGATATCAATTGCTCTAGACTCTGCTGCACCAGATAGTTTCCTAAGTGACCCAGAACCAACAAAGTCTCTTGCTCTAACAGCGTTCGCATCACCAGTAACAAATATAGTACCAGAACCAATGTTGTTCGGAACGAGAACAATTCTTGCATCACCACTAAGTTTGAGAGTTCCACCCTTACTGATTTCTCTAGCAAGTCTACTTTCAGAAGATTGACCTGTAAAGGAGAAGAGCATTTGCTCTTCTGTTGGATTGAAGGTAAGAGATTCAGCAGCACCAGAGAATTTCTTGAGTGTACCAGATCCAATCCAAACAGGACAATATCTGTAAGAACCATCAACATAAACTTTAAGTCCACCAACAGAATTCCAGTTAGGTACGAATCTAATATCAGATGCTTCTGGATATATTTTAAATCCACCAGATCCAATCTCAACAGAACTAGTAGCATCACTACCTTGACCTGTGAAGGAGAAGAGCATTTGCTCTTCTGTTGGATTGAAGGTAAGAGATTCCGCAGCACCACTGAATTTCTTGAATGTTCCAGAACCAATGTAAGATATAGATCTAACATTAACAGATACACCAGAAACTTTGAATAGACCTGTAGTTTCATGTGCAACAGCAGATATAACAGTTGAACTATTGAATGTAAATAGTCTTCCGTCTCCTTTTGGAGGAGATGCAACTGTATTCTCTGATCCTGTTCCTGTAAATGAGAATAGAAGTTGTCTTTCCAGTGGGTTGAATGTAAGACTTTCGGCAGCACCACTGAATTTCTTGAATGTTCCAGAACCAATGTAGACTCTTGTTCTTGGAACCAAAGCTTCTCCAAATACAGGAATTCTTCCAAATGGTTGCTCTGCAAATGTAAGAATTTCTGGTTCTGTTGTACCACGAAGACGAAGTTCTGCTGTTTCTTCTGGTGGATTTGCAGAGAATATTTCTGTACCAACTCCACTGAAGGAGAAGAGCATTTGCTTCTCCAATGGGTTGAATGTGATACTTTCTGCTGCACCAGAGAATTTCTTGAATGTTCCAGAACCAATATAGACTCTTGTTCTTGGAACTGAAGCTTCTCCAAATACAGGAATTCTTCCAAATGGTTGTTCTGCATTTGTTGCCCGAACAATATGTTCTCCAAATATACGAACCTTCGCTTCTTCCTCTGGAGGATTTGCAGCAAATACTTCTCCACCAACTCCTGTAAAGGAGAAGAGCATTTGTCTTTCCAGTGGATTGAATGTTGCAGATTCTGCTGCACCACTGAGTTTTCTGAGAGAACCAGAACCAGTATGTTCTGATAAAGTAGATTCTGCACCAACACCAGTAACTTTGGTAATACCTGAAGCTGGATGTAGAAGACTGAATAATACGTATGCTTCTGATCCAATTTTGAACAGACCACCAGCAACAGCACCAATAGATGTGGATTCTGCTGCACCACTGAGTTTTCTAAGTGAACCAGATCCGATGTGTGTTGCTGGTGTAAATGACTCACCAACAATTCCAGATAGAGTTGTAGAACCAGAACCAACATAAGATTCTGTATGCTTCTCTGTACATTTACCTGTAAAGGAGAAGAGCATTTGCTCTTCTGTAGGATTAAAGGTGAGAGATTCTGCTGCACCACTGAGTTTTCTGAGAGATCCAGATCCAACAATGTCTCTTGCTCTAACAGTATCTGCATCACCAGTAACAAATATAGTGCCAGAACCAATATAATCAGATGTAAATGACTCATGAAGAGTTCCAGTAATTCTGGTTTCTCCACGACCAAAGAAAGGAGGAGTCCAGAACGTAGCTGCATCACCGAAGAGAGTAACACCTGCTTTTCCAGTAACAGAGTAACCACTAAGAATAATGTTCTCAACAACATGAGTCTTAGCAACACCAATAATTCTACCTGCACCAAATGGGCATACCTTAGAAAGAGTTTCAAGAATATGTCCGTAATCTCTATTTGCTGCTGAAGAAATATCAGTAACAAGACCGTAATCTTCAGTAGAACTTGGTACAGTTAACTGGTTAGGAATTGTATATGTAGATCCTGGTGTGACAGCAAGTGTCGTGTTAGGTGCAATCTTAATACATCCACTAGATGCAGTAGTATCAGTAGATATTGTTCCACTATCAAGAACACAATTGAGTAAATTCTGTTCTACAAGAGTTCCATAATCTACATCTACAGCATCTATACATGCAGAATTATTATATGCTTCAGTGTGTTTCTCATGTGATTCTTCAAGATTTAACCACTTGAGTTGTGTATAACCAAGCTTGGAATCTGCTCTATCAAAGAAGTCAATATTACCAAGATTAATATAACCATTGTAAAGACTATAGTATTCAAGGGTAAACGATCCAAGTTCTCCAAGTTCATATGTTTGTGGTTTTCTTGGTCTAAGTTTAATACTACCAGAACCAACATAATCAAATGTTCCTTTCTCTGCTTCAATTGTGGCAAAGTTTCTGAGAGAACCAGAACCAATGTAAGTTTCTGTGTGTTTCTCACTAGTTAATCCACCTGTGAAGGAGAAGAGCATTTGCTTCTCTAATGGATTAAAGGTTGAGGATTCTACTGAACCACCAAGTTTTCTGAGAGAACCAGAACCAATATGACTTAATCCTATTCCAATTACAGCATCACCAGATATTCTTCCAATTCCTGATCCAACTGTATCTGTGCCAGTACATTCAGCAGCACCACCAATTGCAAAAATATTTCCAGTTGCAATTACATTAGCATCAAGTGGTACTCTTGCTCCTCCAAATATTCTTAATACTGGTGCAGTTCCAGTATAAACATGACGTTGATTAACAGCAACATCAGTTATAGACTTAAGTTTGAAGAGACCATATGGTACTAAGTCTGAATTATCAAGTATATGTCCATGATCTATTACAGCAGCTGCACTATCAGCAACATTTCCATAATCAACATATGATGATGGAATTGTTATTTGAGATGGAATTGTATAAGTATTGCTTGGTGCAACAGCAAGTGTAGTTCCTGGAGCTATCTTGATGCATCCACTTGTTGCTGTTGTATCAGTGGATATAGTTCCACTTTCAAGAACACAGTTAGTTAAATTACTATCAACAAGAGTTCCATAATCAACACGTGCAAATCTAACTACAGCACTCTGATTATAAGACTCTGTATTTTTCTCAATCGCATTTTCTGGTTGGAATGTAAAGCTACCAGATCCTGCATATCCAAAAGTACTTCTTTCTTTTTCTAACTTAGCAAAGTTTCTAAGTTGTCCTGAACCTAACCATGATTCTGTATGCTTCTCACTAGTTAATCCACCTGTAAAGGAGAAGAGTAAGTCTCTTTCTTGTGGATTAAATGTTGCAGATTCAGCTGATCCACCAAATTTCTTAAAGGATCCATCACCAGAGGTGATAACAGTAATACCAATAATAGCAGTTCCACTAAGCGGAGTGAGTCCACCACCCAAAATAGGGGTGGTGAACGATGCATCCGCAGAACCAAATATTCGGACTTTACCATCAGCAATATATCCGTATAATCCTGGTGAGTCTTGTTTTCCAAATGCAATTAATCTTCCTTCACCTCTCCATGCATTTGTTGCTCTTGCCTGAGCTTCTCCAATTATTTTCTTAAATCCAAATCTAGTTTGAACTCCATCTAATATACGTCCACGATCTTCACCTACTGAAGTAGTTACTGTTATTAGTCCGTTATCAATTGTAGAGTTATGATTAGAACTAATTAAACCATAATCAAGTGTATTAAATTCTTCTACGAAATCTGGTTCATAAACTTTAGCAGTGCATTCAGCAGCACCAACAAATCTAGATATAGATTGCCATGTATCAAAGATAAAGGTAAACGAACTCAGTCTTCTAGCACCAAGGAAACTAATTGTGCTTGGTCCGTGTAAACCTACTGTTTCTGCAATTAAACCTGATTCGTAGGAATAAATTGTAGTTCCACCTGGACCTTGTTGTTGTCCTGTTACTGGTGCTCTTCTAAGAATTACATTTGCAGATCCAGAAATAAAACTTTTTCCTGTCTCACCAACTATTAATATTCCACCTTTTCCATCTGTAGTATTAGATCCTATTCCCTCTGATCCATAATCTCCAACAGTTCCATAATTTGCTTCTTCAACTCTTTGTGTTAATGCTTGTTTGTAGTTATATTCAGTAACTACTGTATTACTTTGGCTGGCGATTGTTTCATCTTTGTGTTCAAAGATGATTCTAGATAATATTCCCGATGACTTATAGTTGTAACGCATCGCAACCTAATACTGCCAATAAAAAAGGGGTCGCAAATTGCAACCCCCACAAACTAAGAATATAAACTGGGTATACCCTATGTATAATCAGTCTAGGCTGACATTTAGAGTAACCTTGATCTGGTCACCATTGTTTTGAATGGCGTATGGACCGTTTGTAAATTGTTCTGCAAAGAATATACTTGAGTATAAAGTAGCATCTCCAGTACCTGAAAGAGCAGGTGTAGTAGTAAATGTACTATTTGTTGGGACGGTATGTACAGTATAGTGACCATCACCAGATGTAATAGAACCACCTGTTCCAGAAGCAATGTAAATAACATCGCCAGGACTTAAATTATGATCAACAGCAGAACCACTAGGATCTGTTGTCATAACAGAGTAATCAAAATCTACTTTATCGTTACTACTTGCTGTACCTACGTTATCTGTAAGTTGATTATTTAGATAAACACGAGGACCTTGCTCACCAGCTTTAGTTGCAAGATCAATACCTGTAATAACTGTGTTTGCAGGAAATGCATCAGGACCTGTTTGTCCAGCACCACCTGTTTGAGTAACTGCTTGTCCAACAGTTAATTCTTCAGCAATATTAATTTTAAAAGTAGCATTACCAGAAGCGTTACCACCTGTAATTGCTTTGTCTAGGTAAACATCATTTGTAGCAACACCAACAACACGAGTCTCAGATGGAATATTTGTGCCAGTAACTACCTGACCTTTCTTAACACCAGTTCCAGAAGCAACTGTAATCACAAACCCGTTTTGAGCACCAGAACTAATAGCACTAACTACAGTATCGTCTTTTAACTCAACATAGTTGTTACCAATAATTCCCTTACACTGTTCTTTTACAACTGATGTTCCAATAGGAGCAACAGATCCACCATCAACAACACCTTGTAATGTAACAGGCATGTTGTTTGCACGTGCTAGATAGTAACCATAAACATTACCAGCAGCAGAAGTAAACGTAAAGATTTGCTCAGGATAAGAAGCAGTTGTTCTACCTCTACCAAAAGAACATGCTGTACCAGCAGTGATAGTAGCAGATAATTTTTGACTTAATTCAAGAGCAGTACCATCAATATCAACAACATAGGTGTTTATAGGAACTCCAGTAGCAGTAACATAGTCTCCTTTTTTAATGTCTGTGTTATCAGCAACTGTAATTGAATATGTACCAGAAGTACCAGAGCAAGTTGTTGTTGCAACAGCAGAAGCAGTGGTGGCAATTGTCCAACGGTTACCATTTAGGAGTATGCCATACTGTGCGGAATAATCTTGGTTTTCCTCAGTTCTGTTGTTAACAATTAGAGGGTATCCTGTGGTAGGTGCAGATCCATATCCACTATTGTTACTAGCATTGTATGGTTCAAAATATTTTGTCGCTGAAGGCACATCCTGTTCCGTTGGTGCAGTAGCAGGTCCTGTATAAAGTTTCAGAACCAAGTTCCTTGGAATTTCATGTGTCGCATTCAATAAGGTGCGGAGTGAATCAATCTCACCCTGATCGGTAACTAGCAGTGCCATTTAAGTTTACTCCTCGTGATCTATGTCCTATGTTACTGTTATTTATTAAAGTGCAAGCTTCATTGAAACTACACACCTCTGTATATTTATAGCATATACAATTTCAAATTGTAAAATGTCTCCAGCAGTCAGTGCGGTGTTCCATGTGGAGATTGTTGTGTTTCGGTTTATACGCTGTGTGGTTCCAGTACTAATATCACCTAATGTTGGTCTTTCTGTGCCACATATAGATGAAAAATTTGGGAAGTTTGCAAAATCAACTTTCTTGATATCAAACTGTATTTGAGCAGCTTGATCTCCAATAATAGTCCAAGATTCAATCTTTCCAGATACATCAAGAGTCATGTCTCCTTTAACACCTGAAGACATGGGTGCGGAACCAGCGTCAACAACAAAGTTAATTGTTCTTGTTAAGTCCGCAGTTGTAGATAATCCTACAACATATACTTTCTGTCCTGAAGTAGGAGCAGTAGTAAAAATTAAATCAGTTCCACTTGTGGTATAATCAATACCAGGAACTTGTACTAAACCATCAATTGCAACAATTAATTGTTGATCATTTGCTGGTGTATACGCATCACCTGCATTATCAATTAATGGAAATCCAGTGTCGGTTCCATTAAATACCCAACCAGT
>Ga0209348_1000602_pt1 | contig 18434 bp, 24 predicted proteins | sample ETNvirenome_2_30_FD_184065 | JGI IMG/M metagenome (GOLD analysis project Ga0209348, IMG submission 184065) | Marine viral communities from the Pacific Ocean - ETNP_2_30 (SPAdes) (version 2) | ecosystem: Environmental > Aquatic > Marine > Oceanic | place: Pacific Ocean | collected 2013-06-22
TATGACCCAAGTGTCTTGATTTACTAAAATGCCAGTGAATCTGACGATTCAAATTGTAGGTGTGCCGGCCAGTGCAAGATTTACTTTGAAGATTCATATCAGTGGCCACTCTCCAATTCAAATCCCAACCTTATTGTAGTACCCGGTACAATAAACTGACACTTTGTTTAAGAAGTTGGCGTTTCATTTACCGGATGCACGTTGAGTGCGATTGGGCGTAATATCGGCCTTGTCGGCAGTCCTATTCAAACCCAACTGGCACCGTCGTTGTCAAAATGGTCTACTGCCCACGACCGGGGATACTTAAGTGCGCAAAGTCTGGTTGGAAGACAGTATCGTGTCCCAATCTTGACGAAATCTTTTCCGGGTTGCCTTTGTAGACATGCGTCTGGGCCACCACGTCCAGTCCACGGAGTGTACGGATACAACAGTATGAACGGAAGTTTTATGTCACGCTCACTAGAACATTTTTTAACTAGACGAGGACCAGTTACAACGTTTGGCGGCTTGTCGAGCATGGTTTTGTGTTTTCTGAACAGAAAGCCAAAACGAAACTTTTTGGTAGAGTCGACTAGTATGCGCAATGCGCATTTGGTCAGCCCAGAGTGTGAGGATGAAGCTATAACGCCATTGCTTAATTCCCCAATGTTTTCGTATGACAAAAATGTGGCATTCGATACTAGCATACCCGAGAAGCCCAAAGGGTTAAGGATCTCGACATTAGTGTCAAAGTAGATCCCACCCTCTTTGTCAAGGATCTCCCATTCCATCAAGTCTTTTATCATCGCCCAAGGCCTCTTGTTTTTAATACAGTAAGATATTGGCTCCCAGAGACGGGGAAAGGTTTCCCGTGTTAAGTTTTCATTCTTCCACAATTTGTATGTAGCTCCGTGTAGCTCGGCCATCCTTTTAACTGTTTCCATGTAGTTCTGCTTTATCACAGGAACTGTTGGCTCCCCAATCCAAATTTGATGTACAGGTCGCAGTGACAAAGCTGCACTAAACACAAAAGTGGCCATTGTCAAACAACAAAAACCTTTTGTTGCTGCTCAGCGTATTCACACTTTTGTGTTTAGTGCTGCCGTGATCAAGTCCAACCGGATATACGGGCGCCCGATGTGTAACCTGAAAATCTTATCCAACGGAATAGAGATTTCACCAGAATTTTTTTTATGGCGTGCGTTGACGGGAACTGCCCGGCCGAAAATAATTCAGACCCAAATGCCTGTGTTTGTCCGCCGTGCCCAAATTCAAGACTCTGTGGCATTTACCACGTCGTTCCAGTCTACCTTGAAATCCACCGAGGGACATGTATGAATTGCGCTTCATCCTTTGGAAAGGCACTTTCGTTTATGGAAGAAGAGTTTGAGTGCCCCGTTTGTCTCCAAAATCACTCTGTTGGAATAAGACATCCATCGGGCTGTAATCACGTCTTTTGCGTTGGTTGCACTGAACGTTTGTTCTGGGGAGACAGAACTGAAATCGACCCTCGAGACTATGGTTTTACTGGCGACGGGGATAATTCATTGGACGAATGGACTGAAACAGATGAAGCGGGGGATTACAATCAAGCATTGGACGAACAAGAACAAATTGATGATCAGTTTCGGCCGGACGAAAGGTGCCCATTATGTAGGCGAGAAGCAATTCCCGATTGGCAAGCTAATGTAGGCGAGTGGGTACAATAAACTGACACATTACTTAAAACTTATCTTTTCATCTCACGATAAACAATTTGCATTGGGGTTTGTGACCATCAGTTTCAAAATTGCTACACCTTTGCGTCACAAAATCTAGTCATGTCCGAATTGGCACGGGCAAGCAAAGGGCAGATTGTGGCATGGATGTCCAAAGAGTTTTTGGCCGTGTCTGCAAAAGACATTACCGAATGCTCACTGGACTTTGAATCCATCATACAACTCAGTGTCCAGGATGGATCTTCGGCTCTGTCACATTGGTTTAGGGATGTTGATGATCACATCTCCGTTTTAGAACCTGTGCTCGAACGCACGCAGTCCATGTACAATTTCCTGTGCCAAAAGTGCGGCCAAGAAAACGTTTATGTTGAAGAAGAAGATGGTCAATTTTGCCTTAAAATTAGGGATGGTCCAAGTCCGCCAAGTCAAGGTAAGCCCTTTTTAATCTTGACAAAGTCTCTGTAAGGCTTCACATCTTTCGATTACAAGGCTTCATCTATTCCAAATGATTACTAATTTGTGGTACAGGCAGGTTTTACACGGCAGCAACAGTTATACATCACTGGTATCCTCAAATGTGTGTGGAAAAGCTCACTACGTTCCAGCAACCTGTCCGCTCGGCACAAGAATTCTACCTTCATGCACACAAGTGCTGGTCGGAAATCACAGAGACACTTGCGCCTTTAATTACAGAAGCCTTTCGAGTGTTTACTGGAGTTTCACCAAGTGGAACGTGCACACTACCACTGACTCCTGGTAAGCTTATTTTGTTGATGTCAGATGTACAATAGTCTAACATCCATCAGCCCAAGTCTTGTTTGATTGTATCTACTACTCCAAAAAGACTATGAAGCTAGGCTCATCAACGATGGATCCATCATCTCTTGACCCTACAAAGCTTCGTGTCAGTACACCACAGAGCGTCAAGGACTTGGTAAACGAGTTTTGCCAAAACTCTGGAAGCATATTGCCCGTAGCCCAGGTAAGTCCCGAAAGTCAAACGCGTTTTACGAAGTGAGAGTAACCCGAGTTGGTGTAGGTCGATCCAGAGTCTGTATTCCAAGTACGGAGCGAGCTTTTGGGCGTGGCGTGGTCTGCTTACTTTGATGCTATGGGTCGGGAACGCATTCCAGACAAGGTTCTTGTAAAACCCGTGCCAGTATCGCTAGTGGATCATGAAAACTGGCAACTCACGTTTGATCGTAAGTGCATTGTAAACTCAGTGTTGTATTGCCGATTTTGTTATGAATAGATTGCCTGAGCATTGTAAACACACGCATGAAAGTAATAGAGTGTGTTGTAGGAGGTGCCGGTATTCCAATGTGCGTCAATGGTTCAGCGTGTATGGCCATGAGTTTCAGACAGCTTGGCAAACCTCTTCAAATGTATCTGTTGCCGTCTGAAGAACAGTATGTTCAAGAAAGAGGCTGTCTTCCACCAGAAACGATGGAGGGAGAGTGTCTTTTGTGCATGCGTCGAACCATCCACTCTGTAATTCGGGCGTCGGGAGGCGTTTTCAACAGCAGAATGACGCTTGGAAGACAGACTGCTGTACAACCCATTATCCAGAATCTTATTGATGTGCCTGGAGGATACAAAAAGCAATATTGTCTTTTGGCAAGCGATTATCCAGAGATTATTCCAGTAGACGTTGTTGGTGCTCACATGGCCCCGCTCAAAGTGGTATTCAATGCTGTGACTTCAAAATGGTAATGCCTTGTCAAAATCGTTCTACTGGCGGTGTTGCATTCTAACAATGCGCTTACAGGTATCTTGATCAAAGCGCCCTCATCTACACGGGGTTGCCGTTAAACTAGAAAGGGCGCAGGCCAGCAATCGTTTATTCGTTGAGGTACAAACTGCGTATTACATTCACCAACTCGTGTCACATTATAACAACGACTTTTACAGGTAACGATGAACGTGTTGGCCTGCGCCGATGGAAGTGGCAACGATCTTAATTTGTATTCGCCACTGTGGATGTTCAAACAAGAAGAAGGCGAGTCCCTCTTGGACACAATCAAGCGCCGCATGGAATCTATATTACAACGATCAAAGGGACTTCGGAATGAACTCCAGTACTATGGCATGTGTTGGGCACTTGCCCATGTTCCTACATACAGACTTGCTCTTGACGCAAGCAAAACCATATCAGACGTCTACAAAGCAAATGTACATCCTGAGTGCATACAGGACAAAGACTTGCCTTCAGTGGACACTGCAATACAGTACGAGCAACAACTCATTGAGATCTTTGACCGACACTCGCCTGCTACTTCTCCCACAAGTCGTCTCTTGGGAAAGGGCTTTAAAAAATCATCGAGTGTAAGGTACGAAGTATTCCTCACCATTTACTGTATGAACATGACTTTGAATTATACTTATCACTCACTATACTGTATGCACTTTGATTGTACTAGTGTCTTCAAATTATACTTGTCGCTCACTAAACCATTTACTGTATGCACATGACTTTGAATTATGATTGTCGCTCACTGTATGCATATTACTTGACAACCTTATCCAAAGGTATGTTAAACAACAGATTACAAAGCAATTGATGGACACAGACAATGAATTTATTACGTTTGTAATGGTAGCCGGGCTGTGCGGTTCATATTCAGACTGTACAAAGAGAGCGCCAGTTGAAGTTGTTTTTGACTATGCTGAAAACGGGAACGATTCTATCGTCAGGCGTTTGGAACCCTTGTCAAGCAGAGAGCTTTTCCTGATTGTATGCGAGTTTCTTGTTAAAGCTGGGGATCGGTGGACAATCCTTAAAACGCTGTGCAGTGTATCAGCGGAGATTCAACGCCAGGCACTCAAGACATGCGATCTGTCGTGCAGACCAAAACTCTTCTTTGGGAAGTCGTCCCGAACACGAAAGCAAGTTGTAGAGGCAGAAGATGATCCAGAGCCCCTTCCCACGCTGCCAATGTTGTGGAAAGACTTTGACATTAACCGAAAGGTGCCCCAAAGCATCATCACAAAGCTTGGGGGATGCGAACGCACTCGAGAACTGTATCGGCAATTTATGAGGGACGCTCAGCATTTGCCACGAGGCCTTATGCTCAAGAGAAAGCGTGATCCCCAATTTGACGAGCAAGCAGAACGCCTATTAGAACTACACGCATCACGCGACGCACTGTCGCTAGCGATTGTCCCAATGTGCGGTCAAGTCATTACCGAGGCGAGACGGAGAATAGAACCCACTTTCATTGCAGTGTGTACGACGTGTTCAGGTACGTCTTGCTTGTCCACTCACATTCACTACTGGCGGTTCTTTGTCCACTAACATACTTGATTTTGACAACGATTTCGCTTCATAGCCATTCGCACTAGAGCCAAAGGATGCACCAACTCTAAACGCGCTCATGGCGTGGAAATTGACCTTGAGAATGATTCTACACGTTGTAGCAACTGTCAACAAAACACAATCAAGTTCATCGACGTACGTCTCTTGTCCCATTCATTTGAAGAAGCCTCTGTGTCGTTTATTTTATTGTTTATTAGGGGCGAGGCAAGATTATCGTGGCCTATGCCAGAGCAATTGACAGAGTTCGAATGTCTTTTACCGTGTGCTGTTTCTGTGGCATGTTTTGCACATTCACAGATCGACACCTCATTGTAAGTTTATTTGTAAACGGCACTTTGTATGCCGAGCGCATTAATTGTATCCCATTAGTATCCTGCATGCCCAAAGTGTGCTGCTTCAATGAAGGAAAAGCCAAAGTTAAAGTGTAGCATTTGCCAAACTCGCTTGCAAAATGGAAAGGATCAATATATGCCTATCGAATTGACAGTGAAACCACGACCAAAGCCCGCAGTACTCTGCTTGGAGTGCTTTGACTTTTGCGGAAGAGAAACAAAATGGCTCGAAGACGACCTCAGATTACTCAGGTAAGACAATCCATGGTACTTTTATTATTAGTATTGTTACTCATCCCATACACAGTCAGCAGCAAAGGAAGCGGCCGACTACGTTCAAGCTAATTGTAAGTTTGTTGTGTGTCTTTAAATGAAGAATGCAAGTGTTTAATGAACCTTGTTCTATAGGGACAAATGAAGGCGTAGAAGTTTCTGGAATTGGAAAGGATATGATCACGGTATCATCAAATGCCTGTGTTTATTTACAACCTGAGACTGAAACACTAAGTAGGTCAGGCTTCCGTCTATATTTAATGGAATCAGCGAGCTATTCAAGGATTTAAATGAGTTTAACTTTCTCGTGGATCAGGATCTTGAAGACGTAAGCATTCATGTTCATTGCCCCTGAAAGTGTCGTAGTCTAATCATCGTTGTAGGACGGTGTCAAACTTCGGATTTACACCAAAGACGGAGGAGTCCCAGAAGAAAAACGAATGAAGAAAAGAGGCTCGGGATGTGGTGTGATATTGATGGCGCTATTGATCACATTCTTCACTGTAGTCTTCTCAATGGGATTAAATCACAATTTTAGCGCATGGAACTTCACATTTAATTAAACACACTGGCTAACGAAACGCTATGTCCCCGCCGTGCACAAGCCTTAAGATGCCAGTCCCCACAAAGCCGGCGTAAAAACCTTTGGCAAAGGTCCCGTGTAACGCACGTATTCAATCAATTCCAACGGCGTCAATGTCACGCGCACCATAAACTCGCGACAGTACACCGAAACCGTCCCATCAAGATGATCGTGCATGTATCCCGGGGGATTGAATCCGAACTTGACAAAGGTGCTGAGGTCAAGCATTTGCCCGTTGTACATCAGATAGGTACAGTCTTCCCCAACATATAGCGGCAGTCCATTCAACAAGAACGACCCCTGCATATTACAATGCCACGCCATGTGATAATTAATTAAAAAATAAATATGTGACCACGTGAATTTTTTTCAACGGTTTATATTTTTTTGGCGGGCACACAATCTGAAAAAATTTGAGGGCAATGGAATGTGGAAGGCCAAGAGGGCTCAAGCCAATAGACCCGCACAGTATTCGAGGACTGGTCAAATCAGCGTACAAAAAACATGTGATTCCGGTGACAAAAGCTTCCCTTGAAACACACAATGGAAAGAGGGGCATTTGGGTCAACCCCCGCACAGAGTGTGCGGTTGTCATTGTTTTCGTCAAGGGGACTGTGGCGGTGTCAGGAATGCTCTTATTGGAGGCATCTTATGAAAGAAGCTTCATTGAGGCCCCTTACTTTATGGGGATAAGGCCACAATTCACCTTCCCCAGAGACACAGATGCCTTGACTAAGACGCTTACGGCGTCCCCAAGAAAATACCACTGGAGTGCTGATCCCAAAGTCAAAGTCATGTTTACAGCGACTCAGCTGAAGGCCATCATCAACAACTTAAAGAATTTCCACAAGCTTGCTCGCTACCTCAAACAGATATTATGCAATGGCGTTTGGCCTTCCCCAACCGCTTTCCTACGATGGATTACCCGCGACAAGACAATGAGCGCGGAACGCAGGGAACTGCTTTTAAGTCAACAGGTAAGAAACCACCCAAATTAAATTACCCGAGAGATTCTTACACATCAAACCTAGGCCTCTGGTTCGTTGTTTGCTCGGTATTATCCCCTTTTTGGCTTGGGCCCAGTTTTGCAGTCGAAAGACAAGACTATGATGCTTATTCGAATTGAAGGAGCCATAGCAGCCTTTGGAAAAAAGTTTGCCATGTGCAAGTTTCTCCGGCTATTGTCACTCAGGCCTCCTGTTAAAGAAATAGCGTTACCAAGTGCACCAGCCAAATCCCCGTGTCTTCACAACCCCATCTTAGAGTGTCCAAAGTGCACTCAACTCATGTGTCAACGACAAGAATCGGAAACGGACGCATCTTGTACGGCACAAGAATATCAAGACCACAGACAAGCAGTTTTGAAAGAAATGATTTCTCAGCATAGTAAAGACATTTCTCGATACCCAATTGCAAATGGAAAGTGGGCAAAACTTGGTACTCCCACTGCTGTCGAAATCGACAAACTTAAACTCGAACAGGCATTTCATTCAGTTTTGGCGTCTCACTTTTATCGACTTGGATCCGAGGGATTCGAAACACTTGTTGGTGATCTCAGTCAACGAGAGCAACGAAAGTTTCAAGAATGGGCTGACGAGAAAACGATGGCCGCTGAGACAGCCAAGAAGAGAAGAGCGGAAGATCTAAACCTTCCGATCTCACTTGAACAGCTTCCCGCTTGTATTCGCAATTGCGAGGGATATCACTCTCAAAGAGCACAACTGGCTGGTAAGCTACCCTCAGTACCCTCCTTACTCTAAAGTACACTTACAGTACTTGCTTTAGCTGTAGTCAAGTCTTTGCGAAATGTCAACGAAGAACTTTCGGAGGCAACACAAGAGTTGATCTCCGGTCATTTAAAAACCAAGGAAAACGGCTCCGATCGTTCCGACAAGTTTGAACGGGCTTGTAAGCCACAGTCTACGGTAAGCTTTTAGCGAATGACATTTGATTGCCCTTTTTGTTAAGATGAATTATTACTCTTCTTTAGATAAAGCCAATGGACATTCCTTGTTCCCGTAGACGGCTTTCAAGTGGATCAAGTCTTATAGACAAGCAACTTGTTTGCCCTTATGGTCATTCTAAGATGCCTTGCCTGGTATGTTACTCCCATTGCTCTTGTATAATGTGGTCCTAACATGGTTTTAAGATTCGACTTGGGTGCGAACCGGACTCAATGGAAGACTTTCGGGCCTTGACAATACCAAAGGTGATTGAAATGTCGTGTGAAAAGCCCAAGGGACCTCCTGAGCGACGCGTACGAATTGATTCGTATGAAAATGAAAGGGGCATTATTGAATACGAAGAAGAATATGAAGATGATGTTCACCCACTCGAAAAGAGGCTTAAAGAAGCAATGTAGAGGTTTAATTATACTTGTATTTTATCTACAGGCAGATGCATATAAACGAGTAATTACAGTAATAAAAATGTTTACACCGTTTGTCAAATTAGAAAGTGGCCGTGTTGTACACGGACAGAAATTTGATGGACCCGGAGCCTTTCTCATTAAAGTATTTTTTCCTTTACAAGATTATGTTCGAGGAGAAGAAGTAGGAGAAGCACCACTTTCAATTACAATCCAATATGATTTTGGGTCGAGATCTAAACCTATGGATTTTGAAATCAACGATCGACCAGCAAATATCGACGATATTTATGAACTAAGAACTGAAGACTTAAGCAATATAATCTTACTAACTTTAGGTGCTTTTCAACGAGAATTGGAAGCGAGTGACACCTTCTTGAGTAGCCGACAAGCTGACAGACTTAGGTTAACAAGGCCAATACAAGCTCAAATCCGTAGATTTTCACAAGCGTCAAATGTGTCTAGGGGAGTTTACTAATAAACATTATGAAAGCATCACTTAAAACAAAAACGCCGGATGCAAATCCTGGGAAAGACCCAAAAACACAAGCCTTGGATGATGGCCCAGTTCAACGTTCGAACAGTACAGGCGGAGTTTTTCATATGTAAATTTCTCCGCGTAGTTTCGTATCCAACCTTTATTAAAGCACGCACCAAATCTTAAAAAGAATGGATATTGACCCAAACACTGAACGTCTCGTGTCAACTGTATTCATTGTTATTAATGCCACTAGTTTGATACTCTTTCACACAAATCTTGGATCCCGCCCTTCAATTTTGATTGCTTTTATTATTACCGTTACCGCAATTTTTTTGCTCTTGTCCCACGAGACAGATTTTCAGAGCGTGCGACTGGGATGCTCAATTCTACCGCTGGCAGTAAGCGTTTGCATGCCGAAACGGAAGAAGACGATGCAGGAGATTTACGAGACCCTTTTGATGGCAGCCCCGGTAATCCCCGCCTAATTTCCTCTCGCTTTTACCCCGTGCGTATCTTTGAATTGCGCCCACGTGCTCACGCTTTTGATGCAGTTGGCGACGGCACTTGTGAGGGTACGATTGGAGCAGGTGGAATAGAGGACACTTGTGAGGTTACGATTGGAACATCGCCCGCAAAAGCCTCGCGGACAGATCCAACGAGCGCGCAGGCCACACAATCGTCGCCCGCAAAAGCCCCGCGGACAGATCCAACGAGCGCGCAGGCCACACAAAAGAATCCCATAGTTCTACAGAAGATTGTTGGGGCCACATCCTTTTCGCGCAAAGCAAAAGAAGAATCTCGAGGCCATGTCAGAGAAGAAATACCATCGGGCTCTATTGTTTGTGTTGTTCCTGGTGGAAAAGCGGTTTTGAGCGATGCGCTAATGGCCCAGACACCGGCGTGGCACTTGGGTACGACCGTTTCTCAAGATGAAGGCCGGCAGATTCACTACACTCTCAAGTTTTTTGTGCCTGTATTGGTGCCTACAGACATTTCAAAGCCCGTGGTGGTTGCACGTGATCAGCTTCCAACATTTTTGGCGTACTTGTCGGGAACACAAGGTGCATTCAAGATTGATGCACGTCTACTCATCATTATTCACACACTACAATCGTCTGGATTGAGTCCTGATATGGCGACAATGTACAAGCCACAAGTCGTAAAAGGCATAGCTAAGCGGCTTGGTGCACTCGACGTTTCCGTTTCCACAAAAGTATCTTACCCTCAAAGCTATAGTGCGGTGCATGGTCACAAGGTGATACCACGCAAAGGCAAAGTGACTGGGGATAAACCGGTGAGACTGGATCCAGATTTTGAGCGAGTTGGACTCCACTGTTCGTACGATCAGACGGGACTTTTGCTCTTCAAAGATGTCAATACGATGATTAAAAAATGCAAGACGGAAGAAATACCAGCATGGGTACATCCATATCTTGCCAAACTCTTATTCCCAGACATTCTTCATGTTGTCATTGGTTCTGCCTTACTTCAAAAGGAAGTTTCGGACGCGACCTACTCTGAACTGATTGACTTTACAACGGAATGGGCATTGCGCGCGCCAGAAACGTGTTGTGCAAACCCTAATCTGATTGGTTACCTGTGGAAGCTTCACTTGATTACGCATCACAGTCGAGCCGAGTGCGTTTTAATGGGCCACCTTCACTGGAACATTCAGCAAGCAGATCCCGAGGTTGGCCTTCAACTTGGACGGTCTGGATGCTCTGGACAGATTGAAACAAAGTCTCTCTTGCTGGCCATTCGAAAATCGTTGCCAGCACCATTCGACGACAAGAAAAAGCCACTCCCCGACCTTTACTTTAGCACCATCATCTCCAGGACAACAGATACAATGACACTCTCGAATTTTGGCGCACTGGTGACGTTGGCTGTCATTGCCAAGGGCTTGCTTCAAGTTGTGATTTGCGGAAGTCCAGTCGGCGTAGAAGCTTGGATGGAGTGTGATGCCAGTATGATACAAGAGGTTGACTTACGAAAGGGAACACCCACACTTGAACCAGACAAACCGATTGTTATTGGACACTACGGGCACATGATGTCGTTCAAAACACTTGCAAGTATTGTGGCTAGTGATGCCACGACTCTCGTATTGATTGTGGATTATCCAATCATGTAAGCACTCTGCCATCAACAATGACCGAGTCTATTCTAACCCTTCACATGTAGGCTCTTTGGACTGGATCATCCCAAGTGGAAGGTACCCGTTGGCGGATGTGCTTCAGCCCTACATACAATGGCTTGCATATCGTACAACGAAAAGCTAAAGGGACGACGCAATCCCGAGATTAAAGTCACTGGCTTTAACTATCAGCATGACGATCATCTTCCGTCCCATTACAACAAAGCACTGGAAAAGGCTGTGGATCATTGTCGTATAGGACTGCGGGCTGGCGTTAATTACGAAGCCGGACACTGTCCAGAGTTTGACATGATTATAGAAGCATTGCAACCACAGCCACTCAAAAACTCTAGCCTTGCATCAAGAGCACTCGTATCACAAGCCATTACATTCTCGGCAAGGCTCAAGCAAAAGCACCACGTCTTGGTTGAACACTTGAAGGCGTTTGTAGAAGGCGAACCTTGGAAGTTACTGTAAAATACATTGAAATATATTCCATTTAAAGGACAATACTTACATATAAGTTTTCCAACGACATTACGTTGGGGTCAGAATGTGGAAGGATTCAATGAACAGAGGTTGGTATACCACTTTCCATCGAATCAAAGACAAGCACTTACAACTGCTTTGTAGATGTGTTTTCAATTTTTTCAACGGCACTCATCTACTTTCAATTGCCCACGGTAAGATTTGGATGAAACCCGTTAAGTGATTGGCACTGTCTTACTCCTACTGTAGTTTCCACCCGTCAGACACGATAGAGCAGATTGCGAGGCATTTCTTCAACAGTATAGCATCAAAGATAAAAAGACTGTAGATTTTAGTGAAGTACCCGAAGACTTTTAAAGTTTTGTTGCCACTAGAAGTAGCAATCTATTAAGCGTTCATCTTCACATAAAAACAATGAAGTATTTTGATCGTTGGTCGTTTGTTCACTTTGGTACCGGAGCTCTGATAGTTCTTGCGTCCTTCAACTTTTTAGGATGGCTGTCGCTGCTGCTGGCGTTTGCTTTAGAGGTACTCGCCTACTTCGTTTATTTTCAAATCTAAGTTTCATACCATCGCCGACTTTTTTCTTGGGACTACCCACAGGTGTGTGAAGAATCATACACTCATCAGATTATGTAGGTACTCTGGGAGTGTTTTGAATCGTCCTCTGTCGGTATAAGGACCTTAAATTCATGTGGGGACACTGAATTCAAGGGAGACGATCCGAAACATGCTGTAGTAGATGTTATCGTCACAACAAGCGGTGGTCTTTTAAATGCTATACTACTGAGTGAGATTGAAAGTGACACTACATCGTATCTAACGTGCACTGGTATTGTAGCTGCCTCGTATGCAGTTTACGTCATCATGAGAATAGAAGGCGTTTGGGATCCACAAGAACGATAGTCTACTGCTTATTCCTTCTCGCATAGAGTGAGAGTGTAGACAGTGTACACCATTTCCTGTACAACACAAGTCAATAAATTGGCAAAGATATGTCTTTAAATTAACAAACGTACAAGTTGCTTGCGTGATTGTTGAGTCTATTGCCATCATTGTGCATGATCCAATTAAGGCGCTTTGAGTGGCCAGACACCCAAGCCTTTCCCACCAGCCGATGAATCTGTTTCTTACCGGGCAGCTCGAGGTACCCGCGTTTGTTGATAGTGCCTTTTACTATGTTGCCCGTGCCATGAATCCAGATTCGTCCATTGGGCTCAACGTCATACTTTCCGATTGTTTTGATGGGCGGTGCTACCACCAATTGATCAAGAATAGACTTATTACTGGGACTTGATTGTAGGGCTTTAGTCATTGATATTGGAATACTGAAGTATAATAATCTATAATATTTGTAAAGGTTGTGACAATAACCCGGCTACAACGCTGTCGTTCAAAATACAATCAATCTTCTATACAAAGTTGGTCTTTTTGAGGTAGCGCGGCAAAGTGGCAATTGTGTACCAATCGCTCAAGGCATCCATTAAATCCCTAGAGTTTAACTGAATCCACATGTAAGTTCTTGCATTTCAATTAAAAAGGGTTTAACTGAATCCACATGTAAGTTTCAACATCTCAATTAAGAAGGGGTTGAATAAAATCTAACCTGGCACTTCCGTTTTACAAATTGCATCTTATCACGGAGAAAGTATCGAAAGGTATAAATGTGTTCGTTTGTTGTTAAAAAGTTAGTCATGGCTGGATTAGCGTCACTGATGCAGCCGTCACTGGAGCAAGGCACGTTTGCCATTATCACGCTCGTCACAGGAATAGTGACCAAAGTCCCGGCTGAACTTTCACCTGTCTCCTCTGATGGCAAGGCTACTTTTAATATCAATAGACAGGCACGTTTGTGTTATACTACAGTAAAAGAAATACACCACAAAAAATAACGTCTGTTTAATAGGTTGTAAATGGAGACATACCCATTGGACTACAAGATCTTGCAAACCAAGTGGGAACTTTTTGGTATAGTCATTCAAGCGGTCAAATAGTAGAATCCATTGACAAAAGAGCCTTCCATATTGTTGACGGAGACCAACTAAACTTGAAGAATGGAGGAACAATCACTGTCGGATTTGATGACTACATGTGCGTTATTGATAATACATACATCGAAGGACCCGAGTTTCAGATCTTTGTGCATGAGAACGGGTGTGTTAGTCCAACCCAAACGATACCCGCCAAGTTTCTTGATACTTGGGTCAAGATTGGAGCTACTGGGATAGAAGCTGTTGCACTTCCCGTATCAGGGTCCTTTGCCTTGCTGCTCATGCTAAACCTGCTGAGTCTGTGTTTTTACCTGCTCATTTCAATTGACACATTCAAGCCCGCCACGGAAGGAGTCATCGAAGACAACGTTACAAAGTGGTTTACGTCATCACTTGCTGTTGCGTGCTCTGTTGGTCTAGTGTACGTATCATGTTATGATGTTGTTCGAGACACACAATGTACCGACGGAGGTAAGTATTTGAATATGTATGACCAAAACCGCAATGTACATTAACACTTGCATTACAGAGGCAGCAATCACGTCAATAGCACTGGCGCTATTTCTCATATTAGCAGCATACGGAGTTGTGTTTACATCAAACCTGTATGGCCAAAGAGTGTATGCACAGACAAACGTCTTTGTTTTGTTTTCAAGTCTTTCTTTGTCGATATCTATTGCAGCTATCGATTATTTGAATAGCGAAGAACCCTACTCGGTAGTGTCTTTAGCTATTAATTCCGTTTCCATCTTTGTAATGTGGCTATCGTTTGTTCGGCCCAAGGTGAATGATATGTATGTTGTATACGGAAGCGAACGAGCCTTGGTAGAATTGTCAATTATATCCTCGTTGCGAACAATTGTATCAGCCGAACTCGGCGTCTTTTTTGCTTTTGGGACGGGTATAACAGCCGCAATCTTAGTTTTTAAGTTAATAGTTCCCAGGAAAACCACTACAGCTAGTAAATATTTGTAAAGTGCAAACAAAGTCTTTTGACTTTTGTCTCGTCATGAAAAAAGATTGAGGATTTGGTCAAAGCTCTAGAATAGGGAATTTGTATATAAATGTCTACGGTTGCATTGTAAAACATGTACAAAGGTGCTTGGGCTGGAAATGCTTCTAATCCTGGTCACGGACTTGGAACGTCTGATGTCAGAATCATAAGGGAGCAAATGAATGGGTTACCCATAACGGTAGAACACGAAGGGCTTTTGCAGTGCATTGATTCCATTGAAACTTCAGCAGATCCAGCTACAACCTTTAAAGAAGCATTGCCAACACTCAAAGGTGCGGCCAGATCTGTTGGGCAGGTTGTAGGTGTTGGAGACAACGATGGTAAGATAACTCTTCTCAATGAAATCTGAGGCCTTGTTTAATACGTTTTGCGTATAGGCGTATTCTTTTCCATCAATCCCGAGTACAAGGGACTTGAGAGGCTGCTTGATCTCGGGCTACTGAGGGGATTGTCACTGACACACGCAGAAAACAGTCAAGGAAAGAAGGTTCCCGTTGAGCTTACGTTGACCAATGATCCAATGCGCTCGTAAGTTTTTTTGTATCTTGAGAGAAATTGTAGTGGCTGCATTTCACTTATACGTCCGACTAGGAGCGCGTATGTTAGTTCTTGGTATTTACCAAAACAATTTGAAAGAGAAACATATATTCCTCGAGCCATGGAGACTGAAACTGCCGCAGCACCCGTCGTCGAAAAGACCCCACTTGAGCTTGCCCTTGAGGGTACGACCTCAACTGTCAACACAAGAGACCGCTTTTAATAGTGATATTCGTATGAACCCATAGCCAGATTTTAATAGTGGTATCCGTAGGTATGGATGAAGCTACTCGCCAGCTCTTTACTGCTCGATTCGAAGAGCTCATGACAAAGATTCAGAGTTTGGAAAGTAATTCTTCTGAGCGTGAAGCTGCTACTAAACAGTTGCAGGAAGAACTCGAACAAGCAAAGTCTGCCGCTGCTCAGTTCCAGGAAAAGACTGAAAGCTCTGACACTATGCAACGAATCCTTGAAGGACAGGTAAGTCGACTAATGCATTTTACTATTACCCGTTATTGTAGCCTCACTATTGTACATGTAGGCACGTTTTATTTATTTTCAATTGTTGACTGCCATTGGCAATTGTGAAACGATTTGGTTGTCGTGTTTTTCTGCTCATTTGCGTGCTTACATAATGAGCAGGTCCGCCAACTCCTCGAGGCTCAGCTTCCAGACTCGTCAAATCCAGACCTTTCTGCTATTGAAAATGACCAGGTAAAACTGTCTTTGTATTCAGCGTTTGGCGCCATTAAACTAATGTTCTTTGGGCGTAGGTAATGAGCCTTATCAAGGAAAATAACCCAGTGTCAACACAAGAAGCTCTCCGTCAGGTAAGTCTTTATTTCTAACATGTCTGTGGCCATTGGAAACGTACTAATAAAAGAATGGAATACTTTGTTGTAGGTTGTTATGGCTTGTTCTCGTCGTGTAGGAGCTCGCCTCACGCAACGTAAGCCAGCAGAGGTAGCAGTGCCAGAAAAGGTTGCCGAACCACCAAAGGCCAAGCGCACCCGTGCAGAAGAACCAGCCGAATTTGATTTGAGTAGGGCTCTTATGTCAAACTTCCACTAGACTTTGTATTAAAGCAAATTCGTAAGACACTCTTTAATCATATTCGGCATCTAAAGCTTGCAATTTTGCTTTGGCTTCGGCTACAGCCTTGATGCGAAGATTTTCAGGTCCAAGTCGTGCATAGTCTGCTTCGAATTCTTCTGGGGGAAAGCCTGCTTGTTTGTAGGCCATGAACGAACACTGCTTTTCAATGTTTGACTTTTCATCAAACACAATTTCTGCTTTGGCAGGGTCTAGTATACCTCCAGTAAGGTAGTCTTTCCGCTTTGGTGCAGAGCGTCCCGAGAATTGCCCACTGCGACTGCGCTTGCGTGATATTTGTCGTATCTTGACTTCGAATGGGCCTTTGGGAACTTTCAGGCCAGTCTTGCCATCTCCATTTGCGCGGGGGTCAAAGCCCGTGAAACAGTGAAAGTCAGAGTATGAACTGGATGCAATTCTGAAAAAATCAGCGTACACCTTTTTGTAAGATATTTCTTCAGTCTCTTGTCCTTCCGCAAACCCTGTCAAGAGCTGCAAATCAATCATCAGAGGATTGTCAAGAGGCGTAAGTCCCTTTCTATACTGAAATCCTGGATATATGGCACTTTCTTTGAATCGTGCTTGTGATAGTTCAAAACCTGGAGCCGTTTCTGGTAGTTCGTGCACCTGCCAAAGGGGTCAGAGTCTAGATAATCAGCACAAAGGTGTATCAATCTTACCATCTCGTCAGTTTCGTACACTGCATCATAGACTTGTCCCTTGATGGGCCGAACGAGCTGAAGTCCGTTGGGCGCATGTCGTTGTTTGAGCAATGCAATGGTCTGCACAACAGAACCGGGCAGCATTGTTTCGACCTTGTGCATGTGCCGTACACAGGGCCCAGCCGTATCAGGACAAGCCTTTTCCATGAAAAGAGATTTGACGAGAGAAAGCGGTACAATCACCTGGTCTTCCCGCTGTCCATTTGGATCTCCAGATGAGTATGGGTGGACCCGATCCTTGTCTTTGATTGCCATGTCTTCCTTGATGGCACGCAAGAAAATTTGCTCTCCCTCACTGTATGTATCGTCAACCAACGACTTTTTAATGTACCAAATCCCATCCTCAGTCTTGATTGGATCACGGTGTTGCTCATTCGTGCGTTCAATGCCAAGTGCTTGAATTTGCTTCTTGATGAATGATTCTCCAGGAAGCCATCCGGTGCCTACAAACGCTCATGGTAAGAATGCCAATCTCATAAAAGCAAAGGATGTAAATGACACCTTTTCCAATTTCCACGAGTGCCTTGACCAGCTTTTCTGTAAGCTTAAAATCGCTGGCGTGATTGGTAAGTTGAACAGACAGCTGATAATACATGCCATGAGTTGTAAGTTCCCCAGAAGTCAGGATGCCTGATTCAGAAGTTACGTGGATCAGCATGCTCAAGTGTGACACCAGGCGATTCTTTTCCTCCTCGAGCTCAGTAAGCATCGTGTACCTACATACAATGGATTAGACAGGAAAGATACATCTCTGATACATCACAAAACATACATATTATGAGCAATCACAATTCCCTCGAAAGAGGGGTATCGACTCATTACATATGCCTTGAAGTAGTCTTCATATGGCAACTCGTCCCCAGCAACCTTTAGGCGTTCGATATGCACGTGAAAGAGCTTCATCGACATTGAGATTGCAAAACAGATCATCATCTCCGTTTGACGCTGCTCGGTAACCTGAAACACAATAGTTAGACACAATCAGGGGTCACAGACAAATAGAGCTGTAAGACCTTGTATCCATGATGCTTAAGCAGCAGATTAAAGACAACCATGTTATAAGTAATCCATTTCCCTAAGAACGTCGCGTTAATTACCACAACCCGTATGAAATCAATGGAAGTCTAGTACCTGGCATGTAAAAGTGATCGATCATTGCAGCACGAGTCATTATGGCTAGCGAAAGATCGTTTTGGAACTTTGTTTCCGCTTTAATTGCATCGCCACAAGCTCCAGAAATCAGTGCATCAATCGTACGTTCCTTTTGCATTCCGTCTCCATCGCCTTTAACCTTGAAAGGTGTAAGCGATCCATTGGGCCGTATCATAAGGTGGACTTCTTACCTGTGTTGTCATTGTACGAGATTCGCCTGCATCTGTTCTGACTGAACCTCCCTTGGAG
>Ga0209348_1000603_pt1 | contig 18415 bp, 15 predicted proteins | sample ETNvirenome_2_30_FD_184065 | JGI IMG/M metagenome (GOLD analysis project Ga0209348, IMG submission 184065) | Marine viral communities from the Pacific Ocean - ETNP_2_30 (SPAdes) (version 2) | ecosystem: Environmental > Aquatic > Marine > Oceanic | place: Pacific Ocean | collected 2013-06-22
ACTGCACTTACTCTAGTCAGAGATACTTATGGTAGGAGAAAGAAATGAGACGAGAAGAAACAAATTTTTTTGGTGATGGACTTAAGTTTTGGATAGGCAAGGTTGTATCTAAGAAGGCACAAAAACTTCAACTTGATGGTAAAGGTTGGGGTTGGAGATATAAAGTTCGTATATTTGGAACATACTCTGAACAGGATAATGTTCCTGATGAACAGGTGCATAATGCCACTGTTTTATTTGGTGTGACAGATGGATCAGGATTTGCAGGTAGACTTAAATCGTGCAAGATTTCTCAGTATGATATTGTGTTTGGATTTTTTATGGCAGAGGATGAGGGGTATCCAGTTATTATTGGACTCTTATCACCAACGAAAGCATATAATAAGTTTGTTGAAAGTAAATTGAATGGAGGTTCAGGATTCAATAAAGAAAATACAGAAACACAAAACGGGAAACAAGAATTTAGTGAGCAGAATCAACTCAACACTGCATCAGTAAATGCTGACGATAAAAATAGAGTTGGATCTGGAGAAGGATTGGAAGTAAATGAGAGTCTTGTAAACGATCAGCTTGGCGATGACGTTAATAATCAACAAACAAACTCTATACCAAATCCAACTGGATTTCAAAATTTTGACTTTAGTGGTTTTTCTCAAGGTGCAATACAGAACATGGTTGGAGAGGCAGAAAGTTTTACAAATAATATCAAAGGTGATATAGCACAGACAGGTGATTCAATAAAAGAAGAAGCACCATTAATCGAACTCAAACAACCAACAGAAAGATTAACACCAAACGTAAATATTATTCAGACTGGTGCATACATATTTGATTCCGGAAGTAATACTGCAACAATTACAAAAACTGGATCGAAGGATGGAGTGGTCGGGCATGGTTTAACTCAAACAGATACAGTCAAAGTCACATGGAATAATGATTTTGGTAGTTTTTACCCAGTAACATCAATAGTCGATGAAAGCACTTTTACTGTAACTATTGGATCTGTAAGTTCTGTTGGTGTTGTTTCATTTACAAAGGCAGCGTCAGTTGGAATCCCCACTACTTTTGGTCTCTCTGATATAACATCAGGAGGTTTAAAAGGGCTCAAAGGTTTCTGATAAATAAAGTATGGCTAACGAATTTTTACCAAAAGAAAGCGAAAGGTTCGCAAACATTTTTGAAAAAACTCCCATTCCAAAGGAGAGTGAATTATCTGATTTGCAGATTAATACTTTTTCGCAACTCATACAGGATAATCCTGTCGGTTTCTCAGATGAAATTAATTTACTAAAGGATGAATTTCCAAACACCTTTGGTGATATTAATTCACTTGCTGATTCACAGGTGAATGCTTTCTCTGATAGTAAATTTAATGATTACTTGAGGAGGTCTAACAACTACAATAACATGTTAGCACTTGATTTACCATCTTTGTCTGATACTTCGGGCACTCGTATAGTTCTTCCAGATGGTGAGTCGGACAAATTTATGGAAAAGGTCGATGCGAAGATGAAGAACTATTTTAATAAGGTATCAAACGTGGCAGATTTTACAACAAATCTTCCCGGTGAATTGAATAAACTTACTAATCAAATAGGTGCTGCTGCAAATTCATTTGTAGGTAGAATCTCCAATGCTCTACAAGACAGTTTAGTTAAGTTCATTGATGGAGGTATGGCAAAATTAGCAGATTTATTGTTTGCCACAAATCCAATCGCTAAGATTGCACTAGGCAAAATTAAGGGGTTCCAAAACAGTATGATAGGCCCTGTTGGAAAACTGTTTAGTGGGATGGAGTGTTTAACATCTAAGGTTACATCAGCGATGGGTGGTGTGATAAAGGACATGCTCACTGGTATGACTAAAAATATGATTAATGCTCCTGTATGTGCAGTGCAACAATTCATTGGTGGTCTAACAAACAAGATAGGTGATACCATATCATCATCTGTAACACCACTTCTTAGTCCTATTCTTAATATACTTGGCCCAATAGGAGCGTCTTTTGATGTAAAGGGTGCTATTCTTGGTGGTATTGATTTTATGAAGAAAGCAGGTGATCTCTTCAAGTGTGCACCACCACCAAAACAAACAGGATCTTCATTGTATGTAATTGATGGTGGCCCTAAAAAAGATAAAACACAAGCAGAAAGTCAAGGTCTTTTAGATGCAGCATTTGAAGCAGCATCTGGAGCATCAGCAATCGTTGATAAGGCAAAAGGATTTTTAGATGCTGGACTTCCTTCTGGTATTTCAAAGTTTGAGGAAAATTATGGTCAATGGTCAATATTCGGATCTAAAGTTGCTGACGCAGCGGATCATGGTATCGGTGGCGGTAACTGTTACACTGGAAATAATTTTAGTTGTGGCCCTGCTACGATAGATTTTTTTGGAGGATCGGGTCAGGGTGCTAGTGGTAAAGTGATATTAGGAAGTTTCATAAGTAAATTTGATAAAGATGACTTATTTGGTACAATATCGAGAACCGCAAGTATAATGGGAGTGGAGATAACAAATCCGGGACAAGGATATGCAGAAGGGCCACTTGTTTCATTTAATGATTCTTGCGAACAAGGATATGGTGCATTTGGTAAAGCAGTTGTGGATCAGAATCCAACATCCCCAACATATGGTCAAGTCACTGGTGTTATTGTTTTGTCAGAGGGAACAAATTATCCTACTGATGGATTACCAGAGCAAGAAGCATTTATTGATACTGTTATCATAGAAGATCCCGGATTAGGTTATGAGGATGCAGAAATATCTGATGATATAAGACCTATAGTAAATAATGGTAGGATAGAGGCAATTGAAATAGTTGATCAAATTCCATATACATCCTTACCTGAGTTGACAGTATTGTCAAAAACTGGATTTGGTGCTATCATTAGACCAATAATGACACTTAAAAGGGCAGAAAGAAGGACAGATCCAACTCAAGCAGGTGTATTTAAAGTTGTACAGTGTGTTGGAACCTTTGCATCAGCAGCAAGAAGCACAACTTCTGTTGATCTACCCATTGTAAGAGAATCAGACACACCAATAGCGACCACTACAACTGAATCTGTTGAACAAACAGAAACTCAGACAGAAACAACACAAACTACCACAGAGACAAATGTTCCCGACACCACTACATCGAGTCAAACTACAACAAGTACTACTACTCAAACTGGAACAACTTCTACACCAAGTCAACAAACGTCTGGACAGAGTAACACTTCTAGTAATAATAACAATTCTGGTGGTAGCGGGTCTTCGGGATCAGGTGGGGGTGAATCGTCAGGTGGAGGAGGATATGGATACTAATGTCTGAATCTCATGAAGCACGACAATTAGAAATATTCGGTAGTAAGTTATTTTTTGAAACTAATGCTGTTGCACCCGACGGCCCGGGTAAAGTTGCATACTTAATGTCATCACAAACAAGTGATAAGGTAAAATATAATCAAAGTCTGCATGAAGGATCAGGAATGTCACGAATTAATGCAGATAAAGTATTACAGGTAGAAGCAGGTGTCAAGTGTGAAGGTAATGAAAAGTCTTTACCAATTACAGCACATAATGGTGATATATTTTTAAGTGCTTTGAATGGTAGAATATTACTTGATGCTAGAGAAATAGTTATGAGTGCTGATACTGTTGTTAAGATGACTGGATCTAAAATACAGATTGGATATAGTCAGGGTGGTGCAACAGATCAGGTTGATATCAATGGTGCAAGAATACATATAAATCCGGGTTCTAAATGTACACTTAAAAATAAAATATTATATAACAATTCTTTTGCTGCATTTGCGAGTGCATTTGTTGGATATAATAAGTGGTATAATAGTTTGATACCGAAGTAATGGCTGATTCAAATACACCTATTAACCAACAAGCAGAGGTATTTGATGGGAATGTTGTCTTTGACAATGTTTTTATCTTGAATACTCTTGATTATGATTTTTCAAATGATGATCTAACAACTAGAAATTTAAGAGTTACAGGCATTGCTACATTTGGAACCAGTTCTACTGTAATTGATGGTGCTACTGATACGATTCAAGTTGGAACTGCACTCACAATAGGACATTCTCAAGGTTTACAGTTCCATACACAAAATTTACACTCAACGGGATTTGAGGTGAATCAAATTAATGTTGGTGGAATTGCAACAGTTAGTAGTGATTTATATTTAACGGGTGCATTAGTAGATACGAGTGGTGATACGGGAAGTTCAGGACAACTTTTATCATCAACTGGTTCTGGTACAAACTGGATTAATGCAAATACCACAAGTGTGAATAATTCAATTAATGTTGGTGTAAATCTTAATAGCACAAATGCAAATCAATTTGTATCATTCTTCGGAGCGAATAGTGGAAACCATCCCAATCGTGTAGATTCATCATTTACATACAATCCATCAACAAATACGATGTCAGGTATCAATTACTCTGGCACATCTACATTTACTAATACTAAGGTAACAGGTATAGCAACTGCTGCGATTTTAGAAGTAGAAGGTCAGTTGAGAGATGGAGATGGTAATTTTGGTTCTGCTGGACAGGTATTAACATCAGATGGAACTGATACCAAATGGGATGCGAGTTCAAACTTACCTGCCGGATCATCAGCACAAATTGCAATTACTGACACATCAAGTGGAACTCCCAGACTTCTTCTTGCAACAGGAAGTGGCACACAAAAGGATGTACTATCTAATTCTAATTTAACTTATAATACTTCTACACAGGTAATCACAGGAAAGATATCTACTCTTTCTAATCATGATACTAATGATTTGAGTGAGGGTTCGAGTAATTTATATCATACGACAGCAAGAGCTAGATCCTCTATAAGTGCGAGTGGAGATTTAGCATATAATAGTAGCACAGGTGTAATGTCATTCTCCGCACCATCTGCATTTGTACAAGGAATGATAATTTTGTGGTATGGTAATACTGGTAACATTCCAACCGGTTTTGTGCTATGTGATGGTAGTAGCAACACTCCAAATTTGACCGACAGGTTTGTTGTTGGTGCTGGTGGAGGATACAGTGCCGGTGCAACAGGTGGTGAATCAACTAAACTTTTAGGAACAGCAAATCTTCCAAGTCATACCCATACATCGGGATCTTTATCTGCTAGTAATAAATCTCTAACTGGTGATATTACAAAAATATCAGAATGTTATAACGTGGCTGGAGGTGCAACTGGTGTATTCACAAAGAAAGGGACTGGAAACTCACCCGTAACAGGTAGTTCTTCTAATAGTCCCACTGCTGGTGTTGATTTTAATGGTTCACACGACCATAGTATCTCTGGTACCACTGGAAGTCAGGGTGGTGCGATGGGGCAATCATTCGATATCAGACCACCATATTATGCTCTTTGCTATATTATGAAGACTTAGGTTGACAGAAAACCCTATATATGTTATGATATAAAAAAAGGAGTCTCCCATGAACGATGCATCTGTGGTCAAAACGGTTGTAGATATATGTTCACGTTCTTTTACAATATTAAGTGATGAAGGGGATGTTCAAGTGGTATATTGCCAAAATGTAGATGAATTTATGGGTGTATTTGAAGTGGTGAAGACGTTTATGGAAGATGATATGATTATGTTTTCAGATATTGCTGTAGTTCCACAAAGGGATAGGAAAATTAGAAAAAGAAAAAAACCAGATGAAAAAGTTTAATCAATTTTCAGAGGATGCAGACAAGGTAGCAGCACTTCGTGCTAGACAAAAGGCTGCTGTCGCGAAGTACAAAACATCATCCACAAAATCCACAACTCCTAAAGAGTCTGAGTCACAAGTTCATCATGGAGATGTCGCTACTGATGATCTAAGACAGAAGAGAGCAGCAGTAAAACAGGCAGCAGCGAAAGCAGCAGCAAGAAAAGCAGAAATCCGTTCTGAAATCCAAAGGCAGAAAGGCGATAAATAGATAGAAGACATACTTTGTAGATGAGCGATGCCACTTAATAAGTTAGAGAATTTCATAAAGAACACTGAGGGTAAGATTCTTTATGTGAATCCAAATGATCTTGATGCAACTGATAGTATATCGAATCAAGGTAATTCATTAGCACAACCTTTTAAAACAATCCAAAGGGCTTTACTAGAGTCTGCTAGATTTTCATATGTAGAAGGAAATAACAACGACCTAATCGAGAAGACAACAATATTACTTTTTCCCGGAGAGCATATAGTTGATAATAGACCCGGTTTTGGTATAAAAGTTGATCCCTCTAATGCAGCAAATGCACTTGCAGTCTCACCAGCAGGTACGGAGACCACTGCGACAGCAACACTTTCACTTACTCTTACCTCTAACTTTGACCTCACTCAAGAAGATAATATTCTCTACAAATTTAACAGTATTAATGGTGGTGTTATCGTCCCTCGTGGTACATCACTTGTTGGATTAGATTTAAGAAAGACAAAAATAAGACCAAAGTATGTTCCAAACCCTACTGACAGTGCAGTATCAGGATCAGCACTTTTTAGATTAACTGGTACATGTTATTTTTGGCAATTCTCTATATTTGATGGAGATCAATCAGGCACAGTATTTACAGACCCAGTTGATTTCAGTGAAACAAACAGATCAACTCCCACATTTTCACACCATAAACTCACATGTTTTGAGTATGCTGATGGTGTTAATATTGACACTAGATTTAATCTAACAGACTTAGATATTTTCTATAGTAAATTATCAAATTCATTTAATTCTACAGAGAGACCTGTTCGTCAAATCGATAGATTCCCTGCTAATGATTTAGGTTTTGCTCCACAAAGACCTGAATTTGAAATAGTTGGAGCATTTGCGTCAGACCCAATTAATATTTCAAGTATAAAGTCTGGTGATGGATCTACACCAAGCACAGTTATTACAGTCACAACTGCCACGGCTCATGGATTAACAACAGGTACACCAATAAAGATTAAGGGTGTATCTCCAGCGAGTGCCTTAGACTATAATATATCAACAAAGGTACAAAACGTAACAAGTGAAACTGTATTTACATACTTACTTCCATTCGTTGATACAGATTTACCTGCAACTCCAAACTCATCAAATGCAACAGTAACTATCGAAACTGATACAGTTACAGGTGCTTCACCATATATCTTTAATATATCACTTCGTTCAGTCTACGGTATGAATGGTATGCATGCTGATGGTGACAAGGCCACAGGTTTCAAATCTATGGTTGTTGCTCAGTTCACTGCTATCTCCTTACAGAAAGATGATAGAGCATTTGTTAAATATAATCCTTCATCGAGAATTTATGAAGGTATTGGTATTGTAAAACAAACTGGTGCAGAGTTGGCATCTAAATCCTCATCTGTTAATGCAACAGAGGTCTATCACTTAGATTCTCAGGCAGTCTATCGTAAGGGATTTGAAACAACTCATATTAAATTATCCAATGATTCAGTCATGCAGATTGTGTCAGTTTTTGCGATTGGATTCAATAAACATTTCAATGCAGAAACAGGTGCTGATGCTTCAGTTACAAACTCTAACTCTAACTTCGGACAGTTTGCGATTGCTTCTGATGGATTTAAGAAGGAAGCGTTTACAAAAGATAACACCGCTTTCATTACAAACGTAATCAATCCAAAGGCAATTACATCCACAGAAACTAATATTGATTGGCAAAGAATTGATGTTGGTTTAACTACATCTGTTGGTATCACAAGTCATTTATACTTATTTGGATTCACAACAAAGGATAATGTTCCACCTGTCGTAATTCAAGGTTATCGTGTTGGTGCAAAAACAAATGATGAATTATTTGTCAATTTCTCAGTCGCAGCAGCAGGGTATGGAACAAGTGAAGCGAAGGTATTAATGGTTGATAACTTGATTGCAAATACTGGTAGCACTCAAGCATTAGGAACAACTAATAGTATAAAGAAATTTAATGCAACAGGCCCTGTCAATAATGAATTGACACTAGGTACTCATACAATATTAACTGGTGAAAAGATACGAGTAATAAGTGATGTTGGTGATTTACCAGAAAGTCTAGTAGAGAATACAGTTTATTTCGCTATTAAAACTGCTGCTGACAAGATTAAAGTTGCATCTTCAAAAACAAATGCTGAATTAGGAACTGCAATTACAATTTATGGTGGTAGTGAATTAAAGATAGAGAGTCGTGTATCTGATAAATCATCTGGTGATATCGGATCACCAATACAATTTGATGCAGGTAATTCAAACTGGTATATACACGTTGAAAACAATAACAACATCTATAAGACACTGGCAGCAGTTGGTGTTGGTGGACTTGGAAACAATACACCAGTATCATTCATAAAGAGGATACCTGATGAAAGATCACTAGATGAAAAGATCTATAAGTTAAGAGTTGTAGTACCAAAAGAAACTGATAATGGTAAGAATCCTGAAGAAGGATTTATTATTCAGGAATCAAGTTCTACTGCTGTAAGAAACGTAGGAGACTTTACTAGAACTACGATCACAGATCAAGATTATGAGTTTGAACGTAATCCAAGATTTATTAGTTCTGCTTCAAGATCTGGAGCAACTGTCACGATTGTTTCAGATGTACCTCATGACTTGAAAGTCGGTGAGAGAATATTTGTCAAAAACGTAACCGATAATCAAGGAACCACAACTGGAGTTTTTGATAAAGGTTATAACGGATCATTCCTTGTATCTGCTATTGTTGATGACAAAACATTCCAGTATCCATCAACTGACACCGCAGGTGTAACACATACTATTGGTACTTTTACCAATAACATTTCAAGTCGTGTCACAACACTTCCTAGATTTGAGAGAAATAATCTACAAAGTAACTATTACATCTACAGAAATGAAACGATAAGTGAATATATCAAAGACATACAAGATGGTGTGTATCATCTATTTGTTTTACATGCAGACAACCCAATAACAACTGAATTTACAGGTGTTAAGTATGGTCAAAATGTTGTTGATTTGTACCCACAATTAGATCGTGATAATAATCATTCAAACCCACCAGCTACTGCGTCCTTTGCAAAGAGAGATCCATTAGGTGATGTATCAACAAACGATCAAAGAAAGAGTATAACCAGAGAAACACTTGATAAAGTTGTTAAAGACTTTGGATATGGTAAGAAGATAAGTGGTGTTTCAACTTCATACTCTTCAACTAATGTCGGAACTGCCACTATTACATTCGATAGACCACACGGATTTGGACAGATTAAGACAGTTGCCACAATTACAGGTGGAACTGGATTAACAAATGGCACTTATCATAATGTCAAATTACTTAATTCTGCTTCTCCAAATAATTGGGATGGTGCAACTGCAAAAGTTACTGTTGCAAGTAATGCTGTCACAGCTGTCGAGATTATTGAAGGTGGATCTGCATATGTAAATGGAGAGACACTTAACATTGATAATACTGCCACTGGTGGATCTGGTGCAAAGGTCACTATCGCCACTGTAGGTATTACAACTAATATTGGTGATGTATTACAAATCACTGGTATAGGTACAGCGTCTGATGCTTTATATCGTATCGCTACAATCCCATCAACAACTCAAGTTTCTGTTGCATTGACTGCTGGTAGTCCAGATATTTTTGCAAATCAGTTTGCTATCAACCAAGGCCCATCTGCTACGATCACAGGTTCACCTGTATTTGATGCGACTGCTGGAATCACTACGTTCACATTTACATCTGGACATGGATTGATAGTTGGTAATCAGTTCCAAGTAAGTGATACAAGTAATCAGAATATTGGTAAGTTCTTTGTGAGTAATGTCATAAATCCAACATCATTCTCATCTAAAACAACAACTCAGTTAACAAACCCTGCTCACGTTCTTCGTGATGGAATGACTGCTGCCACACTTCCATCGGACAAAGAAAATGAGAATATTGGTTCTAGAGGATTAGCATTCTTTGATAATGAAACATTTACTCTTGGAACAAATGTAACTACAGGAACCACATTACAAGTTAATCTTGCTAACGTAGGTGTTGGTACAACTGCAAGATTTGATCTTGGTTCTTATTTACAAGTTGGAAATGAGATTTTAAGAGTAACGGATGCAAATATAACTGGTACAGGGAACAATGAAATTAAAGTTCTTCGTGGTGCGTTGGGAACTATTCAAGAAGATCATACAGCAGGTGAATTAATTAGAAAAATAAAACCAGTTCCTATCGAATTTAGACGACCATCTATTATTCGTGCATCTGGTCACACATTTGAATATCTTGGATTCGGGCCAGGTAACTACTCAACCGCACTACCACAGGTTCAGGTCAGAACACTCACAGAAAGAGAAGAGTTCCTAACACAGTCACAAGAGAGATCATGTGGTACTGTTGTTTACACAGGTATGAACAACAGAGGTGACTTCTTTATTGGTAACAAGAGAGTTAGTTCTGCGACTGGTCAGGAGAGGACATTCGATGCTCCGATTCCAACAGTTACAGGTGAAGACCCATCAAGATTATCAGTTATCTTTGACGAAGTAATCATCAAAGAAAGATTAGTTGTTGAGGGTGGTAAGTCAAGAACTATTCTTACACAGTTTGATGGCCCTGTAACCTTTAACGAGGTTGTCAAACTCAATAAAGATGTGACATTCAACGGAGAAATGAAGTTGACTAGCACTCTTGAAATTACTAATAATGAAAATTCATTCTCAAAAGATACTGGATCAATAGTTACTGATGGTGGTATTGGTATTGAATTAAATCTTAATGTGGGAGAAGACTTTACTGTCGGTGGAGGATCAACAGTTGCTGACTTAAATGTAACTGGTGTATCAACCTTTGTTGGTTTGATGAACATTGATGGTGGTGCTGAGATTGGAGACTTTAAGGTTGGTGTTACCACAGCAAATATGCTTGGAACTACCTCTGGAAATATTATTATTGACTCAGATGGTGGAACGACCACAGTACAAGATAATTTGGTTGTAAGTGGTGACTTTAGTTCAAATGGTGCTACAAATGGTAATATCCGAATCGGTATAACAGACGATAATCAGATTGATACATCAACAGGTGGACTAACACTAGACTCAGCTGGTGGTACAGTCACAGTTGATGATAATTTAACAGTCAATGGTAACATCGTTTCAACAGTTGGATCAGCAAGATTTGATAATGTTAGAATAAATGGAAATGAAATCGACACAGTTTCAGGAAATCTAACAATAGACTCAACTGGTGGTACAGTCACAGTTGATGACAACTTAACTATCACAGGAGATCTAAGTATCTCTGGTAATGTCAATGGTTCAACTGTTACCTTTAGTGGAGATGTATCAGCAGCGAGTGGTACATTTGGTAATATAAGAATAGCTCCCGGAAGTTCTAATAATGAGATTAATACAACAACTGGAAATCTGGTACTTGATTCTGCATCGGGTCAAGTAAGAATTGACGATAACTTGGTTTGCACAGGATCAGGAACATTTAGTGGTGATGTAATCGCATTCAGTTCTTCTGATTTGAATCTTAAAGAAAATTTGGTAAACATTGGTCAGGCAGTTGAAAGAGTCAACAAGTTAGGTGGTTACACGTTTACTTGGAAAGCAGACACAGAAAATTTCGGTGGACAAGAAGATGTCGGTGTTATTGCACAAGAAGTTGAGGCTTTAGGACTTGTTGGTATTACAACCACTAGACCTGATGGAGTCAAGGCAGTTCGTTATGATAGATTAGTACCAGTTCTTATTGAAGCGATTAAGGAACTAGACGCAAGGGTAAAATCTCTAGGAGGTTAAATGGCACTACAAGGATCAGGACAAATCTCAGCGAGTCAAATCGCTAATGAGTTTGGATATAATCATCCGATAAGTGGTACTCAAAGTGGTAATGAGGTTAGTTTGGGAACCTATAGAAAGATCGGGTTCAGTCAATCAAATTATCCACAGTCCATTGGTGCATTAAATTTTGTTTCTATTGATGGTGGTGGTTCAGTTCCTACATCAGGACAAATAAAGTTTAGTGATTTTTATAGTACAAGGTTGCAAACAGTAGTTAATTTCTGGTCATCTGGAGCGGGTGGAAATAGATTGGTTGCAAAGGATAGATATAATACGAATGGGAGTATAGGTGTTCATGGTCACGTTGCAGTTGTTGGAGGATTTAGAGCAAGACCTAATGATTCGTCAGGAACAAAAGTTCATATTCACGTCAATCAACAAATAGGATCAGAAAAAACAAAAGTCGAACACTGTGCATTAAGAACTGGATCTTGGGATTCATCAACAACATTGCAGGTCGATGTAGCTAGTTCAGGTAGAATTGGTGGTGCTGGTGGCGATGGTGGTACAGGTGCCGGTGGAGGTGGTACTCCGGCAGCAGAGGAGGGTGGATCTGGCACATCAGGATTAGGTATTCAATATAGTCCTACCACAGTGAATGTAGCATCAGGTGGTGTCATCACAGCAGGATTTGGTGGCGGTGGCGGTGGCGGTGGTGCATATGACACCGATAAAGAAGCAACAAGAACTTCCTCTGGTGGTGGAGGAGGAGGTGGAGCAGGTATTCCAGCCGGTGCAGGTGGTGGTGTTAATGCTAATGCCGGTGTAAATGGAGGGCCAGGAAACGCAGGTACCATAAGTGAAGGTGGTGCTGGTGGGCCTCGTGCAAATAATGATGGAGAAGCGATTTCTGGAGAAGGTGGTGATGGTGGTGAAGCAACACAGGCAGCAGAGACAGGAGTTACAGGTACTGGTGGTGAAGGGTCAACTTATGCAGGTGCTTCTGGAGGAGCAGCTGGTGCAGCAATAAGAAAAAGTCAATCAGGATTTACTGTCAATGTTAATAATAATGGAACTATTAGTGGTGTACAAAACGCAACGACTGTGCTATAATTAAACTACTAGATTTTATTATATGGCATTTGAGACTGATTTAATAAGAAGATATAGTGGTGCTTTCACAAAAGAGGATTGCACGAGAATAATAGAGGGAATACATTTTTTTGAAAAAAATCATTTGCTTTATTATGATAAAAACAAATTGGCAAGAGAAGATCATAAGACAGTTAATATCACACATGAGTATGATTTTTCTTCATCAAGTAGACTTGCAGAGGATATTTTCCCTAAACTTAAACCCTGTGTGGATGAATATCTACAGGCATTTGGAGTATTAGGTTTACGAAAATTTTTACTGCATGATATTAAATTAAAGGAGATACCAGCCGGTGGAGGATTTCATGCGTGGCATTATGAGAATGGTGCATTGGAAGTATCAAGGAGACAGTTTGTTGTCCAAGTTTATTTGAATGATGATTTTGATGGAGGTGAGACAGAATTTTTATATCAACAGAGAAGAGAGGAAGCAGTGGCAGGAGATGTTCTAATATTTCCTGCTTCATTCACACATACACATAGAGGTAATCCACCACTTGGTGGCACTAAATACATTGCAACATCATGGGGGGTGATTCAAGGTGAAAATAATTTTTAAAGTTGTTAGATATGATGAGGAAGCACAGTCCATATCAGTTAAATTTTGTTATGAAAAATCAAGAAAACCAATAGATGAATATAAATCATATGCGATTGATCTGAAAAATCTTGACACCTATGATTACTTCACTTTTTCGGACAGTTTAATCAGACAGTATGGATTAAGATTGGTTGAGAAACAAGAAGATAAGTTAGATACAATTACAGAAAATATACCAACAAAAATAGATGATAAATTTGAAGTACGAGATTTAATTGATAAGGTTATAGAGGGTAAATATATTAGTAGAAAAAGATTTCCATTAAAAATGAGGAGAATTGAATTATGACCTACAAAAGATTTTTTAAACAATGTGAGGAGTTTTCTATTTGTGGTGTCATTGGAGACAGAGCAGAGGCTGGTATAGAAGGTGCAGAAAACACCACTCTGTATCATGTCATAATAAAAGGTAAGGGAATATTGTGTAGACCTCTTGAGACAGATTATATCGAAGCGGATGCAGATGATAATAATTTTGTTGATGAGAAAGAATTTATGGGAGATTACAGACTCTATATTTCAGAAAAACCATTTCACATGTATGGATTTAATCCACTCAAAGTCGGTCAGGATTGGGATGGTAAGTTAATCAAAGAATCTTTTTTTGGAGATTCAAAAAGTTACCTTATATGTTTTAATGGCAGTCCAGTTGTTAATGGAATCGAAATGCAAAGAATGGACTATGCATTACTTAAACCAAAAGAATATAAAGTTGAAATAAATGATGGAGTTCTCGGTATGTTTACTAAGAAAAATTTTGTATGATAAAAGTATATGATGATTTCTTTTCAGAAGATACGAGAAAAGAAATATGGGATTTGTTATTAAGACCTAAATGGATTCCTGATGGAGGTGATTCTAATAATTGGTTTTGGCATATGAATAACTTAGAGAGTGAAGAATATTTTAGTAAATATTTGTACGAGATTATATGTGATAAGTTGAATATAAATTACAAGGTAGGTAGAATATATGCTAACGGACAGAGTGCAGGCCAATGTGGTAATCCACATACTGATGATGGCGATTTTACTTTTTTATACTATCCAAATCCACAATGGGAATTAGGTTGGCAAGGACATCTAATTTTTTCAGAAGATGGAAGTGAGCCTACGAGAATAGTAGGATATAAATCAAATCGTGCTGTAATGTTTCCATCTCAAATTATTCACTATGCAGATGCACCACATAGATACTATACTGGATTTAGAGTCTCACTAGCATACAAGTTTGATGTGAGTACCAGTAGAACAATTAATTACTCTAATACCTTTTTAAAAGATCAATGAAAATCAATCGTGATGAGTTAATTTTATTAAGAGGAATCTTATATACAAAGAGGATGTATAAAGGTATAAAACATATACCACATGGGGTCGTAATATGGGAGGATTGGATGGATGAAAGTCTTGATAGAGTGAACAAATATATTAAAGAGAATTATCCTGATACACCTGATTGGAAATGACAGAGCAAATACAGGCAGACGCATACGAGACACCATTTCCCCATTTAATTCTTCATAATTTTTATAATGATGAAGAACTTAAACTCATATGGGAGGAACTTGATTTTTATACGAAACCTGATAAGTTATTAGATGCAAAGGAATATCTGGGAGTTGTTGATAAAACAAATGCTAAAGCACTACATCTTGATGTAGTTTACCCCAAAAAATTTAGAAAGTTATCAAATATTCTTACAGTTAATCGTAAAGTATTTGAACTACAGGTATTAGAACCATTTTCTAAATTACATGATTGTTGTGTACATTCAATTCAATCTAATTACGATCATACGAAAGTTAGATACTATCATGATGGTGATTTCTATGAGCCTCATACAGATAATTTTTTTGATTTTCTTGCTTTTTCATACTTCTATCGTGAACCAAAAAGATTTGAGGGGGGTGAATTATTCTTCCCTAAATATAATTACTCGTTTAGTTGCAATAACAACTCTATAATCATAATGCCAGCATGGGTTGAGCATGGAGTGACTAAGGTTAGTATTAAAGATTCAGATTACTATGATGGATTTGGGAGATATGCCATTACGAGTTTCTTTGGTAACAAAGAACCTGAATAAATAACTAAAAATGTATTGATAAATGCCTAATATAAGAAAGACATTCAATTTCAGGGATGGGGTACAAGTAGATGATTCGGTTCTCGTAGTTAAGGGAGATCGGGTCGGGATAGGTACTACTATTCCTGAGAAATCTTTGGATGTAAGAGGAAATGCACAAGTCGTAGGAATTATAACTGCTGATAACTCGATTATAAGTGGAGTAGGAACTTTTGGTGGAGTAAAGTTAGGGTCAGGAATAACATTAGATGCAACAAGTGGAGTAGTAACAGCGACATCATTCAAGGGGGATGGTTCAACATTATCTAATCTACCAACTTCTCAATGGGTTGATATTGATGTAGGATTAGGATTTACTTCCATTTACAATGCAGGGGGAAATGTGGGTATAGCAACCACAGATCCCAGAACAGGCCTTCAAATTGGTGGTAACGTAAATGCTACACCACAACAAGAAGGTGTTGGTATTAGTTCTCTTGGAGATATAAAAGCAACAGGAATCATCACAGCGATTGGTGGATTTAGTGGAGAACTCACTGGTAATGTTATAGGAAATGTAAATGGAACTGCATCAAACGCAACTCTAGCAGCCACAGCAACAGTCGCAACTAACGCACAGGGATTAACAGGCACACCCGATATAACAGTCAGGAATATAAATTCAGCAGGTATTGGTACTATTGCAACTTTAAATGCGACTGATTTTACTGCTCCAACATTAAAAGGATATAGCACCCTACGAGGAATACATGGTTCTACTACAACTTTTGCTGTAACTGTAGCAGCTAAAACATCAGCACACAGATACAACGGACAGGGAGGTTCAAATGCTTTCCTAATTGATGGTGTTCAAGCACCATTTTTAATCCTTACACCTGGCCGCACCTATCGTTTTGATCTATCAGATGGAAGCACTGCGACTCATCCATTTAGATTTTATTATGACGCTGATAGAACGACTGAATATACGACAGGTATTACAGTAGCTGGAACTCAGGGTAGTGCAGGTGCATATCGAGAGATACTTGTGACTGATACTGTTCCAACAGTTTTACATTATGGATGTCAGACTCATGCACTCATGGGAAATGGTATTCAAACTAACTCAAACGTACTAGATACGGAACATAACTCTACAGTCAGAGGAACAATGACTGCTACGAGTTTTGTAGGTGCTGTAACTGGTAACGTAACTGGTAATGTTACAGGTAATCTTACAGGAGAAGTTAACTCAGCAAAATTTGATACAAATGCTTCGGGTGTCTTTATCACAGGAGTAGCAACTGCAACAGAGTTTAAAGGTAATATTGCAGGCCCAGTCGTGGGTAATGTGGTAGGACTCGTTACATCAGCAGTCTCTAGTATTGGTGTCGCAACTGCTATAAGTTTAGGTATTGGAACTGCAACTGCTAACTCTAAGATTCAAATAGTTGATTCAAGTGCGTCATCACTTGTGATTGGAAAGGGTGGTGCTGTTGGTGTTAGTAATTTAGAACTAAGATATGGTGGTGGTGCATCAAGATTTAGTACAGCAAATGCACTAGATTTAATTAATCATGGGGATGGACATTTTAATTACTTCTTAAAAAATACTGCTGGAAATAGTTTTGTTTGGCACAAGGGTAATGCAAGTGAGTTGATGACTCTAACTGATGGAGGTAGTCTAGGTATTGGTGTTACAGTTCCAACTCATAGATTAACAGTAGATGGAACTTCAAAAGTTACAGGTATTGCAACATTCGGTAATGCTGTATTTATTGATGGTGTGTTAACAGTACAGGATGCGACAATTAGTAACTTGGTTGGTAATGTCAATGGTTCTTTAAATTCATCATCAGGAATATCTACAGTAACCCATCTAAAAGCAACCAGTAGTATTGGCATTGGAATGACAGGAAGTGGTAATGCTTTTAGTGTTCATAGTGGAGTGCAAAATAGATTTTTCATTGATGGTGTTGGAAATGTTGGAATTAAAACTACGTTAAATACACCTAATATTGAATTAGATGTTTTAGGGGATGCTAAAGTACATCATGGTCTAGTGGTTGGAGTTACTACAGGATTATGTGCGGTTGACTTTTCAAATTGTGTTGACATTGTTGCAGAGGGTGGTGTATCAAGAGCTCCACTTTCTTATATGTTGCCACCAAAAGTATCAAATGCTCAGAGAAATTCTCTGACATCAAGAACAGGAGGTACTGTTCCATCAGGTGCTATCATCTATAATACAAATACAAATAAACTTCAAGTCTGGAATGGTTCATCATGGAATGATTGCTTCTAAATTTTAAAACTTATACATACTCTGTATGGTTTGTTCGGGAAACTATAAGATAATATAAAAGCAACCAGTCAGGAAACTGTCACACAAGACCCCACATGGGGTCTTTTTTTGTTATACTAGGTATATCTAAATTATATTTGATGCTACTTAGACCCCATCAGCAAAAAGCAATTCAAGCAATGTCAAGACACAACAAAGGACAAGTGATTGTTCCTACTGGTGGTGGTAAGACAATGTGTATGATACAGGATGCCATTGAACAATTCAAGAGTGGCAGACTCAAAACTGTTGTGGTGGTTGCACCTCGTATTCTATTGGCAAATCAGTTGAGTGAAGAGTTCCTTGAGTTCATCAAGGATGTTGATGTACTTCATGTTCATAGTGGAGAGACACATCACGACAGTACAACCAATAGTCAGAAGATCGAGGAGTGGCATTGGAAAAGCAAGAGACATCAACTCATATTCACTACATATCATTCTCTACACAAGATACAGAAAGCAACTGCAATGTTGCCTGATACTGTATAT
>Ga0209348_1000604_pt1 | contig 18383 bp, 26 predicted proteins | sample ETNvirenome_2_30_FD_184065 | JGI IMG/M metagenome (GOLD analysis project Ga0209348, IMG submission 184065) | Marine viral communities from the Pacific Ocean - ETNP_2_30 (SPAdes) (version 2) | ecosystem: Environmental > Aquatic > Marine > Oceanic | place: Pacific Ocean | collected 2013-06-22
AACATTAATCCACAAAAGGTCGAAGATGCCCCTGATCTAAATCAAATGGCATTTTGATAGAAACTTTAAAAATTCTTGATACTTTTGCAGGTATCGGTGGTTTCTCTTATGCTGCACATGAACTTGTAGGAGGATTTGAAACCACTCAATTTGTAGAGATTGATCCCTTCTGTCAAAAAGTTTTAAAAAAACATTTTCCTAAAGTTCCCTGCCATGACGATATCAAAACATTCACAGCTTACCCTGGACAATATGATGTCATCACAGGAGGTTTTCCCTGCCAAGACATCAGTGTTGCAGGAAGAAGAGAAGGAATTACAGACCAATCCAGATCAGGTTTATTTTACGAACTCATCAGAGTCATACGCCTGGTACGACCAAAGTTCGTTGTCATGGAAAACGTGGCAGCGATCCTTAATAACGGATTGGACATCGTACTCGGGGAGCTTTCCGAAACAGGGTACGATGCAGAATGGTCAATTATATCTGCAAGTTCATTGGGAGCAGCCCACAGACGTTCAAGGTGGTGGTGCGTTGCCTACACCAACGACTATGGATCATCTTCCTCCTCGATCAGTGGATTCAATGATGAAACAGACTCAAGTTCACAGGAAAGGCAGAACCAAGTTAGCGAATCTTCGGGAAGCAGTAAATCCTCAGACAGTAGAATTGTTCGATCATCTGAGGGGAATGTTACCGACTCCAACAGCGAGGGATTACAAAGGAAGATCCTCAGTAAAATGGAATCAGGAATATGGTCAGCGAAACATACCAGACGTCTTGACCCAAACTGGCGATCATATGTCAGTAAGCCCATACTTCCTAGAGGAAGTTATGGGTTATCCAATCGGGTGGACAGAACTAAAGCCCTAGGCAATAGTATTGTTCCAGCTGTAGCTGCAATCCCACTTCAACGTGTTCATGATCTTTATTTTAAATGAAACCAGTTAGAAAATCAGTTGAAAAATTACGCAAACTTAAAGAAATAAGACGTAAAAATCTAGAAAGAAATTTTTTAGAAATTCAAATGAAAGGCCAAGATCATTATGTTTTTATCAAAGAAAATGGAAAAGCACAGGTAGTTTATGATGAAGGTCGTTGGGTTACAGAGCATATAAGAACTGCAATACTTAAATATAATTACGAAATTGACAAGATAGATAAATTATTTATCAGAGATTTTACTGATGAAGAAATTAACGAATACGAAAGAACTTCTTAATTGGATTAGTTGGTTTTCTTTTTTCTTTTCTTATTTGTTGAACAACTCTTTCGGCTTCTAATTCTATAAGTCTATTTAATAAAGATGCCATAAAAATATCCTGATCAAATTTCTTTCTAACCATATGTGTGCAATACCTTTTTATATTATCTAAATCATTAGCTTTCATAATTTCTCTACACTGCATTTCAATCTCTAATTCCATTTCTGGGGGAGCTGGCTCAATATCTATGTTGAGAAATTTAGTGATTTTCATTTTAGGGAAAAAGTTGTTTTTCTAAAATCTCAACTGCTTTATCATCTAAAGTATTAGTAGTTTGTTTTGCGATTGATTTTAATAAATCTACCACTAACCTTTTAACAGCAGTTGTTGTTAAAAAGGTCATTAAGATTGGTTTTAAAATTTTGTACATAAAAAGATATATGTTCTTACCCAAACATACCAAAGATTAGTCTTTTTGACCTTCCATGCGACTTACGGCTCTTTCTAATCTATTTATTCGACTAAATAATTCAACAATATCTCTATCTCTTCTACTACTTATGTTGGATAGAACCATGACAAAGGCCGTAGCTGCTGCTCCTATTAAGGCTGCATATATCTCAGGCATGAATTTAAGCTATAGTTATGTTTAGTATGCCTAAAATTTTGTCTCATGGTTGAAGAAAAGAAAAAAAATGCCTTTCAGAAACTTAAGGAAGGTTTAGATGACAAAGAAGAGCAACTAGCAATTATCAGCCTTTTTGTCAGATTGGGTGTTGTTGTTTGGAGTGGGTTCATAGTAACTTTGAACTACATCTCGATCCCAGGGTACAGTTCAGAACCAAAAGATATCACGTTTCCTGCTTCACTTCTGACGGGAGCACTGGCAACATTCGGTTTGGAAGGATCGAAGAAACGTAGTGAGAAAGACAGTAAAGTTGCAGAAAATGAAGGTATGGTTCAGACTATAAGGGTAGTAACACCTATTAAAATAGAAGGTGCTGAAGTAATCGACCCTAAATCTAAAAAATGAAAAAGCTACTTCCGTTATTACTCCTCATATCAGCACCAGCTTATGCTGATATAACTTCAAAATTTACATCGAGCGTAAGTGTAAAAGTTGACGCTGCTATGACACAGGCAACACGAATTGGTGCGTCATACAGTGCTTCTGGAAGCAATATTGGAACAAGTGATTCAAACGATCAGATCGGAGGACTAACTGTAAGTAATGGTGCAGTTACTTTAAATGCTGGAGATTATTCTATAAATGGATGTGGAGAAGATCCCGCTAACTGTGCAAGTACATGGTCACTAACAGAATCATTCACAGCAGCAGATACGATTCCAAGCAGCAACAGCACTATTACTGCTGGAACAGTTCCTAATTTTGGTAGCGTAATTTCAACTGTAGCTGGAAGTGGAGATGGTTTTGCTGGATCTATTACATCAGGTCATGGGATCACAGGATTACATGAAGGAGACTCAGGATCTACTGTTACAGGACAGTTCGTAACGGAGCTAACTATAAGATGATTTATGAAAAAGCTCTTATTGTTGCTTCTGCTGTATGCCGTACCTGTTAAATCGCAGCCTATTGTGCCCAACTTCACAACGGGGACTCTTTCAAGCACCACGAATACAACAACCTCAATCAGTGAGACTATTACTTCTACAGATTATTTTGGTAATTCTTATGAGTACACTGTTACTGGATTGGGAGTCACAACCGATGGATCAGTCGCTCCAAATACAACGGATGTTACAGGGACAATAAACGGGGAGAGTCAGACATGGACAGGACTAGACTTATCGACAAACAACAAACCAGTATTCACACTAACCGACTCAACTTCTGGGAACGCATTTCAATTTACAGAAACTTATCGTGGCCCAGGTGGGGTTTCAAACGTGACAACAATCCAAAGAAATATAGAATCCCAAAGCGTAGTCACAAGTACCTCAGTGTTCTCTCAATAATTCTGCTATCTCCCACGCAGGTTTTAGCTAATGCAGTAAGTCAGTCAAATAATGGCTCGGTTACGAATATGGCTGTACAAACTTTGACGGGAAATATGACAACTAATCAGTATGGTGGAAATATTGTATGCCAAGGGCCAACTCTATCTATTAGTCCCTTCACCACTTTTGGAGCAAATTATTTAAAACCTTATCGAGATTATTACGAAACACCTTTCTACGATCCAACAGACGCAAATGACGATGGTGTGCCAGATAACCCAGGAGATATTTTATTTATGCAAAAAAATTATTCTGGAACGAATAAAGATAGCTATGCTTTGAATTTTGGAATATCAGCTACGTTTAGTATTCCGTTAGACAAAGGATTCCAGAATCAATGTAAATCTGCTGCTGATACACAAATTTCTATACAGAAACAAGTATTAGAAAATAAGAGATTAGACTGGCAGATCGCAAGAATCCGTGAATGTGGAAAATTAAAACAGGAGGGAATAATGCTGACTACCGATAGTCCCTTTTTTAATATCTGTAAGGATGTTTATTTAGTGCCGAAGGCAAATCAAGTTATCCCACATACTCATAAATTAAAGACAAAAAAATAAGTACTGGCTCTTTCTAACTAGGGAGTGTTAGCTGTGGTTAGAACTTCCAATACTTATAAAACAAAGGCTCTATGTAACGGCAGAGGTCAAAGACTATACTTACAACTTCCTTTGTTTAGTACAAGGGATCATCTTCGGTCAGAGGTTAAATTTAATTAACTTGCCTACAGCTTCCCTCGTATTAGTTATTATACACAGAATTTTGCAGTAGACAAGCACGGGTTGAAACTTGTCTACCTAGACGCCCTATCCATTGCCTTGTTGAATAGGGTTCTTTTATTTTACCTTATCTTTCTTCTTTGTTAGTTTCTTTACGATATTTTTTATGGCTGGTTTAATTATATTGAGAATAAGAGGGCTACTCGCAGCCACAAGACCGATAACAGCAGTAGAAACAATAGTGCTCGGTTCTGGGATGTATTGATCCACAAAAGGAACGTCTTCATATAGAGTTATGCACTCAATCCCATCATCACCTCTTTCATGTCCGATGACACGTTCTAATCTTTTTTCGTTACGAAAATCTCCTACTCTTTGATCTTTACTACCTGGGCAGAGTTTTATTTTTATAGCTTCTTTTTCTTTTGGAATATTGGGAATCTCAGGTGTCGTAGATTCTGGGATATTAGTATTGTTTATAGGTTTTTCTTGTTTTTGCTCTACAATTTCAATTTTCTTTCTGTCATAATTTATTGGAACGAAAGAAGGAATCTTACCTTCTGGACAGCTATAAAATGCTCCATTAATATCATCTTCGATTATTTGTGTATTTTTTACACTTGCATCTCTATGAGTTTTTACACAACCTGGGAGATCAATATTAGGCAGTGGTACGTTTAGAACAGGTAATGGAGTGAAAATATAGCTATTAATTGTTGGGATCTCTGGAATTATAATCTCAGGTATTTCCAATTATTTTTTAAGAAAAGGAATGGATTGTCCTGTTGTACTTGGTAAAGAGTTATCTAACATTTTTGGCATAAGTCCCTGCACTTTACCCAAAACTTTATTCATCATTTTTGTCTGAAACTGTTCTGAAGTTACATACTTGTAACCAAAGTACCCTCCACCAATAACAGAGGTTACCATTACAAATGAGACAATACTCAAAACATTAGCAATTTTTTGAAACATGATTAAATTTGCAATTTTGAAAGCACTATCTTTTTCAAGTGTGCTTGTATTACTGCTTATTGTAGCCCTATCCCCTCTCTACGTCACTATGGGGTTAATGACAAGACAAATGCACGAAAAGGTTAATTAATCAGCAGCTTCGGCTGTGTTTCCCTCTGCTACCCATTCAAGATATTCTTGGTAGTCGGTATTGTCTTGATCTAAAGGAATCATTAAAACTCCTATATCATCAATTTTTTTCTGAATACAAGCTAAAGATGTAACTGACTTACCATTACTTGTAGTTAAGGTAGAGTTCCATTTTTTATAAGTAATATTCATAATTAAAGCTCAGAAGTAAAAGTAACTTTAGCTGATGTGTCAGCATCAGAATTAAATTGAAAGGCTTGATATGCTGTAACTGATACACTTCCTTGTTGCAAACATATCGCTTTTCTACTTCCTGTATTAGTTTCATTTATTACATTATTTATATTAAAACCTCCCACTCCGGGACATTCAAAACTACCACTAAATGCAACACTTGGTTTTGCTCTCATTTCTCTTTGTAAAGGAAAAATAACTCTCACAACATTGCTGCCTGATGCACTAGCAAAAGCAAATCTTGTATATTCTCCATCAACAGCATCAAAGACCTGACAATAACGAAAACAACGATTTAACTCATCATCAAATGACCTATGCTCAAAATCTGTTGCCACGCTGCCTACTTCTAATTGAACTCCTGTTAAATACCATTCATTTGATGTGCTACTAGCAATATTTACTCCATGTTGTGCAGCGAATTTTGAATTGGAGTAAGACTCCCAAGCTGTACTAACTGAACCACTTGTGTAAGTAGAACCCAGTACTAAAGCAAAGTTAATTTGTAATCCCTCACCATTATCATCATTAATGACACCTGAAGTATCTGCTGGAATAGAGATAGTTTTCTTTTCCCAAGTATCAGCAGAGTTTATAGTATAAGTTCGAACATATATCTTACTTGAGTTATCAGATTGAATACAATTAACAGCATAAGTACCTGTTACATTTGACCTGACATAAAAACTAAGAACTAATGGCTTTGCTGCTGATGTGCCATACCCTAATTGTTGTAAATTTTGTGCTTCAATAATATGTCGCACCATTACAAATTCAGTAGCAGCAGTTGAAGTATCGGCAGCCGTACAATCCACTTTCAGACTTTTTGAAAAACCATCTGGAGAAGTAGTAGATTGTGTCATATCAAAATTAGCAGCAGTATTTTCTTTTTTGAACTTAAATCTATCTACAGCAAAACTATTATGAGCACCAGCAGTACCTCCACGTTGAGCCACTTGCATAGCTCCGTTAATTATTAAATTACGATTACTTAGGTTATTAGTAATATTGGCAGTACAAGTTCCATCAGTATTGTTGACAGTAATAGCAGCAGCACTAGCTCCTACCCCTTTTATCGAATTTACCTTGATCTCTGACATAATTAGCTAGGTTCAGTAGGGAAAGTAACAGATGACATATCTAAATTACCATCTGCCCCTATTTTAGGCGATGCACTTGCTGGTAAATCTCTAAGTGCCTGTCTATAAGTTTTCCAATCATCTGACATTGTAGGGGAATCTGAAAAACTCATCCAATCTGTTTTTGCTAATCTTAAATTTCTTTCCTCTCTTAAAAGTCTCATAGGTTCTGCATTTGTTAATCTTAATAACTCTGCTTCTATTTCAGCATCAGTTGGAATCGTTTCGCCTTCATCCCATACAAAACCAGAATAATCATCATCTTCTGCACGATAACTCCATTGTTTATTGGGTTTTAAACTTGCGAGTGCATCTACTTTCTTATAAAACATTATGTATCTCCTAAACGTATAAATGTAATACCAGTTCTGAAAGCATTTGAATCACCAGAATATTGAGTAGATGACTGATTTTTAGCTACCATTCGCACTCTGTGATTATTTGTTTCAGTTACATCTAATATTCCATGTAAAAAAAGATGGCTATAACCATCTGGATTTTGATATCCATATGTGAAAACAGAAAAATTACTACCTCCGTTTGTACTCACTTGAAGTTGTATACCAGCGTAACTTGCCGTACTGTTCATTTGAGTTTGACCAAATATTAAAAATATCCCAGTAACAGGAAAAGTAAATAGACCACTTGATTCAGTCATTCCACTTCCTAGTTGTGCAAAATAAGTATCGCTTCTTTCCCAGTTAGAGTCTATTGTATATCCATCAGTTTTATTATTATCATTTGTTATTCGCCATTGATCCATCATTGTAATTCCAGCAGATATTCCAGTAAGAGCTGAACCATTTAAAGCTGGTAAATTACCAGAAAGTTTTGTTGCATCAAGTGTACTTTGACTTGTGACAAGCGTTCCATCTGCAATATCAGGTAAAGCAATAACCCTGTTATTACTAGATGACGAGGGTGCTTGAATACTTATAGACCCACCACCTGATGCTGCGTTTAGTTTAATCTTTGCTGTCATGGTTTCGGATACTTGTCTTTGATAGCTTTGATTTTAGTTTTCCAACCAGCTACACCACTATGATAAATCGTATCTAGCTGATCTTCAATAGGAGGATACTCTGCTTTACGTTGACCTTGGTAAGCTAATGCAGCAGCTTCAGCATCAAGTGTAACTCTTGCCGCATCAATATTAGATTGTGTTAAAGATATTGCATCATTATTTGAGTCAAAAGCTCCTGTCCCGTCATCAATCGTTACAGCGTTTGGGTAGGCTTTTCTTATAGCTTCGTGGTCTAAACTCATAATCAGGTTTTAATTAGATTATACATAAAAGCAATCATGCTGACACCTCCATTACAGTTATTGAAGACGCTACTCTTGGAGTGTCACTCGTATCTCCGTCATCAGATGTTCTATTGACTTGAGTAGATCTACTATTCAATCCCGCGACTTGTACTTTATATGTTGTTGCACTTGTTGTACTAGGGGAGTCTAAAAATACAGCTTGTCTATCTTGAATAACATCATAACCAGCATTACCAGATTGTCTTCCAGTACCAAAAGATCCTTGGGTTCTGTTACCAACTCCATTACCCACATAAATGGTAGTGCTATCCCTTAATAATCTCCCTGCAAAAGCAGCATCTTCGTGACCAGCACCTACTTTTATGTCAAGAATGATAAATATTTTACTATCAGAAGCACTTGGAGTAATAGAAACAGACAGTCCAGTTACATCTGTATAAGACCCTGAAGTTGTAGAAAAAGTGTCTGTTTTAGTTGTCTGTTTAACTTGAAGAATTTTACCAGCACCAATACCCGTTCCAGTGACACCGCTATTTGTAATAGCCATTCTCTCAACACCATTGGTTGAAAATTTTATAGTATCTGCTGCATACGATATTCCACTATTACTGTCCTGGCCACGTTGACTTGGTGCGGATACACTTCCATCAACTGTTGCTATTCCTGTTGTTCCGTCAATAATAAAAGCCATAATTAAACGATAGAGACTACTGAACCAGCAGGGATTGTAAGAACTGCGTTAATAGTCAATGGACCAAAAACTCCTGCATTTATATTAGCTGTGCCATCACCGATTGTATAGTCTTGATCCATCTGATTCTCATTTTCGTGAAAAATAGCTTCAGTTCCTCCACCAGTAGCTCCACCACCTCCACCGATAGCACCCCAAGCGTTTGTATAGCCTTCAAATTGGTTTAAATCAGAGTTATATCTAAATTGTCCTGCTGCTGCTGTTGGTTGATTAGCCTGACCAGGTTGTTGAGCAGTAGTACCAACAGGAATTTTTAAAAATCCATTGGAGTTCATGCTTACATCGCCTGTCATCACAGGAGTTGCTGCTACAACATGACCAAAGTTTGCTTCGTTTATTTTTCCTAAAACAACATAAGTTGCTGTATCGCTCGAAACTGCTGTTGCTATTTTTAATTCGTTAGTAGAAGTATTAATATGTTGCTGATACTGAGCTATATTTGCTGCTCCTGATGGATCACTACTTCCAGCACTTAATGTTCTTAAGGCTGTAAATATTTCATTTAACTTCGCACGAACCGCAGCACCCGTTCCGTTGGCGGTATTATAATTATTACCTGTTTCGCTGGTAGTAGAGCCTGGTCTAGCCATTTAAAAAAGTAACATTGAACCTATTCTAACTTGCTTTACCAAATCCGACAGCTTGATATGTAAAATTCCTATCAACTGAATTATTTGATGAGTTTTTGAAGTGTACATTAAATCCCGTTCCAGTGACATTAGTAACCTCGAAGAAATCGCCTGATGCCATATTATAAGCTGTAATACCAACAGAAGGCAAACTACTGTTCGCACCACCAAGTCCAGAAGTCCCTGTAAAGAAAGCGTGTTGGAACGTAACTGCCTTTGCTCCTGCTCCACTTGCTATGGTTGCAGCACTTTGTTCCGTTCTTCTTTGCATAGAAGCTGTATAACCTAACTGAAATACTCTGATATCCTGTGCTGAATCATCACTTGTCAAATTTACTTTAAATTGAAAACCTCTTCCTTTATAAGTTCCATTTGCAAAAGTTTGAAAAGCAGTATATGTAGGAGATCCACTACTCGGATTGTCTAAAGTAGTACGAACTTGCATAGTTGCATTTACTTCTGTTGCAGTTAATCCTTCAAAATCACTTCTTGCATCAAAATCTGGAATAGAATCAATAAGATCACTTGGATAAAATGCTTCTGTCAAGAAATGACGCTTGAGATCAAGACTAAATACACCTCCTAAATCTAAAGTTGTGTCTCCAGGAGTTCCACCGAACTCATAAGTACCTAATGGTGCAATACCTCCGACATCATCAAGAGATGAAACTAAATCAAAATCGGTAATACTATCAAACTGTCCAACACCAGTTAAGTTTAAAGAGTTTGTCGTAGCATCAAAAGCAACATTAGTTTTTGTTCCCTGAAACTTAGGTACATCTTGATCTTCTCTCCTTGTCTGAATTAATTTTGCATCTAAATTATCTGGTAAATCTAAAATTACACTTGCTTCACCAGCACTGAATCTACCTCCATCATCTTGAAATTTTAAAATATATTCTCCCTCAAGATACGGAACTTCTGCCTGTGTTGTATTACCAGCTAATGCTTCGATTAAGTCAGTGGCGTTAGAGAAAGAACCCGTTCCATCAACTTTTGAAGAATGTCTTACATAGACACGGCCACCATGCGTAACATCTAAATCTGTTGCTAAATTCCAACGTAATCTTACTAATTTTTCATTTATAGGTTCAGCAGTAAGACCTGATACATCAGCAGGAACAGCAGTTTTACCGATAGTATTAAAAGTTTTACTAACATCTGTAGCACTAGCTTCTAATGCAGCATTTAAACTACGAACAGATACTTCATAAGATCCTACTTGTGAATTAATAATTTCAAAATCAGGACTACTGGTTGTAACAGAGACAACGTTATTATCCTTAAATCTATAATTAACTAAATAATTTGAAACACCAGTTACAGGCTGCCATCTAACAATTAATTTAGACACAGGTTGATTATTGATAAGAACTATAGTTTCATTGGCTGACAAACCACTAGGAGGCGGTTTAAGAAGATTTAAAGTTGTTATCTGCTGTACTGGAATTGGCTGGTTATCTTCTATAAACGCATATTTTTCATTTACATAAGCTAATGCTGTTATTTTGTAATTAATGCCATCAAATTCTTCAACAGACATAACTCTAAATGATTGAGCAGAAACAGTATCATTTTCGAGCAACCAAACACTATTAGAATTTGGTGTCTGACTTAAAGCACTAGCTAAAGTAATTACTTTTCCTGATATTGCAGTTATATTTTTAGTCTCAACTGTCCCATTTGGTAGTATTACACTTAATTTAGGATTATTTTCAGCAGATAGATCAGTTGCATCAGAGTTATCTACAGTAATTTGAGTTGTTGTAGCACTAGCAATCCTTCCCCCTCTTCTTACACCTGACCTTGCTGGATCGGCAACGCTAATAATCGTTCCAGGTCTAACAACTACTCCTGATTCCATTGAAGCAGAAAAATTAACCACTTCTGTTTCTCTTTGTTCTGTAAATAATATTGCTTTTGCAAATCTTCGAGCTTGACCTCTACTTGTACAACCTAATGCTTTAACTCTTTTTAAATTATGTCCATATTTATTTTTATAAGCTGCTTCTGCCTCGACTTCTTCAAAATCTAAATCTCTAGTTTCCATGTTGAAAAAGGAAACTGCAACAACTGTAGCTCTAGTTTTTAAACTACTTCCCGTATAACTAAATCCTTCTTGTCCAACATTAGCCAAGGTAAATAAATAGCTTGGATCTTTTGGACTATCTTGAGTAAGAAGTAATGCTCCTTCAGACCAAATTGGCATACATCTCATTATTCCTGACAAAGTTCTTATAACATCAAATGCCTCAACACTTGTTTGAATATTTATGTTGCAAGCAAATCTAGCTTCCTGTCCACCAAATCCATCGTCAACAAGCTCATTTGAAAACTTACTTGCAGTTACAAAGGAAAATAAATCTAAATTACTATCAACAATATGATTGCCTAGCCCATATCTAGTATTGGTTAATAGGTCTAGTAAAATTAAACTTGGGCACGTGCACCATTGAGCAGCACCCATTACACCATTAAAAATATAACCAGCAGGATAAACAACTCTTCCAGTTTGTAAATCTACAGTTGGAGTACCTGATGAATTAGCTCCTGCACCTGGAATCCTTACTTTTACTCCTCTAATTTTAAATTTTCTATCAGGAATCCTACTAAAAAATTCTGAATCTAAACGTAATCTTGTATAGGCACAATCAGGATATGTGCTTGAATCATCTTCTAATTCTGAAAAAGATTGCCAAATTAAATCTCGTGATATTTTATCTGTACTATTTGCAGATGTTTTTACGACACGAACATCAACAGGATGAGCACCTGTAAGAGCAATTCTATATTCTCTGTTATAAGCATCTGCTGTTCTTCCTCTGATCGTATCAGAAACTAATGTAGTAAAACCACCGCCATTGTACTGAAGTTGAATATTAAAACTAATTGAAGAACCTACAATATCTCCATCATCTTCCATTTGTTGTAAAAGAGGTGCAGTAAGAGTTACTTTTACCGCATCGAGATCAGTATTATTAGTAAGCTGTCTAGTTACAGGAACACCATTTGAGACTTCTAATCCAACATTGAAAACAGAAGAACTTCCCGAAACTTTTGACATTTTAGTTTGAGAACTCGTTCCAAAACGTACGTCAAAATCTACATTTTGATGATTAAATTCAGCATTTTGTGGATTGGTTGAATCAGCAGTAGCAGCCAATACAGGGGTATCATCTAAAAATATATCCTTCTTTGCAGCATTAAAATATGCAGTAGTTCCTTTAGTTCTACCTTCTTTTGATGGACTTGAAAAACCTTCAATCTCACCTTCAGAAATAAGATCAAGTAAAGTAGCAAACTGCTTACTATGTAAGTTATCTGGAGTAATAGTTGGAGGACTACCTCCACCTCCTTTTTTACCTCCACCGCCAGCACCAGCAATATTTGGCCCTAATCCTGCATTATGAACACGAATGGTATTAGCAATAAAAGTATGATGACCTTCGACAGTTAAGTTATAAACAGTATGCGTTCCAATAGATTCACGTTTAATAATTGGTCTTAAATGACCAAACTCATCAACTAAACAATCGTCAGTTCCTAAAGTATCTATACCAACAAACGCATTGAATTGATTTAATACCCAATGATTTGGTGTTGCATCTAAAGTTTTACCACCCCATATTGTGTATTTAACAACTGGTTCGTTTTCATGCTCATGTACCTTTAAAACTTTGGCATGATAAATAGTACCTTTATCATCGAAACTGCAAACAATATCACCAACATTTATTTCTTTTATTGGTTTTGAACCACCTGGAATAGATATAGGAGTATCACCAATAAAACAACCACCACCGCCTGATCCTTGTATATACTTGCTGTTAGTCATACTTGTACCGCTTCTGTATCTACATCACCACTTATAACAACTGATCCTGTAAATATTTCACCATAAACAATAGGAATTGGAGTGCCAGCCCTTGCTGTATTTTGCGTACCAGAGAAATTAAATGATATTTGTGGATTATCTTCAAATGTAGGCTGTTGAGTTGGAAATAACATTTCGCCAACACCCGAAATAACCATGCCAGCACCAATAGCACTTAATCCTGTACCAATAGCTGTACCAATTCCTGTACCAGCAGCAGCACCAAGAAAACTTGTCGTACCAAACAATCCTGCACCTGGGAAAAAGAATGACGCACCAATTAAAAATGCACCTGTAAGAAAACGACCAAAGCCACCCCCTGCTCCAGATATTACTGGAACGATATGAATGTCTTGTTGTCCTATCGGATAATTTATTTCATCTTTATTTATTTCATAATTACCAATTTTTACTTGATAAAGTTTGGGATTCATATAGGCTTCAACTTCTGGAAAATTATTTACTAAAAAACTAATAGCTTGAGGTAAATTATGCACTTTCACTTCAAACTCTTTATGGCCTACAAATTTAGCCAATTCTCCATATAACTTTAATTTACGCAACATAACGATACCGCCCTCCTGTACATTTTAACAACCAAGGTGAGTATGGTTCTCTACAAGATAGTCTATCTGCTAAATGATGTAAAACATCCCCATCTAAGAAAATAGCCACATGATTTAATCCTTGTCCAAAGATACTCATTGCTAAGACATCACCATTTATTAATTCTTCATCTGGAGTTAGTAATCTAAAACCTCTACTTGGTAAATACCTTTCAAACACTGGATCTGCTAAAAAATCTTCTACTTTTGCTGGTCTTTGATAATCTAATAATTCAATATTTTTTTCTTCTTTATACCAATCAACAACTAATGACCAACAATCTGTTATACCCCATACCCACTCTCTTCCTAATAATGGAGCTTTATAACCACTTGGCTCGCAATAACCCCATTGTTCTGTTTTTGGATTAACAATATGCCAAGGTAAATTAGAGTTTTCACAGCTTATCAAATCTGCTTGGCTAGGAGTTGGGGGAGTAACTGGATGACTATGAACAATTCCTGTAATTTCACCAACAGAATCGGCTTTTACATAATCAACTGGATCGAGAATAAAACATTGATACGAAGTCATAGAAAGATTATTACAGGGATAATATCTTTCTTTTCCTTTTACATTTAATAAAAGACCAACAGATTCTTTGGGATCTTCCACTTTTGCATGACTAAGAGCAGCTTCTTTCCAATCAGTCATGGCATAAATGTACCAATAGAGGGAAATAATTGTTTAGTGCAAACTCTTAAAGGGATTCTTATATTTGCTAGATCAAAAGAAGCAGCTAATTCAAATTGAACTACAGATCTACTTTCTGCTGATTTTCTATCAATTTTGTAAATTTCTTGAGGATATTCTGCTGTAGGATCTGGTGTTCCGTAAGGATTTGATTGACTTGTAGAAGTTACGCTTGTTTGTTGCTGGATCGTATTCGGGTTGTTCATTGTGATCGTATTGCCCATACCATTTCCATGAACTGTACAGTAATACCTAAGATCATTTGGTGCAGTTGGATATGCTGGCTGATAAGTTACTGTTGCATCTGTTCCAAGCGTTCCAGTATTAGTTGTTGTTTGCTGTCCTCCAGCATCGGATTTTATTCTTAAAGGATGTCCGACATTAGAACTATGAGATTGATTAAAGATATAAGTTGACCCACGCTTCATTGTAAGGACAGGATTAGTAACACCATTAATAGCAAAGTAATTAGAACCACCAACATTTATTACTGTGACAGTATATGTGACAGTTTCTACGTCAGAAGGGTCAGCAATAGTTGAAGTTGTTGTCGTTGTTGTAGCAACAGGATCAAAATTAGCAGAATCTAAAAACCTAGCTAAAGTTGTTCTTCTTTTTACTATCGCACCAGTAAGATCATTTCCAGGAGTCACCTGATTTACGTTTAATAAAATAGCTGTAATTACATTAGTAACATTACTGATTGCCAGTGTAGGTCGAGGTAGTTGACCATTTGCATATTTAAAACCTTCAGCTTCCATTGGTATTGCAATATAAGTATTACCATCCCAAATGATATTTCCATTATTTATTTCATTCGTACCAGCATGAAATCTATATGTAGTAGCAGATCCGTGCAAAGCTGCATCTGTTGTCAGTTCAAATAACTCTATAAGTGATCCAGGATTTATTGCTTGGGTTTCAGATATAGGATTTGCCATTAGGGTTCAAATACTTGTGTAAATGTTGCATTTATTCTATTTCTATTAAATTCAAATATTTCTTTGGTGAACGAAGAACATACCCATTTAAATGTAGTAGATGAATCTGGAGGCGACCAATCAAAAGAAGCTCCATCAACTTTTCTTGCTTCTAAGAATGTTTCAATCTCAGTTGCATCTTCATCATCAATATTAAATGTTAAACTCCATTGTTTTGCCTTTTGATTTATACCAAAAGTAAATCTTTGTTGGTAGCCATCACCAAACTGAACTGTTCTAGTATTAGTAATATCAGTCTTACTTGCTGAAAAAACAGGATTATAACTAGGAAAAGTAGCCATTATGCTAATAAACCTCCTGGTCGTTTTTGTTTTAATAATTCTGATTGTATCGCTGCTGAAATAGCTCTGCCAAGTTCTTTACTTTGTTGTGCATCACCTTGAACAGACGATCCAGAAGCATCAATATTTACATTTATATTTGTACTGCCTCCTCCTAGTTTATCGTTGGGTATTATTGTACCTGATGTTTTTGGTACAAATAATTCTGGCCCTTTCTCTCCTACAAGCGAAGCTCTACCAGTTGGAGGTCGGCCACCATTTGCAAAACTTAGCATTGGTAAACTACCAAAAATACCAGGAGCAATACTTCCTAAAATAGTATTCACACCAAGTCTCATTAAAGTATTACCTATATCATTCAATATTGATTTTGCAGCTTCTCCTAAAGTTTTTGTTCCTTGAATTGCAGCAACTAGATTATCGCTAACACCAGAAGCAATAGATTCTCCAATTTTTTCAAAATTAGATTTTAAATCTTTAGTAGAGTCATTTAATTTATCTGTTGCAGTTGCAGCTTCCGATAAACTATCAACTTGACCATCTATAGCTTGTTTTGATTTCACTAATTCTTCTAATCTTATTCGATCTTTTTCAGTTAATTCTCCAGTAGCAGTAAGTTTTTGCCTTATTTTATCAATTTCTACCTGTAAATTATCTTTAGCTAATTGACCTTCTTTTTCAATTCCTGCGATACTCTTTGCAAGTGCTGGATTTAATCCTTGTTTTCTCAACTCAGCAATTCTTTTTGTTTCTTCTGCTTCTGCTTTTATAGAAACTCCTAAAGCATCAAATTTTTGAGTTAAGTTATCTGCTTCTATTGATGTATTTCTTCTAATTGCAAATATTTTTTCTTCTGCACTAATTTGATCTAATAATATTTTTTTCCTAGCCCCTGCACCCCCTTGACCTCTCAGTGATTCAGCAGCCTTTCTTCTATCGACTAGAGCTTGTGCTTCTGCATCTCCTTCTGTTGCAGCAGCAGCAACTGTTCTAGTGGCTGCTCCAGCCTCTAATCCAGCTTGTAATCCAGTAATTTTCGCAACAAAGTTTACTATTCCTGCTGTAAATGCTTGTAATTTTGTTATTGCTAAAGTAAATGAACTGGTTAATAATCTTGTATTTTCTCCAAATTGTTTTAAAGAATCTACACCTCTTTGGCCTATTTCAGTTGCCATTAGTCTCATTGAAGCATTAAAAGCTGCTGTTTTTCCTTGAGTCTGTTCAATTTGCTTTATACGGGCTTCTTCTGCTGATCCCTGTAATCCTAATGCTGCTGTTACTGCCTCGGTGTTCTGAGCGAATGGACTCATAGCCTGCCCAAGTTTCGTGATAGCGTCTAAAGCAGTTTGTATTGATTGAACAAGAGCTGTAGCTGCAATACCTCCTGCAAAACCACCCATACCGCCAAACATTCCACCGATACCACCACCAAGACCACCAGCTAATGAAGCAATTGGCCCTTGACCAAATAATAAAGGAAAAGCACCACTTATTAATGCACTCTCTCTATCAAAACCTCTTGTTGCTCCACGATCAGCCATGAATCTTCCAATAGGATTATTCAATCCTGTTCTTTGTCCTGCTGCATTTCGTGATTGTCTATCTGATAATCTACTGAATGCCCCTTGAGCTTGTACATTCTTACCTAATAAATCATTTTGTTGAGCATAAGCAACATTCAAAGCATCTTGAGCTTTTTTTAATTGAATTGCTGCTTTAGTTGCATCATCTGTACCTAATGCAACTCGATTAAAATTTCTAGTTGCTTTTGCAAGGTTTTTATTTAATGTATTTATACTTCTAACTTGACTTGCAGCACCGACAGCACTTCTATTACCTTTTCTAACAGCACCTTGTTTTTCGGCCTCTTTAGTAATCTGTTTATTTGATTTATTAATTTCTTTATTAAGATCTCTTATCTGTTTCTTTGCTTCTTCAAGTTTTCTTATACCTTTTACAGCAATTTCAATATCTGCTCTAGTTGCCACGACTAAACAATAAAAGGTTACTTTATTCTAGCTTATCTCCTTCGTTTTGCTTTTTCAAATGCTTTCTCCTGTTCTTCATTCAAAATTAAAAAATATGCACTCCAACCTACCAATTCTTCCATAGTCATATTTCTTACCTCTACAAGACTTTTACCTAATTCTTTAGCCACACCAAACTGTAACATCATGAGATTATCTCTCTTCAGTTGGTCAGCTAGTTCTTTGGGTCGGGTGCTTCCTCGTCTGAATTAATAACAGCAAGCATTAAACTTTGTAAATCACTATCTTTAACTTCATTTTTTAATACATCAATCTCTCCTGCATTAAAAAGTTTTCTGCCATTTTCATCTTGTGCCTTAGAAAGTAATAATTGCAAAGCAAAAGCATTAGCATCATCACTTTTAGCTTGTTTTTGTGCTCTTTCTCTTTCTGCCATTGTCAATGGACTTACATACATTTCAAAAATAGAACCATCAGACAATTCAACTTCTTTCTTTTTTGGTTCAAGATTTGCAGCTTTTCTAAGCCTATCTAGTGCAGATAAATTACTTACCATAAAAATAAAATAGTATACTATTATTCTAATGCAAAGCATAAAAAAACCCCAGATTATCTGAGGTTCGTTAAGTTATGCTAATTTAAGCTGTCTTAGATAAATCAAATGTAGGAGCAGCACTTGGTCTGAAGGCTATCTCTACAACTTGTCCATCATCTGGGTTAACGTTAAAACTTGCAGAAGTAAGAATAATATCTGCCAAAATTGATCTACTTGCGTTTTGATCTACGTTAGCACCACTCATCTGACGATCAATGTACAATCTTACCTTTGCACCAGCCTGTTGACGTTGAATAACATCTTCAACCA
>Ga0209348_1000605_pt1 | contig 18350 bp, 23 predicted proteins | sample ETNvirenome_2_30_FD_184065 | JGI IMG/M metagenome (GOLD analysis project Ga0209348, IMG submission 184065) | Marine viral communities from the Pacific Ocean - ETNP_2_30 (SPAdes) (version 2) | ecosystem: Environmental > Aquatic > Marine > Oceanic | place: Pacific Ocean | collected 2013-06-22
GCAAGCATAGTTGTATTACCACCTGTTCTAAAAATTTCTGAAGGGAACGATGCAAAACTTCCTAATGGTGATCTTCTAATACCTTTTACAAAATCAGATACATATGCATAGTTAGGAACTGTCTCTCTAACTATCTTAGCCGCTGTTTTCATAATTTCTAAATCACTAGGCATTTTTTTAATTTTACCTGCTTGAAAAGCAGTTTTATATGCCTCTTTATATTTGTAACCTTCTGCTAAAAAGTTTGTAATTCTAAATACATCATCTTCAGCCGTATATAAATCTTGAGCTACGCCATATAATTTTTTAAATTTTTGTGTAGTTGAATTAACTAATTTGTTAAAAAATACTTCAGCTGTTTCATTACTTTTACCTGCTCTTGTAATATCACCAAACAATCCTTCAATATCTCTAGCTACTACGTTTTGATTTACTACACCTTCTTCTAATAAAAATTTATACAACCCTTGATCGTCAGGTGTATTTCTAAATCTAGGGTTTCCTGTTGCCCGGTACAATAATTGTGGTTGTGCAGATTTTACAGCTTGTGTAAAAAATTCAAATAATTTTTGTGGTGGTATTAAAATGTTACCACTGTGTACTGTAGTAAACACAGCAGAGAAAAAGTTTCTTAAGTGTGTAAAAGGACCAAGAATAGTTTTACCCGCCTGTGATATACCTTTAGGTATTAACAACATAGCTCTATATGGAAGTGATCTTGTTAATGCACTACCTATAACTTCATCCCCATGTTTTATAGAATCTGCCCAGGCTTTACTTGTAAATTTACCATCCAAAGGTGATGAATATACTTGATCGGATAATCTAGTACTAAGTTTTAAAGGCGCACGTGTAATTTCTTGGTAAGGTAAATTTTTTAAAGCCTCGTTGTATGAATTATAAAACAAAGCTCTACCACCACTTGCTTTTATAGCATTACTATCACTTAATAGTTTTGTATAAAAATTATCTCTTGCAACTATATCCGCAAGATCAGTCATTACATTATAGATTGTGTTCTTTGCATTTTTATATTTACCAAACAAAGTATTAAATGCAGCAAGATCTGATTTAGTTTGTATTAATCCACCTACTTTATCTGCTTTAAATTTACCACCTGCCGTTATGTTTTCACCTATGCTTTTTATCTGTACAGCTGAGTCATCTAAAATATTAGCCGTGCCAATAGGAAAGGTAGGTGTTTTAGTTACAGGATCTTTAGTTACACGTTTTAAAATATTATTAACTACAATCATAGCATCGTCTCTAGAAAAACCTTTTTCACCATTATTAATATGATATCTTTGAATTATTTTAGCTACGTCTTCTTTTGCAGCAAGTGTGGGTTTGAATCCATCAAACAATCCCATGTTCATATCAAAAATTTTATAATCAGCACCTAGATTATATTTAACTCTATTATTTAAAATTGTATTTAAATCTGAGACAGCAACCTTAATATTTTTATTTTGTGCAACTACATTTTTTAAAGCAGCAGCCGTAGTTCTAAAACTAATCCCATCATTAATTAATTCAGTAATTTGATCTTTATTAACACCTAATTTATTCATCGCACTTCTAAAAGCTTTTAATGATTTATCAGAAAAACCTTTAAATATAATTCTATTTTTACTAACCACATCATCAGTTGTTAATAAAAAATTAGAAAACAATTCTGATAGCTGTGCAGGGTTTTGAATAGCTTCAGATGCTTTAGTGCTATTTCTAGAAATCTTTTTTAATGCATCATCAAAGTTTTTAGCTGCATCATCTGCTGCAATTTTAACAGCACTCTTTTGACCCTCTAGTCTTTGAATACCATCAAACAGTTCTTGAGCTTTATCACTTCGTGATCTAAAAGGTTTGCCTACAAATTTATCAACCCATCTTTCTAATTGAGAATTACTAAATGCAAGATCTTTACCTTTGGTAGCAAGTAATTTGGCTGTCTTTGCTGTACCATAAACAAATGGCACAATAGGAAAAGCTAGCTCTGCACTAAATTTAAATTTATTATTTAATTGTCTAAATGCATCTTCGTTTGCTGATTCTTTTTGTTCTCTATCTAAACCTGTGCCTAAAAAATCTAAAGCGTCTATATCTCCAAATGTACCTATGTCTTCTGATTTCATTACAATAGCACCACCACCAAAACCACCACCAATAGAGATAGCTGCAAATTTATCAAAACGGTTAGGTAAATTTAATTGTTTTGCTTTACTACCAGCTTTAGATACAGCAGTTGCTGTATCATCTAATTTAGCATATCTGTTTGTTTTAATAGCATTTACTAATCTTGGTGTTAGCTCTCTTGCTTTTCTACTAGCGTATTGAATACCAGGTCCTAATACTTTAGTACCAACTTTAGCTGCATTAAATATTTGTAAAAACGCTTCTGTTAAATGACCTGCAGCCGTAGCTCTTGCATCTTCCTCTGCTTGATTTTCTATTAATCCAAAAATAGTTTTATCAAAAGTTTTATTAAATCTTTCTGTTAAACTTTGATCAACTTCTATACCATCACCTGTTGCTGCATCGTAAACTAATGTTCCAAAATTAATTATACCTTTAGGAAATTTAATACCTGCACTAACAACAGCTCCAGTTAAAGATTGACCTAAACCTACTTCATAATCATCCTTATCACCTAATCCAACTTTTTCTGTTGTTTTAATATCTTTAACTTCTTCTGTTTCTGTTTCTTCTGTATCTATTGTAGATGCTTTTGCATCACCAATAAAATTAATATCTTTTGGAATGATTCTAAATCGTTTATCGTTATCAAGTGCATCTCTAGCTAGTTGAGCAGACGTTTCGTCATCAAAGCCTTGATTTAAAAATTCTTCTTCTTTACGTCTAAGTTCTAAAGCCTGAGGACCTTCGCTTTTTAAAATACGAACGTCTCTTTTACCTGCTTCAATGCCTTTTAAAATTGCTTCTCTTGTTTCTTTAGAAGGAATAAGAAAATCGTACCAACTTGGCTCAGCCATGGTTTACTCCTCCTGTATATCTAGGTCTAATTTAAATACTTTTTTACCTTGTCTGTATATAAAATTACCAGTTGTAATATCATAAAGATAAGTGTTTTCTGGAAGACTATCTAATATTGCACCTTCTTTAAGAATTGCTCCACCTTCAGAATTAATATCACCTTGGTATTCATCAGCACCGTAAATATATTTATCCTTTGATGAAGTTCTTAAAAATTTATTATAGGCATCTGGATTAGCTTTTTGTAATCTTAACTCATCATTATAAATAAGATTAGCTTGATTAGTTGTTAAAGTAGGTCCAGTTCTAGTTGATGTTACATCTATAATATCTTTTATTTTAAGAGATTCTTCATCTCTTGCTATGTCTGTAGGGCTTTTAGATTTTCTAAATTCAGGTAAGACCCTGTTAAATGCTTCTTCTCTACTAAATCCACCACCTTCTTCTGACATTAAATATTCTATCTTTTCTTGTAAAGCTATTTTATCTGAGTCAGATAAATCTTTAATAAACTCTAATCCAATTGCTTGTCTTGTTTTTCTTCTATCACTTGCATCCTTAATTAATCTACCTATAGGTTCTTTGGAAGCTTCTAATATATTTGGAATTAATCCACCTTTACCTGTTTGAGTTGCAATGTTTGGACCAACTGATAATAAAAATTGTGTTAAAGGATCTCCAAGACCTTTGTCCGAACCACCAAGACCTTCAACCATTTTAATTTTTTCATCTATGGACAAATCTTTAATATTACTATTAGCATACTGTCTTCTATCAACAACATTATCCATAATACCACCACCGACGTCACCGCCTTTTCTAAACATAGGTCTTTTAAATATTTTACTCATATTATCTAAATGCTCTATATACCCCTGCTAATGTAGCTCCAGCCCCTAATGCTGTTTGTAATGGTGAAGGTGTAGGTGTTGTTTGAGTTTGGAATTGTGCTGGGTATCCAGAGATTAATCCCATAACACCTTGACCAAGTGTTTGAGCTAAGTTTAATGGCTGCTGCTGTTGTGCTAAAGCCAATTGTTGTTGAGCAGCTAAGTCAGCTTGTGTTTGTGCTTGTTGTTGTGTGCCTAATGCACCTAATGCTGAAATCTGTTGACCTGCTAATGCCGGTGCAGTTTGAGCTAAATTTAATTGATTTAAAAATTGATTTTGAGCTAACTGTTGAGCTTGTGTAAATCCTTGTTGTCTTAACTGTGCCTGTAATGCTGCTCGGTTCCTGTCGCTTGTTGCTTGATACTCGGCTAGCTGAACACCTTCTCTACCACCTCCAAATGCACCAGAACCAATTGCTTGTGCTCTTAATGCAGGTAAACCTTTTGCAGCTTGAACATCAAAGTCTGCTAACGTTGTATCAATTATATCTTGTTGATACGGTGACATAAACTGCTGATAAGCAGTTGGTCCGGTTGTAGCTGCTGCTGTTTGTAAGAAGGGAGCAAAAGATCCAAGACCACTTCTTAGTGCTTGTGCTTCTTGTGTAATAGCTGATGTTGGAGCCACAAATTGTGGACCCATAACTTTTGATAAATCTGCACCACGTAATCCACCAATAGCTGACTGTAAATCAGATAAAAAAGTTTTACCTGCAGCTTCAATAAATGGTGCGGGTAATTGTTGTACTGTTGAAATTTCTGCCATTATACTACCTTGCTCTCTAGGTTTTTCATGAGATCATACATTCTCTGAGCACCTTTGTTAACACTACCACCACCTGCAGCTCTAACTGCATCAGCAGTGAATACGAATTCGTTGTTTGATAACATCGCTGGGATATCATCTGCTTTCTCTTTTACACCAACTGGAGGTATAAATCCACCTGTTTCTCTTAAATCTATTTCTTTAACTCCTTTAGAATTCTCTCTAAGAGGTAAACCCTCGATACCTGCTGCTTGCATAGCATTTTCACTAGCTGAATCACCCATAGCTTTCATTGCTCTACCACCTTCTGCCATATTTCCTACATCAACTGTAGAATCATCAGCCGCTTCTACCATAGCAGTTATTCTAACATCATAATCAGTATCCGACTCAGCTTCTCCTTGTGGATACAATCTAGAAAATTGCACTTTTAATTGATCATTTACTTGTGCTCTTCTTTCAGAAAAATCAGATTCGCTTTCTCCAGGTAGTTGTTCTCTTTGTGCTAACAACCCTGTAATAACTGCTCCAGCTCCACCTATTTTTAATGCATCCATTGCAGCACCAGCTCCTTCTTTATCACCACTTAAACCTAAAAAACTTAAAGGATTTGGAAGTGTTTTAATACTTCCTTGTAAACCACCTATACCAAAGAAAGGTTGATTACCACCTAACATAGGCGCAAAGTTTAAAGCAGCTGCAGCTAATAAAGGATTTTTTTTAACACCTTTAACTACACCTTTAACAACTTTTTTAGCTTTCTTAACAAGACTACCTAAACCGTATTTTACTCTACCACCATCGGCCATATCTTCTTTAGGTCTTAAATCACCCCTTAATGTAATATTAGGTGCACCTGCCATGAATTTTTTTGCTTTTTTAGTATTTGTTAATGCCATAATTTTGTCTAAATTTAGTTTAAGGGCAGGCGTACTTATCCTGAAATATCACACTTTATTTGATTTTTTTCGTATCGTCAATAGCTGGTTTTAGGTTGTCAAAGAACCTACCACAAAACTGATGCTCACCTACATGGGTTATATAGTCCATAATATATAGATATACTTTACCACCCATATCGGTCCATCTTTGACAAAAACCAAAGTCTTCACCAAAATAACGTTTAGTTTCTGTATCATGAATGGTATCAAATAAATTATAAAAGTTAGCTTTTTTCTCTTCTTTACCATTAATATTAGTAGGTTGAAATATTTCTAGTTCTGGATGATGTTTCATCATTTTTTCTAATACTGTTCTTTTAATTAACATACAGCCTGTAGGAGCATGTGTTGCCTCTACAATACCTAATTTAGATTCAATATGATTTTGATCATTTAGTTTTATAGGAAATGTATATCCAGGTCTTCTTAATTGATCTTTATTTTGAGCCTTATCTTTTTCTTGAAATATCTTATCCCAATCTAATGACTTCATTGGATAAGGACAAGCAATAACATCTTTATCTGCTTTTAACATTGTCTCAATAGTTTGAAAATTAAAATCAATATCGGAATCTATAAATAATAAATGTGTATAACCATCTTCATGATTTAACATTTCAGCCACACATAAGTTTCTACCTTGAGTAACTAAAGATGATTTCATTATAGTAAAGCTAACTAATATTTTTCTTAACATACAATCTTGTTGAAACTTTAATACTGCTTGACAGTAATGCATAGAAACATCACTATGCACTGGAGTGCACACCATTATTTTATAAGGTGATCTATCTTCAGGTTTTGGATCAGATAAATCTATTACCTCTGCTCCTGTATTAGATTGTTTAATAGTTTGATAAGTATCTTCGTTAAACCAAATAGGTTTATTAGGATTTTGCATTAATTACCCCTTTTAAAAAAGTTGTCCACTGCATAGCTATTTTACTCCAATTATAATATATATGTGCGTATCTTGATTGAGAATCTAAATGATCATGAATTTGTTTGTGATCTAAAGTATAAGATGCTTGCTCTATACCAAAACCAAACTTTTGTGCTAAAGCTCTGTGATTAGAATCGTAAGGCACATACATAGGAAACTCTCCTCCTGTTTCGTACAAAGCGCCTAAATCATCTACTATACAATATAACCCTGCAGCCATACATTCTAATAAAGATATACAAAACGTTTCTTCAAAAATACTTGGATAAGCATACATGTGATAATTTTTTAAATTATCTTTTATATATTGATTTGATTTGTACCCAATATAATTTACGTTAGGTAATTTTTCTGCTTGATCGTAAAGCTCTTTATACTCATGATCGTTTTGGTCGTAGAATTGTTTACCATAAACTTCCGTAGAAGAATATACATCTAATGTAACCAAAGGATTTTTTACTAATTGCATCGCACCTAATAATACAGACAAACCACGCCAAGGTGTATTTTGATGTATTATTTTTATAGGCTCACCTTTTTTATATGGCTTAGCTTTTTCTATGTTATCAATACCATTTTTAATAACCACACATCTACTAGTTGGTATATTAAAATTATATCTAAACTTTTCGTAGTTCCAATGTGAGTTAAAAACATACCAGTCGTATTTATTATGATTAGCAGGATTACTAAACCATGGAGCTAAATTAGGTTGATCGTAAGAATTTTTTTGCCAAAGTATATTTGGTTTAGTTGGGTGCAAAGGTATTTTTTCTGGCACCGAAGTACAAATCTGTACTTGATCTAATAAATTTTTATCGACATATTTTTCTAAATATTCGAATTGTAATTCTGTTCCGCCTCTAGGGTTTTGGTTTCTTATTATCATTCATAACTTTCTGGAAGACCTCTAGACCTTTATTAGTAACCTGCACAGTAACATCTTGAACAATATCAGGTCCTTCTTTCTTCTCTTTATATGTTTCACCAGTTTTTGTATTTCTATATGTTATTATAGTTGTACAATCAATATTTGGTAATTTATTATCCGTTTTCATTCTCTCTATTTATTAAGGCATAATTTATTACACCTTGTATTGTATTACTTCCTGTCGCTGCTTGCACAGTTATAGCATCACCTGCTTCTAAATTCAAGCCTTGAGGTGAGGCATTTACTTGTGATTTAGCAGCTACTTCATCTCTAAAAAATTCATATTCAGCACTAGAGTCAGAAGAATCTACCAAATTCATTTGTACTAAAATACCTGATGATGCATCATTGTTTGCACAATATACACTTTTAACTATAATTGTTCCATCAGTGGGGCACGTAAGCACTGTAGTTTTACCTGTACCACTTTGTTTAAAACCTTGATTTTTATAAAATATACTCATGATAAGAAATAGTTAAATGCATCCTGTTCGTTTTTTAAATCTTGTTGAAAAGAAAAATTAAGTTGATTTTGTAATGTAGTTAAAGACTCTAATATTTGTCTTTGATTTTCTACATCATATTCTTGTTTTGGTTCTGGTATATAGTTTGTTACTTTAGCCATTATCTGTCCCTTCCAAATGATCTAGAGGCTTCTTCATAACTAGTATCTAAACCTGCTGGTGTTGAAAAATCACCTGCTCCACCAGTTGCTTCTGTTCCTGCAGTTCTTTCAGCAAAGTCTGCAAAACTTTCTGCTCTTCTAGAAGCTTCTTTAGCTCTAGCTCTTCTATCAAGAAACTCAGCTAAAGTTTTTGATCTTCCAAAATCTGTAGCACGTAGTCTTTGATTTAAGTTTCTTATACTTTCTAATCCTCCACCAACAATAGAACCTACCGGTCCAAATGCTATAGATAAAGGATTTAAAAGATTTAAAATAGTTTGTATACCAGTTCTAGCTTCTTTTTCTTTTTCACCTATCATTTCTACATCATCTGCATCAGTTTGATAACCAGAAACACCTCCAAAAGAAGGATTGTATAAATCAGCATCAAAACCTAAATTTGTTCCTTCAAAATAAGCAGGGGATAAATCAAACATATTTTGAAAAGGTCTTGCTCCTGTAAAAGGAGCTGGTTGAAATCTTATATCTGTTTTTAAATTACCAAAAGCAGGATCAGTATCGTATCCTCTTACAGTTCCATAACCCTGTAATAATTCTTCAGGCGTATTAGCTAAACTATATAATCCATATGGTGGCATTATCTTCTTCCGTCCGGTTGTGCATCAAGTCTTAGTGTTCCGTATCTCCAGGTTTCACCTGTAGAATCATTTTCTATTTTAACAGATACAAGTCTACCTCGAGCTCTTGTATCTACTTTATCAGTAGAAGAAGTAACTGTAAAGGGTCCTAGCGGAGAGCTGACAGCTACATCATCAGGATAAGCACTAACAAATAAAGTTACTTTAGCATTACCCTCTTGATATTTAAAATCAGGTATAAACCTTCTTACAGCCATAAAAAATTCACCATCTCCTCGATAGTCTACAACCCCCGTTGCTTGACCTAAAGCACTTCTTCTAGATGTAATATCATAATCTCCTGATCTAATAAAAGCAGGTATAGCAGTAGTTGACGTACTATTAACTTGATCGGTTCCAGTTTCGTGTTCATAGTAAATAGATGCTCCAAATAAATTTGTAATACCTAAGATACCTGGAAATACAGGTGTTGAAGTGCTATCATAATCTGTAGCGTAAGGTTTATCAAACACCCCTTGATCACTATATGTCGTTCTATCTAAAGATGAAGTTGTCCAAACGTTTTCAGCATAGTTGTAAGTTACACATCGATCTATTTGTTCTGACCCTGATTTTGGATAAAACCAATTTACCTCTGTGTATAAATTATTAGCACCTGAAAATATTACATCCCTTGAATTAAAGTTTAGTCCTAAATTATCACCGTCTGTACTAAATACAAAATCTTCTACAAGTGATGGTAATGATTTTACTGTTCCGTCAAAAACAAAAAAACCACCTTGTGATCCCATCCAAAATACAGATCCATTAACAAAGGTGGCTGCATGTTGACCTATGCATCCACAGTTTGTACCAACTTGTCTAACACTAAATGTAAACGGTGGCCCAACAAATTGAATGACATAAGCTGCTAGATCAGTTAATACAAAAACATAATCTTTACCTTGAATGGCTGCTCTTATTTCATTACCTGTATCTAATCTAAATGTCCCTGCAGTGTTCGTAGATGTAGGTGCATATGTATTTAAATCTTCTTGATTAGAAAATCTTACAAACATTGGATCTTGAGTTGCTGGTGTTCCAATAGTTGTTTCTGTTCCAAAATGAAATAAGTGTCTATCTCTATCTGAAACTAATGTAAATCGAGTTGTTGAAGGATTACCTGTTGTTACAAAGCCAGATGTAGTTTGTGAAGCTCGAATAGTTCTAGCTCCTGATGCTCCAGCATCCCAAGTAAATGTTTTACCATTAAATATAGTTGCAACTAATACTTGACCAAAGTTGTCAAGACTCCAGTTTCCTGGATCCAGAGTTACGTCACTTGTTGCTCTAGCTGTTCCCCATGTGGATGTGTTCCATGTAGATGTGCCCCATCCATATCCAGTGGTTTGTGTTGTTGGTCCAACTTCAACGTAAGGATTGACAGTTACAGCTCCAGCTGCAGTCATACCAGTTCCTCCTTCAGCACGTGAAGCTTGAACTGTAAATTTATCTATGTCAGGAACAGTTAATATTTCATAAGGTTGTTGTAATTCTGCTGCTGTAAAATCAGATGCACCTGTTACCGTAACAGATGAAAGAGTCACATATCTTCCAACAGCTAAACCGTGAGAACCTTTATTAATAGTTACCGTTCTTGATCCATTGACTGTTGTTAAAGTTCCACCAGTGATAGCTGTATCTAATGGAGAAATGTCATAAAAATCATTACCATAATATAAAAATAAACCTTGAGATGTTCCAATTGCAGCATACTTTTCACCTGCAAAACTAGAAAATGAAACCTGAGCTCTTGCAGCTCCTGGTAAAGTTTTATTTGCTGCAGTTAGTTGTAACCAACCACCTATTTTTTCAGGCAATCCATATCTAAATCTTACAAAATCACCGTCTGTCCATTGTCCTTCAGCACCTGATTCTGTATCTTGTTTATTAAATCCCGACTTGAATTTTAGTTTTTGTAGCATATAGTGGTGTTATATATCAATAATACTTATAATGAAAGATACAAAATTATATGGAAAAAACGGCTAAAATAGAAAATTTTATTGGCACTTATGATAATTACATTATGGATGAAGAATGTGATAAAGCCATTAAATTGTTTGAAGAACAAGATAGATTTCATAATACCTTAAATAGAAAAAAATTTGAAAATTCAGATAGCCTTAGAAAAAAAGATACTCAGTTTTTTGCTCATGCAAAAAATATAGATACATGGTGGACTAATTTAAGGACTTTAATTGTAAATTTTGAAATAGCCTTTAATCATTATATAACTACAACAGGCGCAGATGCAGTATTTAATCATGAACCTTTTCATTACACACAATTAAAAATACAAAAAACTTTACCTGGAGAGGGATATCATGTTTGGCATACTGAACATCATGTAGGTTTTGAAACAGAACCTCGTGCTTTTGCATACTCTATTTATTTAAATGATGTTGAAGATGGAGGAGAAACAGAATTTTTAAATCAATCTATAAGAGTAAAACCTAAAAAAGGTAGAATAGCTATTTGGCCTGCAGGTTTTCCTTACGTTCATAGAGGTAATCCACCATTAAAAGGTGAAAAATATATATTAACGTCTTGGATGTTATTAAGAAGTGTATGATGTAGGTCTTGCGCCTTTTTCTGACTCATCTCTAGTGTCAGCGTCCCAATCAGCTTGTAATGCAGCTAAATGAGCTGAATCCCATCTACTAATAAAATCTTGAAAGTCTCCTAAGTTAGCAGCTTCCCAAGTAGAGTGAGGAGTTTCATCTCTATATTCTACAGCGTCACTTGGATTAGAAGTTCCGTATTGAATAGCCCATATGTTTGACCATTTAGATAATCCCCAAAAATCATCATCAACTATTTTGTAAGCTCCCTTACCATCTCCTTGTTGTTTGATAATTCTTTTATCTTCGAATATTACAGTCCATGTTGCATTTGTTGCCATCTTTTCTCCTAAGTTTTAATAATATAAATTACAGCTAAATAAGGTTGTACAACTGATGTAGCAGTTCCTGAAAACGTAGCACTCATATTGTGTTGGTGACCTGTACCATCTCCTGTGTCACCAGTATTAGCCCCAGTATTAAAAGGAAAAGGTGAGTTAGCATTAGGCTCAGCCGGTCTTGATGCTGCTGTTCCACCACCTGGGTGAGAGTGAGTAGCTAATTGAGCTTCAGATAAAGTTGCATTAGCTGTTGTACCACCAACAGTTCCACTTGCAGCCACCGTATTTGCTCCGCCCGTTGATCCTAAAGCTTTAGTTCCAGATTTTCCTAAAGCTACGTTGTCTTGTAAATCAGGTAATTTAAAAGTCGTTGCACCATCTCCAGCTCCGTAAGTTGTACCTATAATAGCAAATAAAGCTGAGTATGTGCTTCTTGAGACTAATGCACCATTACACTCTAAAAAACCTGTTGGGACTGAAGAAGAAGACCACGGCACAATAGTTGCTGTAGGAATTCCTTCGATACCAGTAAGGTTTGCTCCATCGAAATCGTATCTTGTTGCTTCGTAATTTGACATCTATTATTTCTCCTTATACGTCCAGCCTGTTGTTGCATCTCCTGAAAAGACTAAACAAAAAGCTGCGCCTTGTGTATTGACTACTAGATCAGATGCTGCGTTAGCTATATTAGAAGAATTTCTTCCAACAGTCAATGCGTTACTATTAAAGTCATATCCTTGATCTACAAATGAAACCTCATCGCCAGTTGCAGGCGACGCTGGAAGCGTAATTGTTACTCCCCCACCATTTGTATTTACTAAAAGTTGAGCTCCAGCTTGAACTGTTTCTGCTGCTGAAACCACTCTCCAGTTTCTTTGCTCAGATAATTTTACGATATTTGTACCATCAGAGTATAATACATAGTTGTTTCCTTCACATAAAAGAACACCTGTACCTGATGATGTTTTGAAAGTTAAAGTGTTTCCTGCATGGTCACATGCGTTTTGTACGTGATAAACTTTTTCAATTGAATCTGGGATAGATACTGTTCTGTTCGCTGCTAAAGTACCTGTTAATTTAATAACGTCATTTTTACCATTAGATAATGCACCATTTGTAAAAGTTAAAGATCTGTTAGCATTAGTTAAGTTAAAAGTTGTAAAACCACCAATAGCTTGTTCTAAAATAAGTAAGTTTGTATTTGTAATTTGACCCCAAGTTCCCGAGTTTTCACCGGTTGCTTGTACTGTAAGTTTTAGGTTAGCAGATGTTGAATTCGCCATTTTTTAATTCCTTATACGTTCATTTTATTAAAAATATGAGTTTCTGTCAAACTCATTATGCAGCTACCTCTTGCCATCCTGGAGGTGTTATAGGCGCTGAACCTGTGTTAACTTCGTTCCAGATTAAAGCACTACCAGATCCTTGGTTCATAGTCAAGCTTAAACCTGTAAGTTGAATGTCAATATGAATTGCAACAGTAACACTAGCTAATTGATTATTTAAAGGGAAACCTGTTGGTACAATAGTTTGTCCAGGGACACCCGCAGCTGTTCCTAATCCAGCAGTCATTGGAATACCTGTAGGACTTGCACCTGCTCCAGCTAAACCTAAAGCAGTTCCCAAATTTGCAACCATTGGTATCCCAGTAAAGTTTGCATCAGGGGCTGGATCAACATCACCTAAAGTTGCTTGTGCTACGTTTAAAGTATTAAGAGTAACTACAAGTTCCCCTTTCATACTTGCTGTTCCTAATCCAGCAGTCATTGCAATACCTGTTAGGTCAACATTTGCAAATTGACCTTCAACACCCCAACCATTTTCACTCCATTCTTGTCTGCCCCAACCTGTTTGATTATAAGCTTGAACACTTCCAAGACCCATGGACATTGCAATGCCTGTAGCCATTGCATCAGGACCAGCATCAGCTGTTCCTAAAGATGAAGTCATTCCAAAACCTGTTGGAAATACTTTTCCAACAATGTCTATAGTTACATCGTTAAGGGTTGTTGTAATAAGTTGATTATTATTTGTACCTGGACCGGTAGTTACATCAATAGAAATAGTTTCATTACCTAGTGCACCAGTAAGTGCTTGACCAGGAGCTATAAGATTTCCTGCAATACCCCATGCAGAATCATTCCAGGCTAGTCTACCCCAGCCAGTATTAATTTCACCAACAGTTGTTTCGTCACCTAAAGATGCAGTAAAGGCAATACCCGTAACTGTAAAAGTCGGGTCTGCTGTATCGTTCCATTGGTTTTGACCCCAAAAGCCAGTACCCCAAGTTCCAGATGCCATAGGAGTTTACCTCCTACGATTAACCAGAGATCCTTAGAATCGCTGCTGTTGATGTATTAGCCGGAAACTGAATTGTGAAAACTCCAGATGTAGCTGTTTTATCTGCTCCAAAATCTAAAACTGCCACCGCTGAATTTGAGAACGATGTGTTATAGATTAAAGCTCCTCTAGCAGTAATAGTAACGTTCGTAAACGATCTGTCTGCGAAGTCACATCTTGCTACACCAGCTGTGATTGAAGTTGCTAAGTTAACTAATTTTCCACCACCTGCTGTGTATTGTCCAGAGTTTGGAACTTCATGAGTAGGTGAGCTAGTTAACAAAGAAGTTGTAGCTGAGTTTAGAGTTGCTGAAGAAGTATAAAGAGCTATTTTAAAAATATCACCAGAAGGTGCTGCAGTAAAATCCTGATCACCATCTAATAATTGTTTTTTAAAAGAGTTTGCAATTGCTTGTGTTATAGCCATATTTATTTTCTCCTATTTACCTATACGAGGAACACCACTTTGATATTCATCTCGTCTTCTTCTTCCCATTTGTTCTATTGAGAAGCCTTCTATCGCTTGTTTATACTTTCCTTCGTATAATTGCAAGAGATCATTTGGCCCTTTTAGAAAACCATATGCCTCAACTAGACATGCATACAAAAGTCCGTTGGGAAATTGCAGACTTAAATATGTAGTAGAAACTGTACTCGATAATCCAGCAGGTTTCAAGATATAATTTAACTGAATTGTGTAGGTAGCATCCGGAGTAGGAGCCACAACGACTGTGTCCTCATCCCAATTACTGTAATATTTAGGCACTCCTTGAGAGTTTAAATTATTAAATTCAGACATAAAACTAGTATCTCTGTATTGTAAAAACTCTCTATTATCAGGATTGGCTGTTCCATCAGAATCCACGATTTGAGCCGATCTAATTACAAGTAAATTATCAGGCGTATCAATAAATCTTGTTCCTGCAATTAATTGAGCCGTTACATATCTTCTGTTATTATCAGAATCTACATCTCTTAAAATTCTAAACTCTGCATTTTCAATAAATCCATTTACAATCGTGTCAGTTAAAACTGTACTTGTAACTTCTGTGTAATCTCTTATTTTTTGTACTAATTCTGTATACGTCATGTTATACTTACCGTGACCTTTCCTAATAACATTTGAGCCTGTCTTCTACTGTTTACTTGACCTGGATCTTCAGGCACCATACTATTATTATTTAAATCTGAAAAAGCAAAATCTCCAGGTAAAGTTAAATTAGCTACCATGTTTCCACCACCTATTTGATCAGGTGGAAAACGTTGAGGTCTTGCTTGTTCTAAACCTTGTGGATCAGCTACAAAAGGTTTTGGTTCTAATTGTGGTTGCTTTGGTTCATATTCTGACATGTGAACAAATGCACCATTCCATTCTGTAACCATCTCTCTCCATGGAAATGCTTGACCACTTCTATCTGATATTGCTAATGCGTATTTACCTTTTGCAAACTTTGACATTATATCTCCGGATAATAAGTTTTAGGTGAGATGTAAACACTAGCAGGTGATCCATCTTCCGTTAATGCTCTTTGTAATTCATCTTCATAAATTAATTTCATTTCTTGAGTTCTTTGTGGTGCTTTTTTCATAGCCATATAATAAGCTAAACCTGCACACATACAAGGCACAAATCTATTAACTACATCAGCTTCGTTAGTATATTTACCTGCATCTTGAATTCTTTTAACATAATAAAAATAAATAAAATTACCTGCTTGTGTATCTCCAGGTGTTAAATATAAAGTAATTGTGACTTTATCTATAAATCTTTGCACAAAATATTGTGATGGTTGACCTGTAGAACTTTTATTTGAAAAAGCTTGATACTGAGATCTGTTAATTTTAGAAAGTGGTGTGTCTACATCACTTGTGTTTCTAAAACTAGCTTCAAGAATATCTGAAACCATATCAACAAAATTTGTAACTGCATCACCAGAACTGTGAGCTGCTGCTGTTGTATCATCTGCTCCTCGACCAGAAGCTTCACAAATTATATTATTTCCAGAAATAGAAGTATAAATAATTACTTCAGAGTTAATTCTAATCTTACCTGTAGAGTTCATGTTTTTTGTAGAGGCTACAGGAATAGTTGTTGCGCTCGCTGAAATACCAGATGATAAAGTTGTAGTTATTCCGTTTGCGTTTCCGTCAGATGGGGATCTAAAGATTGTATATTCGTTTTGACCAGATACAAGTGTAATTGCAGTTCTTGCAACTTCCCAAAAATGTAGACCTCTATTATCCCATTCTTGAAACATTATATTTAAAGAACGTCTAGCTGATCTTAAATCATTACCAGAGTAATCAAAGAATCCTAATCTTTCAAAAGATTCAGTTATAATATCGTCGATCGAGAGAAATTTCTCGAATGTACTTGTGCCTGAAAAAGCCACGTAAACCTCCTACGAGTTGCTTCCGCCACTATGAAACACAGTGATAGCTGTAATCTGCTCTGTAGTAAAAGCAGTATTAACATTAGTCTTAAATAAAATTGGTACAGGAAAATTAATTGTCATGTCATGAACATGAGCAGCCTTATTTAATTTTACTTTAGACGTTGAGCCATCTTTGATATCTAAAACACCAGCTACGTTAGGACCAGATACATGCACTCCGTACACTCTAGTTCTACCAACTTGAAGAGTTTTAGTCTCTGTAGTTACGTTAGTCGCCACTCCATCTTGTGATGATCCAAATGTTGTCATTTTTTCTCCTTAAAATTTTATGTGGGCCCGAAGGCCCACATTAATTTAATTATTAGATATTACCAATAAGCTCAGAAGCATTTCTGTTCTGAGTACAACTAATATAATCTAACTTTGTTACTCTCTGACCTGATGCAGAAGCTGATACTGAAGCTGCAAACATTTGCATATCATCAGTATTAATGTTTGATGTAACAGTAGCTGCTAGAGCTCTGTTAACAAAAAACTCAACTTTTCCAGCTTTGTCAACTCTAAATCCTACAGTGTCATAAGCACTATCAGTAATAGTGTATGCAGTGTGTTGAACCTGATTTGTTCCATCAGCATTTTTAGTTACAAATCTGTAAAACTGTTCACCATTATTAGACTCAATAGAGATTCTGTTTGCAGATCTCCATCCAGAAGTTCCTGTGAAAGTTTCAACTAATCCAGTTCCGTAGTCAGTAGCATTAGCATCGTTGTTTTGAATTCTTGCTTCGTACCAAATAACTGTACCTGGGTTAGTGATTGCTCCCGTGCTGTCTTTAGTTTCTGCCACCGCTTGAAAAGTGTTTGCAGTTTTTACTAAAGCCAAACCGTTGTTGTCTGTAGTGTTAGCCGAAGTCAAAGTTACTGCTCCGCCTACTTCATTAGAGATTCCAGCTGATGCTCCACCATCTGCGATAGATGTTGACCACTCTGCTGAAGGTAATGTGTTATAAATAAAATCGTCTTTATAACATATAAAGTTAGGATTATTGTCTACTGGTAAATCCTTAAACCATTTAGTGTTATTAGATAACCCTGCAAACATTACTGGGTTTCTAAAGTGTGTTCCTGCCATAATTATATCCTCCTAGTTTTTCCGAACATAGTCTCTAGGCCGTCCACTATACGGGTCTATGTTCTAATTTAATTGTATAGTAATTATTTTATATACTAGTTTTTAGTAGAGCGCAAGAGAGCCTGTAATGTGGAGTGGTTTTTTTCCAACGATGTAGCTTTTTATTAAGTAGCTACAGAAACTTGAGGAGCGGCAGCGTCTATTTTATTTTGCATTTCAGCTTTTTTAGCCTCTGCAAGTTTAATATGGCTAATTACTTCTCTGACTTTTCTGTCAATTTTAACCATATCGAGAGTGTATCTACCCTCTTTAAGATGCTCTTGCTCCCACTGAAGATCTAGACCCTTCTTCTTTGTGTAAAGGTCGTTCAAGTGTTGCATCATCTTCTCCATTAATAACCTCCTCATAGGTTATTCTGTTTATCTTGTTATCATAAGATATTCCAAGATATTCCCAAACTATACTTTTTTCTCCTAACTTGTCAAGTATAGCTTTTTCTAGCGAGGCTGGGTTATCTTCACATTTAACTATAAATTTACCGTGATGGTCATAAGCCCAGATATTTACTAGAATTTTAATCATTATGCTTTCTATCTTTGAAATGAGGCGGGATTGTGTCCCGCCTCAAAATTATTAAGTATTATGCACCTTCAACACCAAAGATACCTCTGTAGTCAGATACACCAAATCTGTATCTTTCTCTAGCTTTGTATCTTACGTTTCCAGTATCGAAATCACCTTCCATCGCTGTTCTGATTGGAGTTCTTTCGAAATACTTCATACCGTTAGGCACATCAGTGATAATGTAGAACG
>Ga0209348_1000607_pt1 | contig 18342 bp, 41 predicted proteins | sample ETNvirenome_2_30_FD_184065 | JGI IMG/M metagenome (GOLD analysis project Ga0209348, IMG submission 184065) | Marine viral communities from the Pacific Ocean - ETNP_2_30 (SPAdes) (version 2) | ecosystem: Environmental > Aquatic > Marine > Oceanic | place: Pacific Ocean | collected 2013-06-22
AAAGGTGTTTCAGAATCTGTGGTGTTATCTAAAGAATCTAAGTCTCCATATTTTTTTCTTTTCCTAGCAACTTCTGAGAAATTTCTAAACAAATAATCTCCTTCTGCTTCTCTAGCACTATCCCAAGATCCTACTTGATCAATGCTAGTTAGAAGACTAACCATCTTTACCATTCCTCCTGTAGATCTTGTTTGTTCTTTTAAATTTTCTTCTTTTCTTGCATCTAATCTATCTTGTTCTAAACAACTCATAACTTTAGAAAAAATAAATGCACGATCGTTTGGAGATATAGATTGAGTTAGTATTGGTTTTGCTTGTCTAACATAATCTCTAGCTTGTTGAATGCTGACATTATATTTAGATGCAAGTTTCTTACTAATGTCCATAGCTCTTTTACCTTTAGCTAGTTCATCAGCTGCGAAATTTACTCGCTCCTGGATTTGTTCATTAGTTGATCTGTTAGTTGTCATGATACCTCTTGTGTTTGTGGTGTGGGCATTGGGCAGAATCCATCTTCGCATTTTTCAAAGATGTCTTTTGGTTTTGTCTTTTCGTATTCGATTTTAGCTTCTTCAGTAGAGATAATCTCACATCTTATAATCTTTGCTTCATCTCCATGTTTAGGAAACAAAGTAGATAATGCTGATCTAGCTCCATAAGAAGCACCATCAAGGTCTTTATAGACCCCGACTATCTCCTGTACATTATCCCCACAACTGGAGAAAACTATATAAGAAAATTCTTTTTTAGTCATTGCTCTGTGACGGATTTGTTGTAAGGAAAATCAGGAGTGAAAGTCCAATGAGTATGCTTCATAGCTACAAATTGTATAGCCTCAGAATATTGAATGATAGACCAACCAACATCTTTTCTCCATACCATAATTTTCATCCACGGATCTGCATCTGAAAGTGTAGGTAAAGAGTCTTCATTTAATGTAAAAACATTTTCTGGAAGTGGTGGACTTTTTGGTTTTAGTTTCATCGTTTTAGTGGTGGTACATAGCCTTTAGTGTATTCACTCATTTCATCTATATATTTAGTTATAGATATAAAGTGAAAGTTTACGTTAGCTCTTTGAACTACAGCTTCTTGAAAAGCCTTCTGATTATCATAATCATCTGGAGTCAAAGCAGTAGCTGAGATTAGTTTCTTAGCATCCGAGATGTGTTTTCTAGCTTGCCAAAGATTTTCGGCTAAGTCTTTTACATCTCTTGGTGCAGTAGCATTGAAATTAGGAGCTGGGTTCATAATAACCTCTTCGGTGGTGGCGGACAGAATGTCGTACTCCTTTAATAGTTGTTCGCATTCTTGATCAGTAAAGCTAAAGATTTCAGTTAGTTGAAAGACCGCATCATCATATGTCCATTTAATTAGATCACTAAAACAATGGCTAATAATTTTGTCTGCATCTTTCTTAGGCATTTTTTCAGATAGTAACCTCCTGAGAAGTTTCTCGTCCTTTTTGTCGCCCTCTGTCTGAACGTAACTCATCAAGTTCTTCTTTAGTAAACTCATATTCATCTTGCAGCCAATAATCAAATTTGCAAGACCATTGTTGTGGTGTGTTACAAGATCGATACTGACTTTGTCTATTAACATAATCAACAAAGACAGGTTTAAGTTCAGAATATAAACCTTTCATTTTTTTTAATTTAGCCCAAAATCCTGGACCACGTTTACATTTTTCTAATTCCACAATAGGTAACCATTTTTTAGGATGTTTGTTGTTAGCTAAGTAGATGTCGTATAGCTCTATGGCTAGTTCTAAATATTCTGATTGAAGCATTATCTTCTCCTCCTTCTTTGTCTATCAAGTCTTTTTCTTTCTCTTCTAATATCAGCTAAACCTGCTATCAGATAAAGATAGTAAAGAGTAACAGCTACGCAAGCTATTCCAATTAAAAGTTCCATTAATAATTCTCCTTTAAAAATTGTTTAAACTGTACTTCGGTCATGTTATCGAAATCAATTTTTGGATAATCTTCCATAACTTGTTCTGGATCTATTCCGTTGTGATCTACGCACATGTCTAACATTGCATAGTAATACAATGGTTGATTTAACAACTTCATTTTGTTTCTCCTTTATTGAGATAATTTTTAAATAAATTGATGATTATTATTAAATTTTCATCATCAAAGATCTTTGAGTTGTAATTACATTCCAACTCGTAGATTACTTTTTCCATTTGTTCTTTAGATAGTTCCATTAGTTGTCCTCCGCTATTTCTTGATCTATTTCTAGTAGCTCACTAGTGCCATATAACATATCTGTTATTAGTTCTAAGTAAGCTTTACCCTGTCTTAATTGATGTATCTCATTTAGATTAAGCCTATAATGATCTCTATCTAAGAGATCATTATCTTTCATCATGGATTGTCTATGATCAATAGCCCATTCGACTACTTCAATAGCATCTTCAATTCTTTTAAGTTTCATTAGCCTTTACCCTCACTTAAACTATCAAGATTAGTAATTCGATCTACGAATTCCCCTATCTCTTTCATAGCTACCTGTTTGTTTATTTCAGATACTATTATTTGTGAAGGGAAATCAGAGGAACGTGGGACACAAGCGAATGCTTTATCTAAATGTTCCTCCAGATATTCATAATCTGAATCTGTTTTGCAGATATCCTCTCTTAAAAAGAAAGCAAAATCTACAGTTAAACTATTGATTTTTTCAATAATTTTTCTTCTTTTGTCAGACATTAAATTTCCTCCTTTAGTAATTTAATTTTTTTAAGAACATCATCATAAGAATAATTTTCATAATGATCTCCATATAAAGTTTTAAAGACTTTATGTATAAAATCTTCTGCCATTTCATGGTCTAGTTCTCCCCACATTTACTCAACCTCCTGTGCATCTATTAAAACTTCTTTTAATTGTTTAGATAACAAACGACAAAGATTAGTTTCTCCATCTTCATAGCCACCTCCCCTATGCCATTCCTCTACAGATTTATATCCTAATTTTTCTTTTTCTTCATCAGAAAGTTGATAAAATGGTTTGTCTTCTTTTTCTAATTGTTTAAGGATCTTTGCATTTTTAACAAGCTGGTCTTGTTCTTTTGGAGTAAATTCATCATCTCTTTTTTTAAATGAAAAATAATTTTCAGACCAATGAAAATCTATACCTGTAATAAAAACTAAACGAACTAAATCATTTAATTTTCTGTTATCTTCGAGAGCAATACGTTTAAATAAATCATACTGCTTATCTGTAACTTCAATCGTTAATTTTTTAGACATGATTAATTGTGAAAGTAAAGTGAATAAAAGAAAGAGGTTTGAAAAATCTCCAAACCTCCTGGAATGACTAAGGTCTATATAAAACCACAGTCTTTTTAGATGATTGGACTTTAGCGGTGTTCGCTAATACCTCTGCATCCTTTTTGTTTTTGATTAGCTTAGCCTCCTTAGCATGGAGTTCTATGCGTGTCTGTAGCTTCTCACTATAGATGTAAGTAACAGAAGTTCTGAACCCTGCATAAAGCTTTTCATCTTGTGAATGATGGATCTCAGGAACATCTCCATCTTCTTGATAAGAAAGTAAATCTTTTCTAAGTTTAGATTTGAGTCCTTTCTCTTCATGTTCTAACTCATCTTTGAGAGCTTTGATCTCTGACAACCTAGTTAACATTTCATCATGTTCCTTAGTTGGATCAAATTCTTCTCTTGCTACCCTTGTTCCAGATAATGAAGGAACACTTCTTCTAGAAGTGATGCCTGATATCTGTCTAACGATTTGTTTAGCACTTTGAGTGTTCTTTGATGTCTGACTTTTGGTCATGGTCTTAAGTAGTAGTGTGTACATAGATCAGTTTAAGGACGTAATCATTTAGGTCACATTTAAATTACCACAGAGTAAGGTAAATGTCTATATTTGTATTCCTCTTAGTTTTAGATATTCAAGAAGATTTTCAGCTTCAAGTTCTAATTTTTTATCTCCACAATTTTTTTGTTTAACTAATTCATAGATAACTGTTCTATCAGTTTTAGCTCTTTCTAAAATGTGCGGATAGCATTCTTCTATTAATTGATAAATTAAAGCTATTGCTTCATCTGTTTTACCTTGTTCATTAAAGGTAACTGCAAGTTTAGATAGTGTTAGTAAATAGTTAGGATCGAACTGTTTCATAGTAAAAGTGGGGGTTAGTAATATACCTAGAAGTTTTTTCATCGGCCTTCTAGAGCCTTGTAGACCCCTGTTTTTTTGCAAAATCCAGGAGGAGACTAGTTTTAGGTCATTTTTGCCTAGTATTATGCCGAGGAGGTAGATCGACCCAATATTTTTCATGCACTTGTTTTAATTCGGTTTCAGCTATCTCCCACTCCTCTACCCACTCTTCAACATCTTCAAAGCCATTGACATTGGAGTGGAGCTTTTCGTTAGCTTCATCTTCAGAGTTAGCTTTTACTTCTTTGACAAAGTAAACAGTTTCTCGGCAAGTGATTCTGTAAGTGTTCATAGCCAATCAACCTCCTTACTAATATCTTCAACAGTAACTACTGAACCAAGTCCATCATCATCCATTGCTTTTTCAAGGTTGCATCTTTCATCATTGTGATACCAGAAAACATCTCCCTCTCTATCCTCGTGCCATTGTTTAGCTTCTTTAAGAGTATCGAAAGAGATCTCTCCTGTTCTTACTTCTTTAATTCGTATGGTGTACATAATTAACTCCACATATCGTTAGCAGACCTTGCAGCTGCTTTGTTAATGATCTTCCTAGTAAGACCAAACTGAAAGTTATCTAGATCATCATGAGCCTTATCTAAAACCCATCCGCAATCTTCCATGAGTTGGTCGTCAGGCAGTTCATCAAAGATACAAGAGATGCCATCATCTCCCATGTATCTGAGGATTTCACATCTATGTAAAATCTTTTCTCTAGTTTTTGAATCCATTTAAAATGCTCCTTAGTTTTTGAATAAATAGTTTAAATTTGTTTCTTTTAATTTTTGGTGTAATCATAATTAAAAGTCCGTAAGGTTTCCACGCCCATCAAGAGATATAAGAAGGTCAACACATTCTGTAGGGCTTCCTCCAGAAAGTACATATTCATTTATGTCATTGTTGTACCTATCGTTCTCTACGCTCCTTTTGGTACGCATTAAGAAAGGATCTCCTGTTATCTTAATTAGTTCTGATAATTCTTTAAGAACATCAGATTTAAATTCAGTAAATTCGTTTTTAGTCATAATACTTATCCGCTAATTTGTTTTCTACATAAACAGTAGTCCAAGCACCTACCATGTCATCATGAAAATCTAATTGCTGTTGAATAGTTCTAGCTTCTTTCCAAGACTTTGGTTTTTTCTTAGCTAATTTTTCCCATAAATTAAATTTTTTCATTAAATCTAATTTTTCTTTGATTGAATCTTTCATAGTTTTATGACCTAATTCAACCATGTAGTTGATGTTTTCAACTTCATACTCCCTCCAGAAATCTCTTTGAGTGTCCAATATCCAATGATGAATTAATAAATAATGCTCAGTATTATTCCAATCAACTCTTTCATCTCCTCCAACGCCCTCTTGATCAACCGCAGCTAGGGTAGTTCTACCTTTCCTTAGCTCACAGTTATAAGAAATCCATCCATTTCTGGAGAGCCTATGGGATAGTTTTGAGACAGTAATTTTTGTCTGTTTTGGTGTTGCTGTTTTAGTCATTGATTAGTACCTTTGATAATTTTTTTTCAATTTGTAGAAAGAGTTTTCTTTCACTTTGTGATTTGTTTCTCATGTCACAGTCATACCATGCATCACGCATGAGTAATCTAAGAAACACTTGTTCTTCTTTATTTAATTCCATTAGTTATCCTCCTCATATGTTTGTTCTGAACTTGTTTCCATTGATCCGATTGTGTGTCCGTTCAGATCTTTAATGATGTAAGTATCATTTGATAATTTATTTGAATGAAATTCTAAATGTTTACAGAGATCAACAATTATTCTTGCTGACTCTGTTCCTTCACAGTTATCAAATGCACCATTATCAGTATTGAATTTAATAGTAATCATTTATATATCCTCCCCTCCGTTTGTTGCGTCCCATAGTATTACATAGTTTTTTAACCAAGTAAGTTGAGAGTGAGTCAAACCAAAAACTCCATGTAGATAATCATCGGCTGATAGATATGCATCATTATCTATTGGGTTTTTTGGCATATCATTTTTGAGACAGAAATCAAAATAGATTTGTTTTAAAAATTCGTGCATAATTTTATGTAATAGTGGTGTGCATTAATCAGTTTAAGGACTTGATTAGGTCGCTCCAGATTTTAGTTACTATAGTAAGACATTCTCGTTCATACCTACTAAACTTGGATCTCCATAGTTGCCTTCAACAACTCTCTTACCATTGAGAGCATACCAAACAATCTCGGCATATCCATAGTCGTCTGCTATTTGTAAGCAAAGTTCGTCTGCCCATTGATTATTTAAAACTGGTTCTTTAATGTTTGTGTTTGGGACTTCAATAAATTTTTTAATCATGTGATTAAATTTCTCCTTTAATAATAAAATTGTTTGATTGCTGTTCTAATTGATCAGCCTTTGCAAGATCATCCATAGCATCTAATGTTGCTACCCATGTCCTACTATTTCTATGGGTAGAAAAACGTCCTACCCCTCTTTGATTGCAAGTCATTCTTAATTCAAGACTATGCCATCTTTTATGAAATTCTCCACTAGCTTTCTTTCTCTGTTCAAACCAATCTCCTTTGAAATTAGCTAGAAAGCCTTTGGACATTAAATCAAATCCGCCTCCATACATTATTGTGCAGCCTCCTCAAAGCGTTTGTATACAATTTCAGCTAATGCTTTATCAGCATCTTCTTTGGTAGGAAAGAAGGTCATATTATTATGCCTAACTAACTCTCCATCTTCATCCCTAATCACATACTTTGTAGGTATGGTTTCGCAAGTCATTTTATATATCTGATATTCCTCAGATATGCTTTCAATGATTGAATCATTAATTAGATCTTCCATTAGTTTTTCTCCTTTAATTTTTGTTTAAAAATGTCCATAACTTTGCCTAAAGAAATTTGACCATTATCAAATTTATTTATAACTTTGTGACCTACAATTTTTACTATTTGAGTGTATGTATATTTTTTATTCATCGTTCTCATTCCCCCAACATAAATAGCATGAGCCGAAGTCATACAATTGACCTTCCATAGATACTGACCAACGACTCTTAGCAGTTTCTTTATTCATAAATTCTTTTAGATTATCTATGTCTTCTTGAGTATTAGTTTTAGGGTCGCTGTAGTAGGCACAAATCTTATCAAATGTTTCTTCATTGAATAAAGGTGCATAGAACCCGTTCCATCTTTGCTGAGGGTTATACCATCCCTCAAATGAGGGTGGCATATCATCAACTCTATTAGGGCATGGTAAATAAAATAATCCTCTTTCCATTAGTTTTCCTCCTCGTAGCGATCTATAACTTTTTGACATTTAGAAATCATTAATCTTTCCCAAGATAATTCTTGACCCCAAACAACCATTCTTTCAGCATCTACAGTAGATCTAGCTTCGGGATCTCTATAAATTGAATTGTATGATTTTTGTTCTTTCTCAACTTCTCTTTCCTTTTCAGCTAAAAGAGTGTTGATGTATCTTGCTAATTCTTTATCCATTAGTTTTCCTCCTTGACTAAAAATTGAACATTAAATAATCCTTCTGAATCCTTACCATATTGAGCATATATTTTATGCTCTTCGATAAATTCAATTACTAATTTTTCTACTTTAGATCGTGGATAGACTTTATATTTATTAGACATTAGACTACCCCCTGCCATTGTGAGGCCATTGCTTGGGCTAATCCATGAGGAGTTTTAGACCTCTGTAAAGCACGAGTAGGACTCGGTGCAAGATAATATAATTTATTTAATTCTTTTTCAGAAATTTTAGAAATATCTAACATATTTGTTGGAACTAATTTAGGAAATCCTTTTAGCCATAATCCTGTTTTCTTTCTATGCTTATCCCCAAACCAATAAGGCTGAACATATTGAGTAGCTTTGCCTAATTTTGATTTAGTTCCTAAAACTCCAACAGGATTTTCTATTGCTATATAATTACAATCTGCATCCCATATAGCTTCAACAAAATCTATAGCAGATTTTTCTCTACCATCTGCTATCTTTTCTGCTCTCCATCTATTTGAGCTTAGACATAGATGTGTGCATGGAGGGAAGGCAATTATTGCTTCCCATTTTTCAGACTTGATAACCTTTAATAGATCATCTTGTATATGGTACTTGCTTGGGTTCTCAGTACATGGAAGTAGATCGCATGACCATGCATCTACCCCTACCGCTCTAAGGGCATCCCGTACCCTACCGCTCTCTTCGCACCCTATCAACCATTTGCCGTTAGTCATTGTTTAGTAATCTCCTATGAATAGAATTTGTTTGTGTGTGTTTAGGTTGGTGTAACCTTGAAATTAAATTACCACATAATGAGGTAAATGTCTAATTTTTTTTAAAGATAAAAATATTAGAAAAATCTAGCAGCCCACTCCAGATCTGGCCGCCAGAAGGCCTTCCAGATTTGGAAAAATTTTGAAATTATTTTGGGCTATCCCTGTTAACTCGGTCTGTCCTCGGTCATTTCAATCTTTAAATCAAATAGTGGAGTTTGTCCCCTTTGCTTATGCTTATAAAAGGTAACTTGATACCCCTTAGACCTCGCATAACCTATTAAGAGGTCATGCACCTCGTTTATGTTGGATGCACCTCCGCAGACATTGAAGCGGATTTTTTGAGGCTTAGTAATTTTGTAGTCTGTCATTTAGTACCCCTCCGAACTTAGGCACATACACCCATATCCCAAGTGAAACGCCTCTACAAGTTCGTATACTTCGGGTTCTACTTGAGAACTAAAATTAAAATCAAACTTAGATTTATAATTTTCTAAATCTTTTAAAGTTGGCATATCTTCTGAATACAAAAACACTTCCTTAGATATTAAATAAATATCTTTATTTGAGTCTTTATATTCAATCTCTATAAATAGAGTCGGAATAGTAGCGTTTATACATTGTTTACCATAGTAAAAAACATTATCAATAATTTTTTCTACATGGGGTTTTAAATCTCCATTATTAGTTACTAGTTCCTTTTTAAAAGCTTTATCTAACTTTGTAGGTGTGCTTTTAATTGTGGCGTTAGTACTAATAATATAAAAATCATTAGACATAATAATTAAATAAATTGGACATGAGAAAGCTTTTTAAAGCCTCTCAGAATGCCTTAAATACTGTTAAAGGTATAAAGGCATTAAGCGAGGATTATTAAAGGTTATAAAGGTATTTTTAAGCTATGCAGAAATCTAATTTTTTCGCATTATCTTTATTAACTACAATTTTAAAATGTAAGCCTACAATATTAGTTTTATTATTGTTATCTAGTGGCCTATAGTCGGTTATGTCCCCATCAATAACATTTAATTTAATTCCTTTATATGTGAATTGTTTAGGTAAGTCTTGAGACTTTTTAAGGTTAAAAGCGGCCGCATAATTTAAGCCAAGTTCTAAGGCTTTTGAAAATGTATCTTCTTTTGATCCATGGCTCAAAGTAATGTGATAATTCAAGGCTTTAATCTTTTTAAAGTCTCTATCTATTCTTTTTGAATAGTCGTAAAATTGAACTGAATTTTTAAGTAATTCATTATTATTTAAATCTATAGCTTTTTGAACCGCTTCAATTACTGAGCCATAACGAATCGGTTCAATATAGATATTAAATGCCTTTTTAATGTAGTCGGTATCTTCAGCGGTTAGCTTAACGCTAAAATCTTCCCACGCATAGTCACTTACCCCATTAAGCCTAAACCCTACCTTATCGGTTCCCCTATGCTTTGCGTAATGCCTAAAGCAATTAACAACTAAGTAACGTAAGAAAATAGAATAATCAGACATGAAAGCATTATTTCTTCTTATTCTGCATTTAATTTTATTATCTAAATAAATAGGATTTCCCGAAGTAATTAAGCAAACTTCTCTACAAGATCCCGCTGCTGGACAGGCTTTTGGCGTATTCATTAACATTAATATAGCGGTCGGAATTTCAGAAACTTTCTCATTTTTAAGTACTTTCGGATTAGTGAAAGTAAAGAAATTAGAATAACTTAAATTGTGCTTTGTTTGAAAGTTTTTAAATGTTTCAGTGTGTTTTGTACTCATGATTGTTTAAACCTATTGAATGAAGTTTTTATATAAAAATAGAGTTAAAAACCCTATAAATAAACATTAACATATTTTGGGCATTTTTACCACTTATAGAGGTAAAAACTAACTTATTAATTTAATAAATATGCACACCAGAAAACACAAAAATTTTTATCAACAAGTTTTTCCACAAATAAAGCTACAAATATTAAGGCGACGAAGGAGCCACGAAATGTAATAATTTAGGCGTTATGGAGCAAAAAACGGGGTAAAATGTCATAATTTTGATCCAATTCGGCCAGGTTTTGGTCATTTTGTAATAATTTGGTTTAATTTATATAATTTTTACGGCTTTTTGTAATAATTCGGCTTAATTTCTAAAATTATTTGTAACAATTGCCAGGATTTCTACCCTTTTTGTAATAATTTGCCCCTTTGTAACAATTTGCCCTATATATTTCTTTTTTTTGTTTCAGCCTTGTAACAATTTACGGCTTCGCCTGATGTCTCACAATTTTTTTACCCCAAAGTCGGCATTTTAAAGGCTTGGTAGGGGGCGTAGAATGTATAGAACTTAAAATTAGAGCAATAGACTATAAATTTCTGGAATAATGATCGTTTCACCGCTGGATTATGAGTTATATTCTCGTGTAACTGGGCAACCTATACCTATGTCTGCAGCTGAGCGGATGAAAATGGCTCCTGTAGTGAACGAATTTACGAAAAACTATACAAAAGCTCAAAATCGTCAGGCTATGGGTAGAAATATCCTAAAAATAGGGGCACTAGGGGCGTTAGGGGCTGGTATGTACTATGGATTGAAAGGTTCAAGAGATTTTGGTACTCCAAGTCAAGAATTAGGACAAGAAATAACAGAAAGCTCAACTGGATCTGGTTTAATTCAGAAAGCAGCAAATAACGCAGCTGCAGCAGCAGCAACAGATACAATTCCTGACTCATTAACTAATTCAGAGGATCAATTTCCACAGCAAACGGAAGAAAATGCAGTCGCATCAACAACACCACCTTCACAGCTCAATATCAACGAATCAGTTGAGGCAAGTGTAAAGAAGCCAACACCTAATATTGACGCTGCACTTGAAAGAAAGAATGTTCGAAAACCTACACCATCAGTTGCTAGAGGTAAATACCAGCAATACGAGACAACAACAAATCCTGAAGAGAGACAAGAAAGAAATTTAGCAGCTATGGTTGGTGGAGGAGAAATTTTTCTTGGACAATCAGAAGGTGCTGGAGAAGTTGTTAAAACGGATGAAGCTCAACTATATGGTGACAAAGGAGAGAAGAAACTTTTAGGAAAATATGTAGGAATGATGAAAAATGTAGATCCTTCTCTTAAAGAAGTATTAGGACAGACTACTGATACTACTGGTCCAGAGTTATTAGTTGATGACACTTTTGGCTCACCATTAGTTGGACACCCTGATCTCCCTCCTGGAGAAGATGATATCTTACTTCCTGGGGGTATGAATACATCTCCAACAACAAATTTAGGGTATGTAGATCCTAAGAAAGTTATGGCTATGGCAGTAACTGTAGGTAAGGAGCAATTTGTAAATCCAAGAAAGCCAGAGGCACGTCTTAGCCCTGAAGAAAAGCTAGTTATTGCAGCAGAAGTTGAGAAAAGAAGAACACCAAACCCATTAGAGCAAACAACACCAAGAAGTCCAAATGAGTTAGCAGGTAAAGATCAAGCAGCATTTGAAGCTATACAAGCAGGAATACCTCAAGAAGAGCAAAAAGCTGCAGCTAAAAGAGTTAAAGAAAAAACCGCAAGAAAAAGACCACAAACTACGACTGAAAAGGTTGATAACTTTACAGCTAACTTTGTTGAGGGTGCAAAGTCAGATATCATCAGAGGTCAGAGAGGTAATAAGTCATTAGGTTTAACAAGCATTCCTGCAACAAATGGAGATGCTCAAACAGGTTTTGTTCTTGCTAATAGACCCCTCGATCAATCTCCAACTACTGCGACTACCTTTAATTTTGGAGTAGATGCTTCAGGTGAAGATTATTTAAAAGATTATCCAGTAACAGAGCAAAATTTTGATGCAATGATGGATAGAGGTTTGGGGGAGTCAAAAAGGAAAAAGAGACAGGCAGGACAAATATTCTCTTATCTGAAAGAAGCTGATAGAAACGTGACAGGTCAAGCCCAACTTGGAGGATTTGGAAATATTGATCCAAATTACAACTTACCAAGTAGGCGTGATTAATGACCTTTGCTAGATTTAAAGTATTAACAACAAAATCATGACTAAATTTTTACTACCAATCGCAATCAACGTGATAAACAAAGCGGTTGACAAAATTCCTGAAGATCTTGATGATTTATTAAAAAAATTCGTCGTTTCTCTTCTAAAAAAAGCTGCTGCCAAAACTGGTAATAAAGTAGATGACTTACTAGTTGCACAGTTAGAGAAAGCTCTATTTGATTCCTAATGGTTAAACTTGTAAACCTAAACAGAAGACTTAAAACTCCAGCTGATAAGGCTGCTTTCCAAGGTAAGAATCCTTCAAACAAAACCACTGGTCCTAATACTGCAGGAGGATTACAAGATCCTTGGAGGGGCACTCTTGATAATAATCCTTTAAATGATGATTTTTACCAAAGTTCTTATACATTCTCAGGAGAAGCACCTGAAGTACAAAAGAAACTAGATGGTTTGCAATTCGAATATGGCAATGCTTTTGAAGAAGGTAATAATGAATTTGCTGCAAATTTTTTAAGTAAATATTCTCGAACTCTAGGGGGAACTGATAGTGCGGAGGATAAAGGTTTGATTGAGGAGGATAGAATAGTAAGACCAGAGAATTTATCTCAGATAGCTACACAGCCAGCAGCTAGTGGCAATGCTATTCAAGATCCAAACGTAGCTGGTAAATTCCCAAGTCAAGAGGTAAACGTGTAATGTCAGTATTAGGTGCAGCAGCAGCAACATCATCAGCTAAACGTGGTTTAACTAAGATGGCAGGGGATGCCTTATATAAATTTTTTCAAAATATAGGACCTCAAACTGCAGCAGCAGTGAGAGGTGTAGGTAAAGAAGTTGTCGAACAAGGAGCTACTCAAGCTGCTAAAAATGTTTTAGGAGGTAAAGTAGGTGGTCTTACTGCAGAGAAACTTGCTACATCCGCCATACCATTTGCTGCATCTGCTGGTATGACTGGAGCACAGGCAGCAGGGATTGAGAAAGCTGCTTCACTTGCAGGTAAAATCGCACCTGTGGTTGCCACTGGAGCTACAGCACTTTATGGACAAAATGTAATTGATAATATTTTTGATCAACAAGGTATAGGGTCACAACCTTTCAGAGGTAGAAAATCTGGTAATTCAGATTTTGATAGTTTTATACATGCACAGGCATTGGAGCAACAAAGACTTGAAAATGAAATGGCAGTCATAAGACAGAAAGCAGTTTTATCTGTCCCAGGACCAGTACAGATGGCACAGGCTGAAAAACTTATTACTGAATCTGGAGAAGCTACAAATAGAGAAGTTTTAGGTGTGGCTAGAAGTATTTACGGTACAGGTCTACGTGCATAGAATTTATAATTATAAAAAAGGTTTAGATTGAGATGTCAATTACAGGATTAACTAGAAGCGATCAAAATTTTTTTAAGAAACAAAAAACTTTTTTAGAAGGAGGAAAGGAGTCTGATCCTTTTAAAGGCTTTGGTCTACCATCAAATTACAAAGAGACTGAAGCAGCAGCTTTTGAAAAATCAGGGGCAAATGTTTTTGATTATTATGAACCTAGCAAGGAGTCTAAAAATAAATTTGAAAAAGGAGATAGTAAGGGATTTCTAAGTAAACAAATGGATAATGTTAAATCTTATTTAGAAGCTACTAAGGATGAAAAATCTGAAGAAGATAAAGATAGAGATCTTATTAGAGAATTAGCAAATAAACAGAGTATGCAGTTTGGAGATATGACAAAAGGTTTTGCAAGTGAAGTTGCTCAAGGGTTAAATGTATATCAGCCACCTAGTCCTAATCAACAAATGTTTATACCTGGACAAGCACCAACTGGTAAAAGTTTAGGACAGAGACTTGCAGGTGCTGCAGTTGGTTTAGGTAAAGGACTTTTGACAGGAACTCCACACGGTGGGGCAATAGGTGCAGGTATTGGTTTCTTCTCATAAAGTCAATATTTGGTTAATTTAGAATATCACTAACAAGATTTATTAAAAAATAGAAATGGCATTGATAAGTGGAACTATAGGAGCTGCAACTTTAGCAGGAAAACTATTACCATTTCTAGCCAAAGCAGGTAGTGCAGCAAAATTACCAATGGTGCTTAGGACAGCAGGTATTCTTGGAGGAGCTGCTCCAGGATTGATGAGAGGAGATTTAGGAAGTGCGGTTACAGGAGGAGCACTCGGTGCAGTAGGTACACTTGGTATGGGAGGTGCTGCTAAAGGATTATCAGGAGCTGCTGCAAAAAAAATATTTGCTGAAGGAACTAAACGTGGGTTAAGTAATCAAGCAATAGCACAATTACAGGGAGTTGCTCAAGCTGGTATTCCTATAGCTGGGGGTTTAGCTCTTGGTAGATTAGCTGGAGGTGGTTTAGGAGGAGGAGCTGGTAATGTTGGTAGAGCAGGTGCAGGATTATTAGGTTATGGTTCAGTTAGAGGAGAAAACATGGCTGCAGGTGGGGTTCCATTACCACCTGGAATGGGTCAGTATGGAGGTGTCTCTCCAATAGGTGATCCTCTAAATGTTCTTAGTCCTTTAGGTCTAGATGCAGGTCGTCGTTTAAGAACTGTTAAAGATGCAGAAGCTTTGAGAGATGCACAGAATATTCTCTTACCAACAGTCAGAAAATATGCTGAACAGGCTAAGAGAGATGAGTTTGCAAGGAACATGGCTGCTGCTGGCATTAAGACCAATATTGCACTTAATGCAGAACTTACAAAAGCTATGCAACAAGCTGGATTACAAATGGGTGCAACTGCAGCTGAACAGGCTGGAGCTGCTATTACTCGTCCTTATCAGTATTAAAGTATGTCTATAGAAGACCAGTTTTTTCTTGCTACTCTTGGTAATCAAAAAGAAACTAATTTACAGTCAGCAAAGAAAAAATTTAAAAAGAGATTTGCAGGAGAAACACCAAAAACTCTTCAAGAATATGCTAAAGCGAATGATTTAACCTTAGCTCAAGCTAGAAAAGAATTAATAGATAAAGGAGTTAGATTACAAAATCCAACACCATTTAAAGATATTAAGAGTGGATATGGAGCATTTACTACAGCTAATTATGATTTAGAAGATCAGTTAGAAGTTTTACCTAGTGGAAAAGTTGTAGCAAAAAATAGACCAAAGGGGTTGGCAGGATTTCTAGCATCAACCCTAGATACTATGACTTTGAATATAGGTGACTTTGACCAACAAGGAGGGCTTCTTGGAGGTAAGATGTCTGGCCTCGGATATAACATAAATACAGGTAAATATGATGTAGGAATTTCAAAGAGTGGACAGAAAAAATTATTAACCGATAAAGTAAACGAAGCAATGGAAGATGTGGAGTTTGACACACTAGGTAATATCACAGGTGGCACAGGATCAGGTTCAGGCAGTTCAGGATCAGTAATGGATCAGCTAATGAAATATAAAAAAGAAATGTCCAAGTTTGAGAGAAAAGAGAGAAAGAAAGATATGTTAGACACGCAACTTCAATATATGGCTACAGAGCCTATAAGACAGGCTTTTGCTAATAGAGCTGCTGAAGCTGCTGCACAGCGAGGATTGAGAGTCAGAGCTGCAAAAGAAGCAATGCCTTCTAATATTCAAAATATAATGTTATCAAAACAAGCTCAGGCTGCAACAGCTGCCTCTTCAGAAGCAGAGAGGGCTAGGGCTGCAGCTGATCAATCAAGAGCAGCTGATACTTTTGGAAATCCAGCTGTCACTATTGGTCGTAGGTTTGGACGAGCTTAGAAGTTTGGCTAATCTAAACTTAAAGAGTATTGAGAGGTAAACCATCATGATGGGAGGAGGATCCCCACCACCACCACAGATAATATATCCACCAGCTGCTCCACCACCAGCTCCTACTACGCAGGTTCCTACTCAGGCTCTTGCCAGTCAGTCAGCCTTGAACGAGGTAAGTGGAAAGCAACAAAGGTTGAATATGGAACTTGGTGCTCAATTAGATAGGACTAATGCAGAGTTCTTTGCTGGTCAAGATATTAGACGAGGTCAGGCAGGTGCTGCAGAACAACGCCTAACTATAGACAAGCTAGGTGAAGATACTCGTGCTACTGCAAGAGTTACAGGTCAGGAGCGTCGTGCTGAAATAGGAGAAACTGGTCTTCAGTATAGAAGAGGTTTAGAAACTGCAGGAGAACAGGATAGAGCACTTACAAGAGAGACAGGAAAAGAAACTAGACAGACAGAGTTGCAAAGAGAGATGTTTAGACGCTATAAAGAGAATAGGGACTTCGAGCAAGCACAAAGCCAATATAGAACATGAAGAAATGGATTCAGACTTTAACTAACAAAGATCGTGAATCCTTTCTTGAATTTTGTAAAAAAGCCAGTTCTCCAATACAGATATATTTATTTTCCCGTTTTTTAGGTTTTCAAGGGACAGTTGTGGAATGCAACGAGTGGTCTACAAAAGAATTTAAAAAAAGAAATTTTAATGTAGTTTTAGAAGCTGAGATAGATAATATGCAAATTGATATAAATAAATTACGTGATGCAATTGACATGGGAATCGTTAAACAAGATATGGGTGCAGCAAGAATAGCAATGCTTCAAAAAGAATTACGTGGAGCTATAAAACAAATAGAAGATAAAAAGATTTTACAGGATAAACAAGGTTTGATTTTAGCTGGTGCTGATAGAGCATTACGTGAGATGTTATCTATATTTAGAGATGATCCTATTGAAGGACCTTTACAGGAAGCATCAATGGGAGTCTGGACAAAAATTCTTCAGGAAGAATCTTAAGCAAAAGTACGCTAAGCTACATTTATGGCAGGCACAAGTATCTACAGCGTTTATAGACGCACAGCAAGAGCAGCTGCAAAACAACAAGTAGTTAAGAAAACTTCTAATGTTGATGTAGAAAAGGCTAGAAAAAATTTTGCATATTTTTGCGATGTTGTAGGGGGAAAACCTCCTGCGAAACACCATCTTGAGTGGCACAAATTTTTATGTACAGGAGATGACAGTGAATGTCTTAAGGGTATTGCAGGTCCTAATGTTGACATATTGGCTCCTCGAGGATCTGCTAAATCTACAGTATTAGGTTTATATACAGCATGGGCTATTGGCATACATGCTTTAAATAAAATGCCTTTAAAAATTTTATATATTTCCTATACAGTTGATGTTGCTAGACCAAAGAGTGCCGCAATTAAAAGAATTATTGATGAAAGTAAAGTTTATAAAGAAATTTTTCCAACAGTAAAGATTGCAAAAGGAATTAATTCAAATGAATATTGGAGTATAGATTGGAAATTTGCAGGAATAAAATCCACTGGTGAAGAAGAGTTTAGTGTTTGTTGTGCTGGATTAAAAGGTGCTGTTACATCTAAAAGATCTCATCTCTGCATAATTGATGACGCTATCAAAAGTGCTGATGATATTAAAAACAAAGATATCCGACAAGCTATGGAGGATAATTGGAATGCAGTTATTGTTCCTACGATGTTTGAAGGTGCAAGAGCTATTTGTTTAGGAACTAGATTTAGACATGATGATATTCATAGTAGGACTTTTTTACCAGCAAATGGTTGGAAACAAATAGTCCAATCTGCAATAACTGTAGATAAAGAAGGAGAGGAAATATCTTACTGGCCTGACATGTGGTCTTTAGATTATCTAAGTCAGAGAAGAAGAATAGCTCCGATAGCGTTTAGTTATCAATATCAAAATCAAGTTGTACAGACTAGTGAATTATCTTTGTCTCCAGATTTGATTGTTAAAGGAAATATTTCCACAGATTTTGATGCTTTAGGGGTAGGAGTGGATTTATCAGCTGGCGTTAGAGAAAGAAATGATTATACAGTTTTTGTTATGGGTGGCCGAGTAAAAGATAAAATCCATATTATTGATTGCAAACGAGTTAGGGTGATGGGAAATTTAGAAAAATTAGAACTTTTAATGGAAA
>Ga0209348_1000608_pt1 | contig 18339 bp, 33 predicted proteins | sample ETNvirenome_2_30_FD_184065 | JGI IMG/M metagenome (GOLD analysis project Ga0209348, IMG submission 184065) | Marine viral communities from the Pacific Ocean - ETNP_2_30 (SPAdes) (version 2) | ecosystem: Environmental > Aquatic > Marine > Oceanic | place: Pacific Ocean | collected 2013-06-22
TAAGTAAGAGAACAACTAAGTCGGGAGGGCTAATGGTTAATATTGAAGATAAAACAGGAAATATTGATGTATTTGTTAGGAATGAAGATTCCGCTTCAAGGAGTATTGTAAATGATGATGTGTTGGGAATAACAGGCAGTTTCGGAAAAGATAGTGATATTTTTTGGGTGGATAGAGTTCAGTTTGGAGATATAGCACCAAAACATCAAAACAAAGGGGGTGCTGAATATGACCCAATATCTATTGCTTTTATTTCGGATATTCACATGGGTTCAAAATACTTCCTTGAAGAAACTTGGGATAAAATGATGAAATGGTTAAATGAGGCGGAACTTGCTAAGAATATTAAGTATCTTGTGATGGCAGGTGATGTATGTGATGGGATTGGAATATACCCTAATCAAGAAAATAATTTAGTATTTGATAATGCTTACAAACAATATGAGTTTTGTGCTAAAAAACTTGATAGTTTGCCCGACCATATAACTCCAATAATTTTACCCGGTAATCACGATGCAGTAAGACCTGCTCAACCTCAACCTATGCTTGAATCAACAATTCAACAACAATTTAATTCTACTATTCATGTAGGAAACCCTGCAAGAGTAAATCTAAATGGAATTGATGTTTTAGCATATCATGGTCAAGGTATGGATGATTTGATTCCACAAATTGACCACATAACTTATGAAAATTCAGTAGAAGGTATGAAGGAAATGCTCAAGAAAAGACACATGACTCCACAATGGGGGGAAAGGTCGGCATTATCTCCCGAAGAAACTGATGAAATGGTCATTGAAACTCCCCCCGATATATTTATTACAGGTCATACACATAGTCATGCTTTTGAATGGTATAAAGGCGTTCCTTGTGTTGTTTCATCATGTATGCAGGGTCAAACAGACTTTATGAATATGCTTGGTTATGCTTCACAAAAAGGACATTTGACTATTTACAACATACAAAGTAGAGAGGCTAAGGTGGTTTCATTTCATGCAAATGATGATATAGATTTTTAAGGTGAAAATAATGGAAGGTAGAATACACCCAAACTGTAAAGTATATGGAAAAGTTGAAATAGGAAAAGGAAGTTTTGTTGCTTCCGGTTGTTATTTGTATGGACCGATTACTATTGGGGAGAATACTCATATTGAGGCAGGTTGTATTCTTGGAACTCCACCGGAACATAAAAGTAAAGATTCTAAATATGGTATTGTGATTGGTAATGATAATGTTATTGGAGTTAATTGCACAATAACTGCATCAACCGATGAAAGACCTACTACTATTGGGAATGGTAATTATCTTATGGCGGGAGTTCATATTTCTCACGATTGTTTAATTGGTAATGACAATGTTATTTCCCATAAAACAGTTTTAGCCGGACATTGTATAGTTGGAGATAGAAATAATTTAGGTGTAGGAACTTTAGTTCATCAGCATACTACAATAGGTTCGGGTTGCATGATAGGTATGGGAAGTGTTGTTGTTAAGGATATATACCCTTACTTAAAGGTATATGGCAATCCTGTTGAATATGGAGGTTTAAATCTATATCAGTTAAAGGGATTGAAACATGATGGAGGAGATATTTTGAATAATATGGATTTCAAGGATTCTATGATTGAAGGAAGTTTAATTATTGAGGACTTGAAGAAATTTCACAAGCATTCAAATCGGAGAGGAAAGGATAGAGTTATAGGATATAATTGGCAATTAGAAAATGAGAAATGGAATAACGCTAATCATTTGGTTTATCTTTAAGCAGAAATGTTTAATAAGGTCTATGGAGGAATAATAGTTATGGAAGGCATAATTTTAGGATTATTGGGTGGTATATTAGCACTACAATTTGTGGTTTATTTTATGAATCAATTAGCACTAAGAGAACTAAGAGAAAAACAACAAAGCACGATTTATGGTGTATCTCATGTTTGGGGTTCTATTAAAGAATTAAGAGATGAGATGAGATTGAATTTAGGTCCACCTTTACCCTTGCCTCCGTTAGATGGTTTCCCCTTTATAGGTCAAGATAATAATGAAGATATTTTAGAGGCAATCAAAGAAATACAAGATTTAGGCTATGCCGTAGTTAATGACTTAGAACCTAATGAAATTAAAGATACTGTATGAAATAAACGGTGATTGTGGTGGAAAAAAAAGTCAAGGAAATTTTGATGATACTTCAGCCAAGAACAATATCGGAAGCAATTGAAAGCCTTAATAAATTAGACATAGAAAAGGTTTGGTTTAGAGGATTTAAGGAAGAAGAATTAGAAGTTCATTTGAATGATTTTATCAAAAATACTGATTATGATTATTATTGGATTATAGCCGATGATGTTATCGTAGATAATAAACCCCTTGAATTACTTAGACCATTATTATATGAGGGTAAAGTAGTTTCGGGATATTGTTTATTGAGTAATGATATTGATAGATACAATATTTCTACTGAAGATAATTTAACATTATCACATTACTATCATACAAGTTTTATACAGTATTTATGGAAAAGAAAAAGATATAATTTACCGAAAGGAGATGTAGAACTTGCTAAATCATTTGAAAATATCGTAGATAATGAAGAAGATATTAACAACATAATTAATAATGATAGAAACTTAATGATTGGTAAAAGACTTGAAGATTTTTTATCAAAAGATGAAATATTAAGTCAAACCAATGATTATTTTACTACTACTTTTACGGGGTGGTCATTTACAGGTATGCCTAAAGAGGTTTGGTTAAATTATCCATTTAGAACGGCTTTTTCGGGTAGTCATACTGATGCTCAATTCACTATTAGATATGTGTTGAATGATTATAATGAAATTTGGACTCATAAAGAGGCAGAACACATACATCTAAAACAAGACCTAAATGAATCCTTTAAACAAGATTGGATAGTAGGAGTAGAAAACCCTATAATTCATTTTGGAAATGGAATGATTAATAGGAATGAAATAGAAAGTGAATGTATTTGGTGGGAATGATGGCTGAAACGGAATATGAAAGTGAAGGCGGTCCTTGTAGGAGGAAGTGCGACATTGATATGAAAACTTTGAAGTGTAGGTCATGCGGATTAAGTTATAAGTTGCCTACTGATTAAACTTAGATGAATAAAGTTTAAATAGGTGTGGCTTATCGTAGGTTTATGATAAAATTATATCCTACGATTTTAACTGAAATACCTGTTGGTATGAAGCAAATCCAAAAAGCCAAGAGAATGCAAGATGAATTTAATATGATTAAGGTTAGCAATAAGTTTCCTAATCGGAAAACTGATTTTCATGGGGCATTAGGTGAACTTATGTTTGACTTATGGTTGAAGATTGAGAATGTAGATTATGAATGGGTTGAATTTATTACTAATATTCCTAATGACCCCGATTTTACATTTTTTAATGGGTCTAAAACATTAGATGTTAAAACTACCCGATTTGGGCGACTTTATTTTCAAAAGATTGAATGGGATTATTATGTGTTAGTTGAACCTTGCGATTTTCAAGGTGGAGATTATACTAAGCCTCAAGCAGTAAAAATTAAAGGTTGGCTTTCAAAGGAAGAAATGATGGAAATAAAAAATCAAGTAGATAGTGGAAATATTAGTAATGGAAATAAAGAAACAAAATTTGGAAAGGAATCTTACTTTGTCTATGCTGATAAATTGAATCATATTGGAGAGTTGTTGGAGATAATCAAACAAAATGATTAAATAGGTTATAGGAGGAATTATAGTTATGTCATATAGTAATTATCCCGATGGAATGGATTGGGGGGCTTATGATGATTACCATGACCCCGAACTTGAATGTGGTCATAGGGCAAACGATGGTTGTGATTGTTGGTGTGATGGTGGATATGGAGATAATGCACATCTAAAAGATTATTGCACACCTCAAAACTGCACCTTGTATTATTGCTCTAATTGTGATGGTGAAAAAGATGAAAATGAAGAATATTGTAGAGATTGTAAGGAGGAATAAAAATGGTTGAATTAGTAGAATATGTGCCTTGTGTTTGTTGTGAAAAAATGGGATATACTGATGAAAGATTAACTTATATGGGTGGTTATATTTGTAGTTCATGTTATCTTGCGATAAAAAACTTAAAGGGTGTGAAACAATGACATTTACCGTTTTAGTTTGGTTATTAGGATTGAGTTTTTATTCTTTACTGTCTTTGATTAATTTGAGAAAATCTAAAAAAGAATATTATGAGGTGTGATGTTTATGAGTTTAAGAAGATTCATTGGAAAAATAACTTCACCAATTTTTGTTCCATTGAGGAAATTAGTAGTTTGGGGAGATAATAATTTCGGAACTTGTGATATGAAGTTAAGTTTAGAACCACGATGGAGTGATACATTAGTGGGATTTGCCGATATAGATGAGCCAAGTGATTCTATTTCGGAATTGATGAAAAAGGTTTCAAAGGATAAAGCCAATTTACATAATTGGGGGATTTCAAAACAAGAGGAAGAATGATTACTATGCACATTGGACTATGCGAAGGAAGGCACACAGTTAAGACCAACGAAGGTAAAGACCTTGATGATTTCATATTTTCACAGGTTGATTGCCCGATGGATTTCATTAGCCATTTTCATACCGCCAAAGACTATTTTTCGGATAACAACGCCCATACATGGAAAGATGGTTTGTATCTTTACATTACAGGTTTAACGCCTTTGCTTACTGCTACTCTCCTTGCGGCTGAAAAACAGGGTATAGAAAAATTGATTCTCATGCACTATGATAGGGAAAGCGGAAAGTATATTCCGCAAGATGTATCACCGTTGCTTGAATAGTGAGAAGGCATAGATAGTCAATAAAACAGGAATTAATTAGATTTGAGGATGAGAGTGAGTAAATGAAAAATGAATGGAATTGGATGCTTGACCCTAAATCCGAAGATGGAGGGCTAAATATGAATAAAAAAGGCGTAAATATAAGGTGTGGTGATGTATTAGATGAACTTAAAAAAATGGAGTCGGAATCAATTGACTTAGTAATTACGAGTCCTCCATATAACTTAATGAATACTACATCTAATTCTATGAAATCGGGAACTTCATCAAAATGGAAGAATAATGCTATTCAAAAAGGCTATAAAAATCACAAAGATTCACTAAGTAAAGAAGATTATAATATATGGATTAGGGATTGTTTAACTGAAATGTTTAGAGTTTTGAAACCAAATGGGGCTATATTCCTCAATCATAAATTTAGAGTTCAAGGAGGATTAATAGAAGGACACCCATTTTTAGAGGGATTTAATGTTCGGCAAATAATAATTTGGGCGAGAGCCGGAGGGTTCAACTTCAATGATACTTATTTTTTACCTACTTATGAAGTAATATATATGATGCCTAAAACACCTAAAGGTAAAGATGCCTTTAGACTCATAAAAGGGGCAAATAGAAAAACTGATATTTGGAAAATTAACCAAGAAAGAAATAATCCACACCCTGCCCCATTTCCTGTTGAATTAGTAGATAATATACTGACTTCATGTGAAGGTAATGTAGTTCTTGACCCCTTCGCAGGGTCGGGAACAACAGGAATATCCGCTATAAAAAATGGGTGGGATTGCATACTTATTGATAATTCTAAAGAGTATTGTGAAATGGCGAAAAAAAGAATTGAAGAATTTAATTATGAAGGTGAATTGAATGAGAGTAGAGTTTAAGTTTAAAGATAATTTAACAGAATTTATACGAAGAATGGTAGAAATAGAAGGATTTGAAATTAGAAGTTTTTTCCCATATTATGAGGGTAGAAGTTTTGATTTATTTCAGTATAAAAACATTGAAAAAAATGATTACGATGAAATCGCATATCAAGGTTTGAATTTTGAACATACTAATCTTGAGTTTTATCACCCTACAAATAAATACTATCAAGTAGTTTCTATTATGCTAACAGGTGATGATTATTGTGATTTAATTCCGATTAACGATTGGTCTTTTAATTCTAAGCACGAAGATATAGTGGATAAAACTATAAATAGTATGACAACAGAATTAACAAATCGTGAGGTGTAGTTATGGAATGGAAACAATGTAGTTTATGTGGAGTTCACTATCCTAAGCCTTCCTTGACTAAAGATGGTGTTTGCCTTGTATGTGTAGATGAGGAAAAACTAAAATCACTTAATCTTTAAGTTAATTTTTGTTTGTGTTTTGTATGAAATTCAAAAAGTTATGTAATTGTAAAAATCAGCCTTGTTGGATTTGTTTTCTCTTGTTTGATTTACACCTAAAAGATATTGATAGGTTGCTTAAAGATGATTATGAACAGGTGATGAATGAGATTAACAAAATGTTAGATGAAGATAGTTAGTTTAATATATGTCATTTAATAATTTTAGCATTATGAAGTATTTAATTGAAGGATTAGATGATTTTGGAACTTGGAATAAATTTAACTATTTTGAAGGCAGTATGGAAGATATGCGGGAAAAGGCGGCAAATGTAATTTTGAGAACAAAATACATTGGCGTGAGAATAACTAAGGCTTAAATAGGTCAAGTTGAAACTACTAAGATAGACAAGTAAAACCAAGTGGAGATGAATATATTGAAATCAATTAAAATTAATTTAGATACAGGTGAGTTAGATTGGTGTGAAAGTCATGCTAAAAAAATAGTTGAGCATTATGGAGGTAATGGCTCTAATGGGTCGGGAACATACAATCATAACAAAGTAAGTAGTAATATGGTTGGAGTTAAATGTGAAGTAGCAACTGTCAAGTGGCTGAAAAACAATGGAATATCTAAGGAGGATATTGCTGAAAACTTTATTCATTTCAAAAATAAAAAACTTAAAGGTGATATAGCCCTATATGAAGAAAAAGATATATTGGAAGTTAAAGGATTAAGACCTTATCAATGGAATAAATTTAAGAGAATGATTCCTCCTAAACAACTTAATATATGTGTAAGAAATGATGCTATACTTGTTTGGGGTATTGCGACAGGAGATAAAAATAATCGTGAAGTTAAACTCATGGGTTGGAACTACGCATACGAAGTTAAAGACTATGGGAGATTCATTAGAACTATATGTGATAATATTTGGCTTGAGGAAGATAGTTTGATGCGAGATATGAAAGACTTAATTGAAGTTATTAATGATTAAAAGGTGTCGGTTAAACTATGCACGAATCATGGTTGAAATATCCTCATTTGATTGAGGAAGTAAAGTTAGATGAGAATAACCATTTAACTTTTAGAGGCATTCCTAAAGATGTTTTTTGGTTTAAAGTTGGAACTAATAAAAAAATAACATGGGAATGTAAAAAATGCAATCATGTTTGGAAAGCACAAGGAAATAAAAGAAGTTATCAAGGTAGAGGGTGTCCGGTTTGTGCTAATCAAGTGATTCATAAAGATGGAAGAAACTCATTAGCAAATACACACCCCGAACTTGCTGAAGAATGTTTAGATGATGCAAGTAAAATAGTAGCCGGAACTCATAAAAAGATTAATTGGAAATGCAAAACCTGTGAGCATACATGGAAAGCCCAATGTAAATCAAGGCGTTATCAAGGTAGAGGGTGTCCGGCTTGTGCAAATCAAGTATTACATAAAGATGGAAGAAACTCATTAGCAAATACACACCCCAAACTTGCTCAAGAGTATGTGGGTGATGCAAATTTAGTTGTAGCCGGAAGTCGTAGCAAGTATAAATGGAAATGTAAAAAGTGTGATTATACTTGGTCGGCAAGAGGGGCTGATAGAGTTAAAGGAAGGGGTTGTGCTATTTGTGCATCATCGGGATATGACAAAAGCAAATTAGGTTATATCTATATATTGCACTATAATGACGAAAAAAATGAATGGATTAAATGTGGAATAACGAATAACTTTAAGCGAAGATATAGGATATTATTAAGGTCTGCACGAAAAAACCAAGTTCACCTAAAACCTTTAACAGTATATGAATTTGATGATGGTGTTATTCCTTATCTTTGTGAGAAAAAATTAAAGAAGAAAAAGAACATAAAGTATGATTCTAAATATAAAAATTTAGATGGTAAAACTGAATTTTTCAAAATGGAATCGTTAGAAGGTATTGAAAGAGATATAGAATGGCACAACCCGAATAAGAAAACCGTTAAATAGGTAATGGTCTAATTTGTATCTATGATTAGTAGAACAATCGTGGATTATGATTTAGAGATGCTTAGAGAAGCCTTTGAAGAAGTAATAACTTCGGGGCAATTTGTGAACGGACCTAAAGCAAAAGCATTTGAGCAAGCAGTATGTGATTATGTTGGAGTAAAGCATTGTATAGGTGTTAATTCGGGAACTACGGCTTTACTACTTGCATACAAAATATTAGGGGCGGAAAAAATACTAACTACTCCTTTTACATTTTCCGCTACTGCTATGGCAGGGTTGTTTCAAAATATGGAGGTTGTCTTTTGTGATATTGAACCCGAAACATATTGTATGGATATGGAAGATGTAGAGAGGAAACTTAAAGAGCATGGAGATATTGATGTAGTAGTTCCGGTGCATATTTTTGGTGCAGGTTCGGATATGGATAGACTTGGAGAGTTGAAAGAAGAATATGGTTTTAAGGTGGTTAGTGATTCGGCTCAAGCATTCGGAACACGAATAAACGGTCATTTTGCCGGAGGACACCCAAGCATAGATTTAAGTTGTTTTTCATTATATCCCACGAAAAACTTATCATGTGCAGGTGATGGTGGTTTTATCACTACAAATGACGAAAAACTTTACGAAAAACTTATACGATACCGAGATAATGGAAGGTATAAAAATACTGAAATTATAGGTTCGGGAGGAAATTTTAGGTTAAGTGAGGTTCAAGCCTGTATAGCCTATAAGTTATTGGTTAGATTTGATGAGCAACAAGCAAATAGAGAACTTATTGCTGAATATTACTTTGATAACCTAAAAACTCTTGAACAAGAAGGAATAATTAAATTACCTAAAAGGGGTAGTAATAGAACTCATACATATCACTTGTATTGTTTAGAATTAAATCATCATACACCTCAAGAGGTAATTCCCAAGTTGAAAGAATTAGGTGTTGGAACTACACCTGCCTATGGATATTTGATTACTGATTTTGATATGCTTGAAATGGGAGAGCCTTATGATATGGAAAAATATCCCGTAGCAAGAGAAATAACAAATAAACTTTTAGCAATTCCCCTAAGTCAATATATGACTATAAAACAGGCTAAAGAAGTTGTTGATGCACTACATAAAGTTTTAGGTGAGGAGGAATAATTATGCTTAATGTTGCAGTAGTGGGCTATGGTCACATAGGTAAAAGACATTGTAATAATATTATGGAAAATCCCGAAACTGAATTAGTAGCAGTATGCGACCCTTACATTGATTCTAAGGAATTACCTAAAGAAAATATTTGGTGGCATGATTTTAATGAGATGATGCAAACTTACTTAACTTATGAATCCGAACATACACTTGATTTGATAGTTATTGCTACGCCTAACCATCTTCACTACGAAATGGTCAAAAGGTGTCTTGAAGCAAAGATTCCGGTATTGGCTGAAAAGCCTTTAACTCTTAAAACTGATGAATCATTGGAATTAATTAGAATTAGTGAAGAAAATAATGTTCCAATTTTTGTAAATTATCCTCTTAGATTTTTAGAATCAGTTTGGACTATGAAGAAAGCCGTAAATAAAATAGGTTCTCCAAGAATAATTCAATTAAATGCCTTGTGGAATAGAAATGAAAATTACTACGATTCCGATTGGAGAGGATTGAGTGATATGGAAGGAGGACCAATGTTTAATGAGTTTATTCATCATCTCAATTTGATTAAATACTTATTTGGTGATATAAAAAATATTGAGGGGAATACTTATGATTTTGCACATGATTATACCGAAGTTGAAGATACAGGTATAATAAATTTTCAAACAAAGGAAGGTGGAGTAGGTAATATGATATATACAGTTGCTTGCCCTAACCAATCATTTGATGTTTCTTTAACAGTTATAGGTTCAAAAGGTTCATTTAAGTTAAGTGGACTTTATTTGAATGAACTCTTAATAGATGGAAAGATGTATGAGTATGAAATTAATTTAGAGCATTTTTCCGATGTGCTTGAATCAGTTAGACTTTATTTAGAGGAGGATTACTTAGATAATAGGTTGTGTAATATCTATGAGGCTACCTCCGATATTAAAGATATTGAAGCATTCTATGAATCTTCTAAAATTCAAACTAAAACTAATGCTGAAAGTTTTGTAGTAAAGGATTTGAATTTTTAGTTAAGTTAATATAGGTAATACTAAAATTAAAGGTTGGAGATAATATGCCTTACATCAAAAATCAAGATAGAAAGAAGTTTGAATCAGCAATAGAAGAAATAGTGAACCAACTTAATATTAGTGGAATAACAGGATTCTACCCTGTGGGTGAATTGAATTATATCATTAGTAAAATAGTCAATGACACTTTGGATAGACAAGGAGTAAGATACCAAACCATTAACTCGGTTGTAGGTGTTTTAGATTGTTGTAAAATGGAACTCTATCGGAGAGTAGCAAGCCCATACGAAGATGAAAAAATAAAGGAAAATGGAGATGTTTATTGATGAGGGCTAAGTCTGTTGTTCATGTTGAATGGGAAGTTTTCAATGCAATACTTGATTCCGAGAATATTGCCGAAGCAGTAGAGGATATTAAATTGGATTTAGTTCCTCAAGGTGATAAGGTAGCGGAAAAGAGGTTCAATGAAGGTGTAAAAAGTGCATCAAATTATATTTTGAATTTGTTAAATCGGAGAAATCATAGATTGCCGGAGAATCACCCAAACTTTGTTGTTAAGGAGGTTTAAATATGAGTAGTAAGAAAAGATTAAATATGATGAATAAGGCTGATGAAATTGCTAAGAAAAAAGGCTACCCTGTATCTTCAACGGGAATGTATCTTTGTGAAGAATATGAAGGAAATCATGTCATTGATAAATTAAATGTTTGTAATATTTGTTTATTTTTAGAAGATGAGCCTTACAATTATGGTGATGTAATCAAGCCTACAAGTTATGATGGAGATTGTGATGATTGCGGAGGAGATTCAAGATTTTATTTAGCAATTAATGGAGAGGATTAAAATGGATATGAGAGGAATATGGAAAAATACTTGTGAAGAATGTAATCAAGAAAGCGTAAGGAAATTTAAACCTGTTGTTAATATCTATACTTGTTGCGGTAAAACACACCGATGGATTAGGTGTGAATGAAATGAATGATATATTTTTTGCTTTGTTTGCTTTTTTAGTTTGCACCTATGCGGCAACATTTTATTGGTTATTTAATTATGTTTCAAGTTTCATCAGCCAACAAGTTAATATCAATGACAAATTGATTAATAATTTACTTGGGAAAATGAAAGAGCAAAAAAAAGAAGAACAAGAAAATATTGATGAGGTTTATCCGCCAATGGATTTTTTATATGGAGTTAATTATGATGTTGCACAAAAAGAAAATTAAATGTAAAAGACCTTTAGCCCATAGACCCGAATTTGAAGGAAAACATCATTGTAAGCGTTGTGAAAGAGAATTAGCCGAAGAAGAATAAACTTAAATAGTAGATTGTATTAGCACTAACATGACTAAGGAATTTAAACCTCAATGTGCTAATAAACCTTGTTTGAGAATCGCTAATGGTGATGGTAATATACTTACAACATTTTGCATGGCTTGTCAAGATGATGCTTCAATGAATAGACTGACTAATCCTAATAGCCCCTATACTAAAATTAATCAAATGAAAAATCCTACGCTTCCTAACATTTATACTGATGGAACAAACGGTAAAGGCTATAAAGGTAATTATACTAATAAGGTTTGATTAAGATGAAACCTAAATTTATTCATATATCACATGAAGAAAGTTATTATTGTGGTTATGTTTTAGAAGATTCTTGGAGTGCAAAATATCTTGAAGATTCATTTGCCCGTAATTTACCTATATGTGTTGATTGCTTAACTGCTTATGAACTAAAAAATGGAATTGATATGAAAGATAGACTTGTTGAATTTTGGAAAACTAAAAAGGTCAATGAGAAAATTTTTGAAGTTGAAAAACCTAAGACTAAGGACACCGAAACGAAGGTGGAGGTTGTTAAGACTTTGAGGAAGTATCTTGAAACTTAATTGCGCTATCTTAATATATAAGAACTTCCTCCCATAAATAAGGGTGAGGTAAAATGCGAACAATATCAAGATGGATTAAAGCAAGCAGGGTAAAGAATTTTGAAAAGAGATTGAGAAAGATAAGCAAAATTGCTCAAAATAGAGGAATTGAATTTACCTATAATTTACCTGCACCTCAAAAGTATGTGATAACTGAAAATGAGTTTAATCAATTAAAGAAGGATTCTTTGAATTTACTATTTAACAAATACAATGTAAGTAGTATTGAGGAATTAGTTAAAAACCCATTAGGACTACAAGAATTTAATGATAGAACAAACTTACTCTCCTCTTGGATTCCTTACATGGATATGGGTAAGAATGGGATTGAAAATTTTAGAATGAGGACAGGTTCAGTATTGAGCGCAGTTTATGGGGATTTATCGGATAGTGGTTGGGAAGTTATAGCCGTTATTGACCCAATGTTTGAATCGGCATTTGGCTCAAATATGACTTCGGATTATGTTATCAATATGATTCCCGGTTTGGATTTTGATGATGAATCTATGGTTGAAATATCTAATATAGTTCCTCAAGAAATTAATTCCTACTGCATTCATTGTAATTCTACAAGGCAAAGAAAAAGTTTAGTTTTAGTAAGGAATAAGGAAACAGGAGAATATAGAAGGGTTGGAACAAACTGCTTAATGGCATACACCGCAATAGACCCTAAAGTTGTTATAGATTTATATTCAATAGGGATGGAAAAAACGGATTTTGGTAGTGGAGGTCATAACTTTACTAAATTTGATGTTAAGGGCTTGTATGAGTTTTTACAATTATCTACTCAATATTTTGAGTCTAAGGGTTCATACCTCAAAGGTAGAGGGAGAGTAATTTTTGATTCAGTTTCTTTAGAAAGCGAAGAAGGAGATTATTACATGGTAAATTACAATTACCCTAATAAACATCAAAGGCAAGACGCATATAATGAGTTCGGACAGGGATATTTTGCAGATGGTAGATTGAATTTTGATAATAATAGAGTTTTAGATTTTCTAAGGATGGAAAGAATCATGCCCCCTACTGAAGATATTGATAAAATGGTTAGCGAGATGATTTCCTATGTAGGAAATATGAGAGTAAAATCAAGTTTTGAAAGAAATCTAAAAGCCATAGTAGATTCGGGTAAGGTTTCTATGAGAACTGCCGGATATGCGGCATCAATTTACATAGTGTATAAGAATGCAGTAGAAAAGGGATATTTTGAATCGTTATTTTTCCCTAAAATTGAAGAAATTGAAGAAGTTAGAGGAAAGCACATTGGAGAAATCGGAGAAAGGATTAGATTTGATGCTCAATTGGTGAGGAAGCAAGAGAAAGAAGGCTATTATGGGATAACTACTATGATGGTATTTGAAACAGATGATGGTTCGGAAGTAATATGGTGGAGTTCATCAAACAAAAGAATGCCTATGGTGGGAGATATAGGAACAGTAGTAGGAACAGTTAAAAAGCATGGAGAGTTCAAAGGAAAGAAAACCACTACGATTACAAGAGCCAAATTAGTAGATTGGGATTGAGGTGTAAATATGTTATCCTATAAAGTTGAAGTTGTAAGTTCCAAAACCTCAAATGATTATGAAAATATATTAATCTACAATGGGGATAGACTACTTGTAGATGATATGGTTAATGGATTTACTACGGCAAAAGAATATTTCATAGATTATCTTAGTAATCTAAAGGTTGAAAAATTAACGGCATTAGGAGTTTCCGAATGGTGTATTACAGATAAACATGGATTGTTGATTGACGGAGTTCACGAAAGCGAAGTGGAGGCAACTAATAAATTACAAGAATTTACTTCAATACTGCTTGAATAAAGTTTATTAAGGTAATTTATTATTTTTAATATATGGGGATTAGAAATGTTCTAAGTCTTTTTGATGGGATTTCTTGTGGTAGAATTGCATTAGAAAGAGCCAACATTAAGTTTGAAAAATATTATGCAAGTGAGATTGATAAATATTGTATTGAGGTTTCAAAAAACAACTATGACGACATAATACATTTAGGAGATATTAAAGATTGGCGTTCATGGAATATAGAAAATATTGATTTAATTATTGGCGGTTCACCGTGTCAAGGATTTGCTAATCAAGGAAATCATCTTAACTTTCAACACCCTAAAAGTAAATTATTTTTTGATTTTATTGATATTCTAAATCATTTCAAACCTAAATACTTTTTACTTGAAAATGTATTGATGAGTAGAAAGGAATGGACTCAAATTATTGATGATTATATGGGAGTAGAGGGAGTATTAATAAACTCTAAGTTAGTTTCAGCCCAAGAAAGAAAAAGAATATATTGGGCTAATTGGGATATAAGTATGCCCGAAGATAAAAAAATTATACTAAGTGATATATTAGAGAAAGATAATGATTGGAAAGCGTCATACATAGCAGGGAGGAAAATAAATCCCCTTACTCAAAAAAGAGAGGATAATAACCCCGATATACCTTATACACAAGCCCTTCATGTTAAAGATAATGGAGATGATAAATCGTATTGTTTGACTACTGTTCAAAAGGATTCAATTATTTCAAATAAACCTCCCAAATCAAGGATTCCTAATGCCTTTGAGGATTTAACAATGGGGGTTGATTGGAGATATTTTTCCGCCATTGAATGTGAAAGATTACAAACACTTCCCGATAATTATACAAGTTGTGTATCGGATAATCAAAGATTTAAGATGATAGGTAATGCTTGGAATGTAGATACAATAGTTCATATAATGAAATGTTTAGAAATTGTTAAATAGTTAGTTGTAAATTTTAAGTTAGGAGATAATGAAATGGAATATGATGTAATAGTTGTTGGAGGTGGACCCGCAGGTGCATCTACGGCTTACTTTAATGCTAAAGAGGGAAAAAGAGTTTTACTCATTGATAAAAGAACATTTCCAAGAGATAAAGTTTGTGGAGATGGAATTACCGGAAAGGCACTTTCCCTCTTGCACGAAATGGGTCTTAGTAATGAAATTAAAGGCATTAAAGAAATTTCTTCAAAAGGTGTGAAAATATATGCACCTAACCGAAAGGAATTAAAAATTTCCATTGAATCTCCTCACGACCCATTTAGTGCTTTTTCTATTGATAGAATGATAATTGATGAAGTTATGTTTAATAAGGCTAAAGAAACTGTATTAGAAAATAATGGTGTGGTTTTGCATGAAAAGGTAAAAAGCCCAATTATTGAAAATGATAAAGTTATAGGCGTAAAAACGGATAAATCCGAATATCATGGAAAACTGATAGTCGGTGCAGGTGGTTATAATTGCCCTATTTCAAAGTATGTATTGAAGTCTAATGATGTTCCTAAACAGAATAGGGCGCATTATTCTTCAGCACTTAGAGAGTATTGGGAAAATATAGAAGGGAATGATGGCGATTTTGAAATACATTTTATTGATGGGATTTTGCCGGGTTATTTTTGGATATTTCCAATTTCGGAAACTAAGTTCAACATAGGGGTTGGAATGTTATTAAGTGATATGGATAATCAATCAGTAAAGTTGAAGGAAATGCTTAAATATATTGTTAATGAATCTTATTTGAAAGATAGATTTCAAAATGCTACTTTAGTGGAGAAAACTACTAAAGGGTGGCTACTTCCATTAGGTTCACCAAGAGGAAAAGGACTTCAACCAAGAAAGAATTTCACTACGGGGTGTGTTTTAGTAGGTGATGCGGCAAGTTTAATTGACCCATTTACGGGTGAAGGAATCGGAAACGCCTTGACTTCGGGAAAATTAACTGCAAAGTTTAATGAAATCAATGAGGAAACCGGAATACAATATCAATTAGAATTATGGAGTTTAATCGGAAAGGAATTATCTAATTCACATAGACTTCAAAAGATGCTAAATAGAAAATGGTTGATTAATAGATTTATTACAAAGGCATCTAAGAATGAGAAACTTCAAAATGTGATAACTGATATGTTGCATAACAAGGAATCTCAAGATGCTTTTGCATCTAAATGGTTCTTGTTGAAATCACTATTGTTTTGAGTAAGTTTAATATAGGACATTGATTAATTTTATTTTAGGTATGGGATATGGCTTCTAATATTGATGTTGATACAGATGAAGAAATAAATGAAGTTCTAAATGAATTGGGGAGTAAGAAAATGAATAAAGAGAATAGATTAAGTGGTATGAGAACATACCTTGCCGGACCGATTGACCATGCAAAAGACGATGGAGTAGGTTGGAGAAATAAATTAAAGAAGTTTTTATCAAAGAGAGGAGTTAAGGTTCTTGACCCTTGCGATAAACCTATTTCTTATTCAGCATACAAAGAGATAGGAGTAGAAAAGCAAAAAATGATGGAACTTAAAAAAACAGGTAGGTTTTTTGAACTATCCGAGCAAATGAAAGAGATTGCTCATGTTGATTTGAGAATGACTGATGTTTCGGATTGTGTAGTGGTTTATATTGACCCTAAAACTCCTATGTTTGGCACTATTCACGAATTGATAAATAGCCTTCAGCAAAGAAAGCCAACACTTGTAGTAATTGAAGGGGGAAAAACCAAAGCCCCTAATTGGTTGTTTGGGATTATGGATTATAATTTTATGTTTGATTCTTTTGATGATTTGGAAACCTTTTTGGCTCTTGTTGATGAGGGGGCATTTACTCCCGATTTAACAAGGTGGGTATTCTTTGACTTTAAGAATTAGTTATTAACCAATAACTTTAATAGTCAAACCAATCCAATTATAAATTATGACTAATTATGCCGTTGCAGTTTTAGCACCTAATGATAATGGAGTTAAAGGAACGGTGCATTTTGTTGAATCAAGCAAAGGTGTAGAAATAAATTATGATATATTTGGATTAAGTGATGGTGAACATGGATTTCATATTCACGAATACGGAGATTTAACCGATGGTTGCGATTCGGCTTGCGCCCACTTTAATCCTTATAATACTACTCATGGTGGTTTAGATTCCGAAGTAAGACATGAAGGTGATTTAGGAAATATAATGGCTAAAGGCGGTAGAGCAAAAGGAACTCTTTTAGCCAAAACTCTAAGTTTAAATCCTCAAAGAAAAACTTGCATTGTAGGTAGAATGATAATAGTTCACGAAGATAGAGATGATTTAGGGCTTGGGGGATTAGATGCTCAAGGTAATATTGTTAATCAAAAGGTTCACGAAGAATCTTTAAAAACAGGTAATGCAGGTAAAAGATTAGGGTGTGGAGTAATAGGATTACAAGAGCCACCTCAAACTTCAAATGCGGAATGTCAAAGTAAAGTTTTATCAGCCGAAGCGGAAAATAATGATTCTCCATTAGTTGATTTAGGAGTTGGATTAGTAGGTTGTATTGTAGGAGGTATTACTGCACTTTACCTAAAATCAAAAATTTGAATAGGTAAATAGAGTTAGCGATACCTTTAATTATCAAAAAGAAATACTCTATGCTATGTTTGGCGTAGATGTTTTTAACTATGGTCATGTCATAGGCTCTAACGCTAATGTGAAGAAATCGGCTGAAGGGGATTTAGATTCTTTTGCTGAAGGAGATAAAGTAAAACTTGCTCAACATTGTTTAAGTGATTCGGAGTTTAGCGAAGGTTGGATAAAAACCTTTGGAGAGGGAACTCATTTATTAGGTGGAGATTTCTTAAATAATTCTTCAGCGATATATGTTCCCGAAGGTCAATCAGTAATTCTAAGGAAATTTGCATCAGCAAGTGTTGGTCAAGATGGCATAGATGAAACAACAGGAGATACCCAAGTTGAGCATTCACTTGTTGGACCGATTACTATTGAATGTATGACTGATATTGGTGGAGGAACAAATTTCAATGACCAATTAGAGGAGATTGAAGTAAAAATTATGCCGACTTGTGCAAGTATGAATAGAGAAGATGGAATAAGTGCTTATGATTGTGGTGCTTGTAAAGTCGGATATTCCGAAGATGCTGATGGTGTTTGTCAAAAAGAAACAGGAATTGACCCTCAATTCATAACTTATGGGATTATAGGCATTATTGGATTAACTGCTATATCTTTACTTGGGTGATTATCATGTATGGAAATACCAAAAGAATGATATTTAATGCTTTGATTCAAAATAATGATTCAATTGCAGTAAATCAACAAA